>Ga0075467_10003702_pt1 | contig 11639 bp, 4 predicted proteins | sample DEB08_DNA_9_FD_75067 | JGI IMG/M metagenome (GOLD analysis project Ga0075467, IMG submission 75067) | Aqueous microbial communities from the Delaware River and Bay under freshwater to marine salinity gradient to study organic matter... | ecosystem: Environmental > Aquatic > Marine > Coastal ...
AATCGTAATAAAAATACCTCCTAAACTTGTGATAAAACTCGATGTCAGAATAACACCTAAACCGATACAAGCTAAGCCGACTAACGCTAACGACAATAATTGACCGTTACTAACGCTAATATTTTCGGCTTTTTCTTTGAGTGTTTTTTTGCCCTCTTTGACTTTCGTCAATACCTTTTTCCATTGTTTTCTGAGTTGTTTTTTCAAACTTTTTTGAGCTACTGCTTCATTTTGAGCCGTTGCATCCATCGAACGCACTGTTTGAACTGCGGCAGAAGCTGACATAGAAAAAGTAGAAAAAGTCACACAAAAAATAAACGCTAAAAACATCATTACTTTTGTCTGTTTCATAATTTCTATTTTTTTGGATTTTATAAAATTGTTAGTTGTAAACCTTCAAGATAGGAGATTTTTCTTGATCAGAAAAAAAATTAGTTTGAACGAAGTCGAAATTTTATAAAATGAACATTTGAACTATTTAAAGCAGCTATAACACAGATTGTAACCTTTAGAAAGTATACTGCCAGGGCGATGCTTTTAAGAACAAAAGAGGCATCACCCTGGCAGAAAGGTTATAATCAGCAAATTTTTCCTTAAAAATTGCTCTTATACCAAGATAGTTTTATCATTTTCTAATCCTTGATAAACATTCGAATTAATACCGGAATAAAAAATAAATCACCAAATAACGCACTGAACAGCGTCACGCTGATTAATGTACCGACAATAATACTCGGTGGATGCACGGAAAATAATAAAATCATAAATCCAAAAAACAGAATCACCGTCGTTAAACAAATCGCTTTTCCTGTTTCTAAAAATGTGATTTCAATCGCATCATCGACACTTAGCCCTTTATTTCGAGCCAACTTAAATTTACTCAAAAAGTGAATCGTGTCGTCAACGGCAATTCCAAAAATAATCGCAAAAACGATGGAAATACCAGCCTCCAGCTCTACTCCACCAAACCCGAGAACCGCTCCAGCAATCAATAAAGGAATCAAATTCGGAATAATCGAAATGATTAACATTTTCAAGTTTTGAAATAATAAAACCATCAACACACTAACTATTAGCATCGCTAAACCTAAGCCCCAAAGAATACTATTCCGAACATATTGCGAATTTTTATCGACCACTAAACTCGTTCCTGTTTGCTTCATTGTTATAATAGACGTATCGAGATTAGACGCTGCCCAGTCGTCGATACTGGTCGTGATTTCTCTAATATTGTCTGCGCCAATATCTAATATTCGTCCCGAAATTCGAGTATTTTTTTCGTCTTTACTAATCAGAACATTAACAGCATCATCTGGTAATTTTTCAACATATCTACGTTTATACTGCTCAAATTTTGCCTGACTTTCGGGCATTTTATAAGCCGATTGTCGATTAGCTTTAGTAGCTTTATTGATACTCTTATAAATTGTCGTAATCGAATTAACCCGTTGAATTTCAGGATATTCTGCCAAGTGATTTTCAATTTTTATGATTTCTTGCACGACTTTATAATCATCCGCTTTATAATCTCCTTTTACAAAAACAGCAATTTCAAACGGTCGAAAACCCACAAAATTCTTTTCAAAGAATAAGAAATCCTTCGTGATTTCTCCACCTTTCGGCAAGTTTCCTTCAATTCGATAATTTGTCGTGATTAAACTAATGCCATAAACACAAATTGCGATTGTCGCCACTCCGCCAATAATTATTTTTCGGTGGTTATTTTTAGTGTATTTATTAAACCAGACCATCAAATTTGTCCAAAATGATTCTCCTTTTCCTAATTTAATAATTTGATTGACATCAAATTTGGAGACAACGGCTGTTGTAAAGAACACGACGGTGATGTAAGCAATAATGACCCCAAAAGCTGCATTGACTCCAAAGTCACGAATCGGATAAATTCGGGAAGACACCAGAGATGCAAAACCGATTGCAGTCGTGATTGAAGTCAGCAGAGTCGCCAAACCAATTTCCTTAATCGCTATCCAAATCGCCTCTTCTTTCTCTTTTCCTTTCTTGAGTTCGTCAATATACTTGGAGAGGATATGTATCACATCAGACGTACCGACAATAACCATCAAAACAGGATAAAGTGCTGCCATAGCGTTGAGTTCTCGCCCTGTAGCGCCTAAGAAACCCATAAATAAAAGCAAACCCAAAACAACTGAGCCCATCGAAATGACCGTTCCCCAAAATGTTCTAAAAATTAGGAATAAAATAATGATAACCAAGACATTAGAAATCGCAGCTGAAACAATAATTTCTCGCTTTTGCATACGTACTAATTCCTTTTGAAAATTAGAACGTCCTAAATAATGTTGGTCATCAAATCCAAAACTATTCACCAGTAAACGGACCGAGTCCATCAAGTTTTCTGCCTCTTCTTGAGGCATTTTATCTACTGTTTTAGCAAATAAAACGACAGAGGTTGCATCTTCTGAGATCAAGTTCCCGACAAATCTTTCGTCCTCTAACAACCGTTTTTTGTCCTCCTCATATCGACTCGGGTCGTCTATATGTACCGCATCAACCTGCGTAGTGAATAATGGACTAATTATCGGATATTTTATAGTCGTAATAGATTGAACATCTTTAATGACTTTTAATGGTTTGATGAGTTTACCTAAGCTATCAAATTTCTCTAAAAAATCCTGTTCAAAAACACCTTCTTTATTTTCGACCGCAATCAATAAGAAATTATCGTCTGCTTCAAATTTTTCTTTAAATCGCTCAAAAAACTGTAAATCAGGATCGCCTTGCGGAAAGAAATCTTCAAAATTAAACGAGAATTTTAAAAAAAATAAGGATACAGCACTGCCTAATGCTAAAGCCGCAAAAACACCAATTATTAAATTTCTATATTTTGTTATCATATTAAATTGAACGCAGAGATTTGAAGTTGCTAAAATTATCCAGTCGCTTCTGCCCTGTTTATTTGTTTGTAAATCGAAATTTTTGATCGAACCTCGTAGAACTTTGAAAACATCACAGGTTCATATTTTATAAACTTTCAATTTTTTTTGAAAGTGACGCCTTTTTAACAGATTTCTTATTGATTTGTTGTTACGAATTTAATTAATTAGGCAAACATAAGCAATGAATTATTCAACACTAAAAAAAACGCTAAATTATTCTTTTTCTCTTGTGATTATTCTGTGATTCTTTTATGGTTTTATCTGCTTATTTCTAATTTTACACCATGAAAATCTACCAACCTTTTCAGTTCAAACAATTTGAAATACATCAGCAACAGTCGGCAATGAAAGTTGGAACAGACGGTGTTTTGTTAGGAGCATGGGCAGCCGTCGAAGGTGCAAAACGCATTTTGGATATAGGTACCGGTACAGGCTTGATTGCTTTGATGATGGCACAACGTAATGAGAAAGCATTAATTGATGCGGTCGAAATTGATAAAAAAGCTTACGAAGAAGCTAAGTATAATTTTGAAATCTCAAAATGGTCAAATCGTTTAAGTATTTTCCATGATTCAATTCAAGATTTTGCTAAAAATACAGCCGAAAAATACGATTTTATCATTTCAAATCCACCTTATTTTACTAATAGTACAAAATCAGATAAAGCGGCTAAAAATCAAGTTCGACACACTGATAGTTTATCTTTTGATGAACTTCTAAACGCTGTAAATCAATTACTTACAAAGGACGGAAAATTTTGTGTCGTGTTGCCGTTCTCTGAAGGTGAACAGTTCTATAATTTGGCCACCGAGCCATCTCTGAGTAATCGAGACACATCGGGACAAGCGGAAACCAATAAACTATACTGCATAAAAAAGGTAATAGTTCGAGGTCGTGAGTTCAAACCTGTTGAGCGATTATTAATAGAATTTTCAAAAGAGAAAAAAATATATGAGGAAAATAATTTAATAATACAAAATTCGTCAAAACGACATGATTATACAGAAGATTATATAAACTTGACGAAAGATTTTTATTTATTTATGTAATCTATGATCAAGTTATACTTAGCGTAAAAAAAGAGCGAATATTCCTAAGAATATTCGCTCCTTATTATTTAAACTTATGCCAAATGTAACTTGACACAATTGTTATTACTGCTTGATCATCTGCTGTGTAAAGCTGTTATCTTCTGAAGTAAATGTCACGAAATAAATACCTTGTGCTAAGGTAGCAACATCAACTTGAGTTGTTCCATTTACGTTATTCAACGTTTTGACCACTTGTCCTAAAGCATTTGTAATACGAACCATTTCGATACGTTCTGTTGTTTCAATCACAAACATATCGTTCATTGGGTTCGGGTACATTCTGATTGCTTCTTCTAATTGATTTTTAGTATTATTAAGAATTTCAATATCCGCTGCATAACGAGGGAATAATTGATATCCATCATCATACGGATTTGAAGAATCAAATTGTCCTCCGATTCCTGTAATTTTCACAACATCTGTTGCTAAAATAAAAGGTGTTGTTCCTGCAATATCTACATCACTATCAATACGAATAGCATACGTATTTGTACCATCTGTAAAGTCTGCATTGAATGAACCTCCGCTTACGTCCCATGAAGCTGGGTCAACTAATGTTAAGTTGGTAATAGTAACTAATTCAGATTCAGTTGATTCGTCTAAAGCAGTCACGACTGAAGGTACAACTAAAGCGTTACCTGTAGAGACAATCGTCAATGAATCAGGGTTGATTTGTGTCAAACCATTGAATTGAGAAATTGTACCTTTTAAAGTCAATTCGTCTCCTTCTGTCACGACATAACCACCAAAATCATTTGAACTATATACTCCAATTCCACCTGTTGCATCAATCAACGTAAATCCTAAATCACCATTACTTGCTTGCATATTCACACCGTGCACGATACCTGTAATAGCACACTGAACACCTAATGAATCAGAAACACCATCTGCATCAACTGATGAAACTGTTGCAATGTCATAAGCTGGATAAGACGGCGTTACAACTGTCGGGTTGTACGGAGAAATATCCGCTACATAACGAGGGAAAATCTGATAACCATCATTATAAACTGAAGATGAAGAAGTATATTGACGGCCAATACCAGTTACATCAAATGTTCCTGTCGGTGCCATCATTGAGTATAAATCGACATCATTATCAATACGCATTAAGAACGTATCTGTACCATTTGTAATATCTACGTTGAAACCTGAACCTGAGTTATTCCATTGTGCTGGATTCACTAATGTTACGTTTTCAATTGTAATTAATTGAGACTCTGTAAACTCACCTAATGAATCAACAATATTTGGTAAACGTAAAGGATGACTACCAGAAACTAACATAATTGAATCTGGGCTAAATTGTGTCAAACCACGGAACTGACCAACTGAACCATTGATAACAACATAATCCCCTTCTGTAACAGTGTAACCAGAAACTGACCCAAAATCAAATACAGAGATTCCGCTACCGTAACGGTCTATTACTGTAAAATCTAATCCACTTCCACGGAAGTTAACACCATAGACAAAACCTTGGATTTGTGCCATTGTACCGATAGAATCTGCTAAGCCGGTTGCGTCTTCCGTTCCCAAAACTTCGATATCATAATACGGATTTGGAGGACAAGTCGCTGCATTTGCTGCACCCGGAGAAGCGAAAATTGTTGAGAAACTCACTACAAAACCAGCATCGTTAATCTCAGGTAACCAGTTAGAAGCCATTGTATTATCTGCATTCGGATCACATAATGCCAAAGAGTTACCAGCACCATCTGCCATTTCTGTCCAAGGATAACCGTCATCATAAGTCACCATATCAACAGTTGCTCCGCTAGCATCTACTAATTCAATCGTTTCGCTACTGTTTACTAAGTTTCCTGAAGTCCATTCAGGAGCTGCGAAACCATAATCATTATGAAAAGCAATTGAATCCTCTGTTATAACCAAATAATCACCTGGTTGCATAATGATATTACCAAAAGTGTGTGTGATACCTTGTGCAAAAGAATAACCTGCTAAATTAACAGCCGTTCCTTCATTGTTATACAACTCAATAAACTCAACATCTGTACTTGGAGAGTTATACATGATTTCATTAATGACAATATCTGGCGTAACTGCATCACTTGGATTGATTGTAATCGTATAAGTTGCGTTTGAGCCGATTGTCGCATTATTTGTTGCATTAGACAATGTTAGAATAATATCCTCTGCCCCTTCTGTCATCATATCATCAATGATAGGAATCGCTACTGTTTCGTTTGCAGAGCTTCCTGCAGCAAAAGTCACTGTAGTCGGAGAAGTAAATGTAAAATCCGAGCCACTTGTAGCTGTACTTGAAGCATCTACAGAAACATCGATAGAAGTTGCATTAGCATTTGCATTAGCGATAGAAAGTGTAACATTCACTGTACCTGCATTCTCATCAACTGTAATAGAAGAACTACCAAATTGTACTTCAGGGTCTAAAGGATTTGATGGTAATACAATGATAGTTCCTATCATACCCGCAGCGTGAGGATCACACTGATAAGTGTATGTTCCAGGAACATCAAACTTGAACCCGAAAACCCATGCTGCTGAAGAAGCACTACCGTTTGTAAAACCTACAGGGTTGTTAGGGAAAGTAGCAGTTGTACCGTTGATATTGTGAGTACCACCTGTGTTTGTCCAAACAACGCTATCGCCTTCTGTGATTGTTATAGAAGAAGGGTTGAAGAAGTTACTTCCTACTGCAACATTGTGAACAGTAATTGAAGCTCCGTGAGAATATGTACCAATAGGAAAAGGAGTTGCCGCAGTTGCGTTAGATGTTTCACCATCATTTACATTAATACCGCTATAGGTCCAATCTGCAACTGTAAAAGTCGTGCTTGCTGTTCCCATATCATTACGATAAGCCCAACCATCTAAATAGTCCCAGGCAGTACCTGAACCATCAACATTAATATCACCAAAAACATCAACAGCTACTCCGTTGTGGAATAACTCGACTGCATCATCACCATTGATTCCTGCTGAACCATCTACAAAGTCTGGGTTAAAACCGAAATAAGTATTAAATTCAGTTGTTGTTGTTGACATATAAAGGAAAGATCCTGCTGTTGCGGCTTGAGCTGGAAACGTATATTCTTCGCCATCTGTACCGCCGCCATTATTTGCAGAACCAAATCCATAGGCACTTAAATCTGAGATATTGTTAATGACGTAAAACTCAACAACTTTAGGTGTTCCACCTGAAAGAGGTCCATCAAAAACACCTGTGATAATCATGTCTTGAGCCGAAGCACCAAAACAAAAAAGCATTGCAAGTAATGTACTTGTAAAAAATCGCTTCATAACTATTCTGTTATTATTTGTTATATAAAGATAATAAAACACAAAAATAACTATTCTATTTTAGGTTTTAGGTATAGAAAATATGAAAACTTGTCTATATGTTATTAACTTTCAATGAATTGAATATTAATTAATCATTAATTCGATTTTCATTACTTTTTCAAAATATTATTTTGCTAAGAAAAGCAAAAAATAGACGTTTTACATCGATTCAACTTATTGGATTAAATTTTGCTATCTTTCGCATTGAATACCGAGAGACCTAATCGATTCAAGATGATAAGAAATCTAATACTCCTTCCTATTGCTGTTTTATTGCTATTCGTAGCTTATAGCTATGATACAATAAATCAAGTTAGCCTTGGTTATTATGAAGAGAAAATAGAAACTAAGATACATCAATATGAAGAGGAAATCATCAAAATGTTCGAAGATGACGCCTTTATCGAAAAAGCGATTTCATTTGATTTTACGGATGCAGAATTAAGTCAGTTAGAAAAATTATCGAGCAACGACTACTCTATTTTTATTTATCAAAAACCCGATTCGCTTGTATTTTGGACCAGTAACAAAATCCTTCCTTTTGATGCCGAAGTCGATTTTTCGGAAGAGCCAATTTCAAGATTTAGTACCATAAAAAAAGGAGGCTATGCTGTCCTAAATTATCCGTACAAAAAAGGAGACAAACAATACGCCTTGATTGGCTTGATTCCTATCACTCAACAATATGCGATTCAAAATGAATATTTGGTCAATGGATTTACAATCATTGATAATATGCCCAAGGAGATTTCCTTAAAATTTGACCTCACGAACTATGAGGTTAATAACCTTGCCGGAGAACCATTATTTTACCTTGATGCCGGTAACGAGACTTATTCAGATCAAAATCAACAGTTTTTGATTTTAATTTTCTATTTATCGGGTCTAATCTGTCTTTTTTGGTTTTTGAATAATCTTGCTAATAAATTATCGGTTGCCTACCCTTCGTGGGTTGGTGTCGTTTTCATTATTGCTACTGTTTTCTCGACACGACTAGTCACAGCGCTTCTTGGTTTTGACGAAAAATTTGATGATTTAGCGATTTTCAGTACCAAATATTTCAATACCCATTCAATTATTTCCGTTGGCAACTTATTAATCAATGCGATTATTGGTCTATGGTTAATGATTTTTGTATATCGCAATTTTAAACTACCTGCTGTATTTTATAAGAAACAAGAATGGCATAAATATTTAGTTTTAGGGATTTTCTTTCTCTTGTTCATTGCTATTTTTTCAACAACCGAGACTTTCAGACGATTAATTCTATATTCTAACAAATCTTTTGATATTGATACCCTCTACAGCCTTCAATCGTTCTCATTGGTTGGTACGATTTCTATCTCATTGATACTGCTGACTTTATTTCTATTTATTATTAAATTAAAAATATTAATACGCCCTCTAAAAAGTGTTTCATTGAAGCAACGCTTTTCGATGTTGATGATATTCGGGATCGTTTTTATCCTGCTCTACTTACTGCGTATTTTTGATGATGCACTTTTATTCAGTGGTATTTGGGGTATTTTTTCTGTTCTAATCGCTCACATTTTTATTCGTCAAAAACTACCAGGTTTTTTATGGTTAGTCGGTTGGATTTGTATCTACGGAGCGTATAGTTCGATGTTATTTTATCAATTTAATGACTTAAAAGAAATTCAAAATAGAATTTTCTATGCCGAAAATTTAGCATTAGAAAGGGATGTTTATATGGAAGAAAGTTTTGATAATGTCGCTGTTATGATTGCAAAAGATCATTTTATCAAAAAAATCTCCAATTTATTTATCCCTCGAAATCGAATTATTGATCAAATTGAAGGAGAATATTTAAAAGAAAATTTTTCGAATAATTATGAATATGAAGTTCACCTTTATAATTCAGACAGTACCGGAACGAAGGGCGAAAACTTAAGCTATAGCTACTTTACAGCACTTATAAATAATTCTAAACCGACGGATAATCCGAATCTTTATTATTGGAATAATAATAAAGGAGAACAAAAATATATTGCAGATATTCCGATTCGTGCAGACAACCGAAAATATTATAAAATCGTCATTCTTTTTGAACCCAAAACTATCGTCAAACTATCTGATTATCCAGATTTATTGTTGGATAAAAGTTTTGATTTACAAAGAAAATACGAAGATTATAACTACGCTATTTATAACAACGGCAAGAGAATTAAAGAAAATGATAGCAACTTTCCGGAACAGCTTGATTTTGTACTGACTGATGATAAAAATAAAATTGTCCGAAGGGGTGAAATGAGTTATTTAATTCATCAGACCTCCGATAATCGAGTAATTATTATTGAAAAAAAAATTAGTGATTTGGGAAGTAGTTTTTCCCTTTTCTCCTATACATTTTGTTTGTTTTTGGTCTTATTTTCGTTCTTGATTGCCATGAATAGGTTAGCCGAACGATTGCCTTCTGGCAGTTTTTTAGATATTCAGTTTTCACCTTCTTTACGGAATAAAATCCAGAATAATGTCATTGCTATCGTCGTCTTGGCGTTCATTGGTATAGGTGTAACGACTGTATTTTACTTTAGAGCCGAGGCCGAAGAGTATCATTCAGGACGGTTGAGCCGTAAGGCTCGTGCTGTAGCTGAAACGGTAAAATACGAAATGAATGAAAAAAAGGATACGTTTTATCTACCCGATATAGAGGCATTAGATAAGATTCATAAATTAAATGTGAATATGTATAATCCCGATGGCTCTATTGTTAACTCATCACGACAAGAAATTTTCACAAAAAATCTCTTGTCGTTCCAGATTGATCCAGCTGCTTTTCATGCTATCGTGAACCTGGAACAAGAATTAATCTATAGAACTGAAAAAATAGGAAATCTGGAGTATCGTGCTGCTTATATACCGGTCTTAAAAAATGAAAAATTAGTGGCTATTCTTGGTTTGCCGTATTATACTGAAAAGGAAAATTCTCGAAAAGATATTGGCATCTTCATGGGGCGTTTGCTAAATGTCTATGTCGTCATATTTATTATAGCTGGTGTGCTTACCTTCTATTTGACTGGCCAAATAACAAACCCTCTGGTGCAGCTAAGTCGGCAAATGCAAGGCGTAGAATTAGGTCAAAAAAATGAAAAACTAAGCTGGGAAACACAAGATGAAATTGGGGACTTGATTGAGGAATATAACAAAATGTTGGCAGAACTGGAACGAAGTGCCAACTTACTCGCTAAGTCTGAACGAGAAGGTGCTTGGCGTGAAATGGCTAAACAAGTCGCTCACGAAATTAAAAACCCATTAACGCCAATGAAACTACAGATTCAATTTCTACAACGCGCGTACAAATCTCGTCCCGAAGATATTGGGCCGTTATTGAAACGAACAGCTTATACACTTATTGAACAAATCGATGGTTTGACTCGTATTGCTTCTGATTTTTCAAGCTTCGCAAAAATGCCACCAGCGAATAATGAACATTTGATACTTAATAATATTGTAAAATCGGTATTCCAATTATTTTCGAAAGAAGAAAATATTAAATTGTCCTTGACTTTACCTACGACCGATTGTCTTATCTATGCCGATAAAGACCAGACCGTTCGAGTATTAAATAATATTATCAAAAATGCGATTCAAGCTATTACGCTTGCCATAGATTATAATCGTGAAGGTGCGGTTGATATTGTTTTAGAACAAAAAGATGAAATCGCTTTGGTTTCTGTCAAAGATAACGGAATTGGCATTCCTGAAGATAAAATCGAAAAAGTATTCGTCCCTAATTTTACAACTAAAAACTCCGGTACCGGGCTTGGTTTAGCGATGTCAAAAAATATTGTGGAAGCTACCGGTGGAAAAATCTACTTTGAAACAGTTGTGAATGTCGGAACTACTTTTTACGTAGAATTTCCGATGGTAAAACCAGATATTTCAAAGGCATTAGACGATTGAATTTATTTCAAAACGTACCATATCTATCTCTAAATCAACTGATTTTAACGAATATTATTAGTGCGAAATAATTTTTCATTATTGTTTATATCAAAAAAGCATCGGTGAACGACCAGCAATTTCTTATATGTTTTTCATTACAACTGTGCAATGAATTTTCATATAAAAAACTGCCGATAGCTACCTAAACGAATTTATAAAAAACTGAATATCAATTATTTAAACAACTAAAATTTATAAAATTCATTTTTTAATTTTAACAAAATATCAATACCTCCTTCTTATCGTAATAATTGAATTGTTCCTACCCTGGTATATCGGACAATATCAACATCAAGTGGATTTCTAAGATTTTGATAAATGATTTTATTGAAAG
>Ga0075467_10003704_pt1 | contig 11636 bp, 7 predicted proteins | sample DEB08_DNA_9_FD_75067 | JGI IMG/M metagenome (GOLD analysis project Ga0075467, IMG submission 75067) | Aqueous microbial communities from the Delaware River and Bay under freshwater to marine salinity gradient to study organic matter... | ecosystem: Environmental > Aquatic > Marine > Coastal ...
ATTAAAGACCGTGATCGAACCCTCTGTTTTAAGGCTTTTTTGAATAATAATTATGTGGGTTTGGTTTTAGCGTTAGGGATTATTGGGCATTACATTATGCATCCAGCTTAAATTTAATTTGTGAATGGTCATACCCTCCTCTCTATCTTTATACCATGGGTGGTTTTATGCTTCGGGTTTCTCTAATTTGGCCAGGCGAGTTTCCAGTGCTTCTAGTTTTTCTCTGGTGCGCTTAAGCACCTGGCTTTGTATATCAAATTCTTCTCGACTGACAAAGTCTAATCGGCTCATTTGAGATTGTAATACTTGCTTAACTTTAGCCTCCGCACCTTCTGCCATCGTTTTCATACCTGGAGGCACTGCATCAGAGATTTGTTTAGCGATTTCTTCTAGTTTTTTCGGATTTAGCATTAGGTTTTTACCTTTGGTGTTCAAATTGATTTTTAAAACGAAGCTTGGGTTCAAGCTTAAAAAGTTATGCGTGGCTAATCTACTTGGACTAACCCGCGTATTCTCTTACAATCACCGCCCCATCATCATTGGTAGTTTAATTTAGCATGAAACTTAACCCCGGTCAGAACGAAGCAGTAAAATTTATTTCTGGCCCATGCTTAGTTTTAGCTGGAGCAGGCAGCGGTAAAACCCGCGTTATTACCAGTAAAATTGCTTACCTAGTCAGGGAATGTGAGCTGCCAGCGCGTTATATAGCTGCAGTAACGTTTACCAATAAAGCCGCACGAGAAATGAAAGAGCGTGTCGCACAAACTCTAGGTAAGAAGGAAGCGCGCGGGTTAAAAGTTTCTACCTTTCATACCCTTGGCTTAAACATTATAAAGTCAGAAGTCAAAACACTGGGTTTAAAGCCCGGGTTTTCTTTATTCGATGATAAAGACAGCATGTCGCTTCTTAGGGATTTGACTGAGGTAGAGTTTGATGGGGACAAAGAATTGTTGTCGTCGTTGCAAAGTTGTATTTCTAACTGGAAAAACGATCTTATTTTACCACAAGATTTAAAAAATCAGACTCTGTCCCCTGCCGATGCTGAGCATGCTGAATTCTATCAACGTTACTACAATCATTTGCGGGCTTACAATGCCTTAGATTTTGACGACCTGATCTTATTACCAACAGTGCTGCTAAAAAATAACGAGACTGTCAGACAAAAATGGCAGAATAAAATACGTTATTTGCTGGTGGATGAATACCAAGATACCAATACCAGCCAATATGAATTGGTTAGATTGTTAGCGGGAGAAAGAGCTCGATTTACTGTTGTAGGTGATGATGACCAGTCTATTTATTCTTGGCGTGGTGCCAGACCCCAAAACCTAGTGCTCCTTCAAACCGACTTCCCTAAGTTAAGGGTTATTAAGCTTGAACAAAACTATCGTTCGTCTGAACGAATTCTGCACTGCGCTAACATTCTCATTCAGAACAACCCTCAAATTTTTGAGAAAAAGCTATTTTCTGAGTTGGGCTATGGCGAACCGCTACAGGTGATTACCGCTAAAAATGAAGAGCACGAAGCTGAGCGTGTGGTGGCTGAATTGATGGCACACAAGTTTATGGGGGCCACAAAATTTAAAGATTATGCGATTTTGTATCGAGGTAACTTCCAGTCTCGCATGTTCGAAAAAGTACTGATGAGTAACCGTATCCCTTATAAGATTAGTGGTGGCATGTCTTTCTTTGGACGTACTGAAGTCAAAGATATCATGGCTTATTTGCGCCTCTTGGTAAATCAAGACGATGACAATGCACTGCTAAGAGTGATCAATACGCCTACACGTGGTATTGGTCGAGTCAGCTTAGAAAAACTCGGCAATTTAGCTAATCATAATCGTACTTCTATGTTTGAAGCTGCATTTGATCCCAATCTCCAGGATGTGTTAAGTGGCAAGGCTTTAGTATCTGTAGAGCAATTTAGCCGTTGGATAGTCGAGCTATCAGATAGGGCTGTTAGAGGAGATGGCATTGCAACTATTCGTGAAATGATCAAAGCAATGGGTTATGAAGAATGGTTGTATGAGTCAAGTACTAGCCCAAAGGCAGCAGAGATGGGTATGGCGAATATCAGCACCTTGTTTGGTTGGATTAGCAACATGCTTGAAGGCGGTGAACTCGACCCTCCAATGACACTTCAAGAAGTGGTTAATCGTCTAATTTTGCGCGATATGATGGAGCGAGGCGAAGATACTGAAGAAACAGACCAAGTGCAGCTGATGACTTTGCACTCCTCAAAAGGTCTGGAATTTCCCTATGTATTTATGGTGGGCATGGAAGAAGGATTATTGCCCCATCAAAGCAGCATTGACGAAGACAATATCGATGAGGAAAGGCGTTTAGCTTACGTGGGCATTACCCGTGCTCAAAAAGTCTTGTTTATGACACTAGTCAAAGAAAGGCGTCAATACGGTGAAATTATCAATCCTGAACCTAGCCGGTTTTTACACGAGTTACCGCAAGATGATTTGGTATGGGAGCATAAAAAGCCAAAAGTGTCAGCACAAGAACGTCAGCAGAAATCTCAGGAAGGTATTGCCAATCTGCGTAACATGATGAATAAGAGCTGAGAGTTAACTTAAAATTTTCATCTGATTAAGTGAAATTTTAGCTGCCTTGGTTAATTTACCTTGACCAAACTTACCCAGTTTCTCTAGAGATAATTCATTGACGTTATTTGTAGAAATTGTTAGTTAAATTAATGGACAATTAAATTATTACAAGTACGAAGGACCATTAATAAAAATAAACTACTCAAACTAAAAAGACCACCTCATGGTGGTCTTTTTCTATCGAATTTAAAGCTGTTTTTTTAAATCTATATGCCTTCAATCATATGTTCGATTGCCGATTTGATATCATCATTCGAACAATCGCCACATGTACCCATCGGTGGCATGGCGCCTATACCATTGATTGCATTTTGCCAAACTGTCTCAAAACCCTTTTCCATACGAGGAGCCCAATCTGCTGCATCTTGTAATTTAGGTGCATTTAAAACACCAACACTGTGACACGCAATACAAGCTTGCACGTAAATTTCTGAACCTGTTCTTGGACCTGCAGATGCCAGTTCAGCTTTTGCACCGGCTACATGAACTTTGCCAATTTGCTGAATGCGAGCCCTAATGTCATCTTCGCTCATTTCTTGTGCTTGAATTGCCGAGACACTAAAAACACCCATACATATACATAAAAAGACTTTTAATTTCACTATATTCTCCAAATCAGGCTTTGTTTACCTAAAAAATCTGTGACAGATTATAACCACTAATGTTTTGTGAACAACTGTTTAACTAACAAATCTGAGCGATTTCACGCTTTTTGTTTAAACGACGTAATTTTTATTTGCTCTTAAGCATTCGAATCTTAAAAGTGACTGATCTCATTTTATATTCAGTGGTAATATTATGCTTAGTGAAATTCTTTCAGAAGGGATCAATAATGATAATTATAACGCGCCTCTTTGGGATAATGTTTTGTATTGTTTTTACTAACTCAGTTTGCGCTCAGCAACCAAAGATCTCGCTCTCAGGTAGTATTCATTCCTATAAGCCTCAGCTTGTAACTAAGGGAATAGATATTCCTTGGGGTATGGCTTGGTTAGATGAAAAAACCATACTGGTATCCGATCGCAAAGGAGAATTGCGGGTTATCAACAATGGCATATTATTACATGAAAAGGTCACAGGATTACCCGAACTTAGAGCTCAAGGTCAAGGCGGCCTGTTAGATGTTGCAGTAGACCCGAATTATAACCAAAACGGGCTTATATATTTTTCTTACTCTGGTTTAGAAGGCGAGGGAGAAGGCGCTCATACGTCCGTTATGCGCGCTAAGTTACAAGATTTTAAACTGACCGAACAAGCGGTTATTTTTGATGCTGGGCCTAACTCTACAAAAGGCCAACATTACGGCAGTCGTCTATCATTTGATAAACAAGGTTATTTGTATATATCCAGCGGTGATAGAGGCAACCGAGATGTCAATCCGCAGCGTTTAGATCGAGACGCTGGAAAAATTCATAGAATTAATAGTGACGGCAGTATCCCTGAGGATAATCCATTTATTGCACAAAAAGACGCCAATTCATCTATCTACTCATTCGGCCACCGTAATCCTCAAGGTATGGCAATGCATCCGGTAACGGGTGATATTTGGACACATGAACATGGCCCTAAGGGTGGCGACGAAATCAATATTATCCAACCAGGTGCAAATTATGGTTGGCCCGTGATTAGCTTTGGAGTCAATTATAGTGGCTCGTCTTTTACTGACCTGACTGAAAGGAAAGGTATGCAGCAACCTGCTTGGTACTGGGTGCCCTCAATCGCTCCATCAGGCATGACCTTCGTTAGTGGCGACATCTACCCAGATTGGAAAGGTAAAGTTATAGTCGGCTCACTCAAGTTCGCCTATTTAGTCGCACTTGAATTAGATGGTAACAAAGTACTCAGTCAAGAAATTTTATTTCCCGGAATAGGCCGAGTACGCAATGTGGTACAGGGTGCTGATGGGTATATTTATGTGGCAACTGATGGCGCGGGGATATTTAAAATTGTACCAAGTAAATAATCTTTATAAAGGGTAAGTCACATCAATAATCACTGATAATACTAATCCTACATTTTATCTTTAGTTCGTCTTTTTGATGAAATGCATATTGCTTTTTGTGCTTATCAATTAAAACACCTTAGGTTGAATAGATAAGGTCATAAATTTATGTTTAGTGTATGAGTTCCAAATAGCAAACCTTTGCTGTTTAGATCGCTACGATTTTATATAATTGGTAAAGCACTGCAGAGTCAGTTTTGATAATTCTTAGTATTTTTCTTGCCTTCGACACAGCTTATTTACATTTAAACTACCCAAAACGTATTTAATCCCTAGAGAATGAGTTGCCCCTTTTGGGGAGATTTCAAGCGCTTCTTTTTCTATATCCGCTGCAGTTACATACTGATGACTAAAATAAAAGCTCGGTTTGCTATTAAATAGAGTGATTGTGCCTAGCCAATGACAAATGCCATAACCAATAAATATATTCGACACAAAACCTGATCAGCATCCATAACTTGGTTGGTGTTTTTTCAGGGTATAAGTTCAAAACTGTTTATGGGACATGGTTGACCAGGGTTGAGGGCAGGAAGTAACCGTCGAAAGTTGGATTAAATCAAACGAGATCAGTATCATTTATCAAGCTCAGTCGCTGTCTGAGTTTCTTGTCAGGGCAAAGCAGACTGCGGTGCTTTGCAGCGCAAGGCACGGCAAAAGAGATACCCTTAAATGAAGTGATGTTGTTTCAGATGGCGTTTGTGCCAACGAATATACCCGACAAGAGATTCCCCCGTGTATCGCACATAAGAGGGTATAGATTAAAATTAAGTATTCCAAGTTGTCGAGGAGTATTTAATGCACCCTTAGCTCTTTTAGAGCGGTGTCCTCAGACTCTCCTCGTCAACTTGACAGTCGCGTTGCCTATTACCCTGAGCTGTTTATATGATTGTTCAATTACTTCTGTTGTTGATGGTTAATTGTTCTATAATCGAAATCTTGGCTTTATAAAGGAATATTCTATGCCTGCTGCACCCTTACCTATTGACGAACTAGGTCGTTTAAGAGCCTTGATTGACTTGGACATATTAGATACTTCAGTAGAAGAAGAGTTTGAAGCTTTAGTTAACGTTGCAGCACTTGTATGTAAGGTCCCCATCGCGTTGGTGAGTTTAATAGACGAGCAGCGCCAATGGTTTAAAGCTAATCATGGCTTACTCGGAGTAACTGAAACACCCCGTGAGACGGCATTTTGTGCCCATGCAATCCTCCAAGATGAACTGCTTGAAGTCAATGATGCCCTTCAGGACCCGCGATTTTTTGATAATACATTGGTAACCGCCGACCCAAATATTCGATTCTATGCCGGGGTACCTTTGCGTCTAAGTTCGGGCTATAAAGTTGGCACTTTGTGTGTGATTGACAATCAACCTCGTGAACTTGATACCACACAGCGTATGATTTTAACGCAGTTAGCAGGAGTAGTGGTTAAGTTATTAGAAACCCACAGCACGCTGAAAAAAGAACGCCATACTTTTGAGGACTTGTTTGACTTAAGTACTCTGTTGGTAAATAACGAGGCGCGATTTCGCTCACTAAGTGATGCTTCACCACTGGGTATCTTTTCAAGCAATGCAAAAGGTAGTTGTACCTATACCAACCTATGTTGGCAACAGCTGTATGACCTGAGCTTTGAGCAAAGTTTGGGACAGGGCTGGCAAGCCGGTTTGCACCCCCAAGACAAACACAAGGTGCTTGACCAATGGCTTACCCATGCTGGTAGTAAAATAGAATTTGATAGCCAATTTCGCACCCGTCACAAAGATGGCACCGTTAGGTTTGTGCATGCGAGGGTAAAACCCGTTCTGTCTGAGGGATTACAGGTACTTGGGTACGTCGGCACAGTAGAAGATGTCACGTTCAGAGTAAAACAGATAGAAGCCACACGTAAAAGTCAGGCATTGTTAGGCGAGACCAGACGTATGGCCGGTGTCGGTGTGGGTGCCTGGGAAATGGACTTAATTGATAATAAAATTCATTGGTCAGACGAAACGTGCCGTATTCACGGTGTGCCTTGTGGTTATCAACCTGAATTGGACGAAGCGATAAATTATTATGCGCCAGAGGCGCGTCCGATTATTCAAGCTGCGATTGAACATTCGATCAACACTGGTGAAAGCTGGGACCTTGAGTTGCCCTTTATCCAGGCCGATGGTACGTCCATTTGGGTACACTCCGTGGGAACAGTAGATTTTTCTGATTCTAAACCTATACGATTGGTCGGAGTATTTCAAAATATTACTACACGTGTCAATCAACGTAACCTTGTTGAAGATACTAACACACGCATGGCCCTCGCCACAGACAGTGGTGGTATAGGGATTTGGGAATTAAATCTTGAATCGGGTGTTTTACTTTGGGATGAGTGGATGTTCAGGCTTTATGGTTTAATCAACGAGGAACAAGAAAAGACCTATGATCTATGGCTCAAATGCCTACACCCTGAAGACAAGCAAACAACTGAACAGGCTGTCGATGATGCTATTGCGAGTCAAACAATTTTGGATACCGAGTTCAGAATTATTTGGAGTGATGGCAGTGTTCATAATCTGCGGGCTACCGCACGTATTATTTACGATGCATTGAATAATCCACAAAAAATGATTGGGGTAAGCTGGGATGTCACTACCCAACGCACACTCACCAACGAATTGGCCAAGCAGCACCAGCTCATGCAGGTAACCTTAGAGTCGATTGGTGATGCCGTCATGACTACTGATGCAAATGGCAATACTCAGTGGCTAAATCCGGTGGCCGAACGTATGACAGGGTGGTCGACTGAAGAGGCATTCGGTCGTCCCTTGGAGCAGGTGTTTCATGTTATTAGTGAAGATACACGTATGCTAACCGAAAACCCCGTAGCGAGCTGTTTGGAACAAGGAAATATAGTGAGCTTGGCGAATCATACGCTACTGATTTCACGCAGTGGCGACGAGTTTGGCATAGAAGACTCTGCCGCCCCCATCCGTAATGCGCAGGGAGACTTGCTGGGGGCTGTATTGGTATTTCACGATGTCACTGAGCAGCGGCGCTTAACTAGTGAAATGAGTTATCAGGCAAACCATGATCCGCTGACAGGGCTGTTAAATAGAGCGGCATTTGAAACTCGTTTACAAGGCTTATTGGATAAGACTCACGAAGATAAGTCCCAGCACGCTCTGATGTATATCGATTTAGATCAATTCAAAATTGTCAACGACACCTGTGGACACACGACAGGGGATAAGCTGCTGAAACAGGTCGCTAAAATCTTGCGTGAGACCTTACGTTCCAGAGATACATTAGCGCGTTTGGGGGGAGATGAATTTGGTGTTATTTTGGAACATTGTTCGGTTGAAAAGGCCCAGCAGGTTGGCAAACAAATTTGTGACACAATGGAGGTTTACCGTTTTTTGCACGACAGTGGGCCCTTGCGTATTGGAAGCAGTATTGGATTAGTGGCTATCGATCATCATTGGTCTGACACCGCAGCTATTATGCAAGCGGCAGATACCTCCTGTTATGCGGCCAAAGATGCAGGCCGAAACCGTGTGCATACCTGGTTTGAAACCGATAAGGTAATGCGGAGCAGACACGACCAAATGCAATGGGCAACTCAAATCGAAAGAGCACTGGATGATGATCACTTTTCACTCTATGTTCAACTGCTTGATAACTTAAGTGGTCATGAAACAGGCGCTCACGCTGAGGTGCTATTGCGCATGATTGATAGTGATGGGAATATTATTCTGCCTAGTGTATTTATGCCTGCCGCTGAACGCTTTCATTTGGCATCAAGGATAGATCGTTGGGTATTAGCCAATGCCATCAATTGGCTAATGGCACGAGGTTCTGGCGATACAGAGATTGACTTGTTGTGTATTAATCTGTCTGGACAATCGGTTGGAGATCGATCTTTTCATTACTATGCCTGTGAGATGTTAAGTTTGGCCGGGCATTTACTGTGTGAAAAAATCTGTATAGAGATTACTGAAACGGCGGCAATAACTAATTTGGCTGACGCAAGCTTATTTATCGACCAGTTAAGTCATCTTGGGGTAAAAATAGCTCTCGATGATTTTGGTGCGGGTGCATCATCCTTTGGTTATCTAAAACATCTGTCGGTTAATCTGCTTAAAATAGATGGGCAATTCATTACTGGTCTTCTTGACGATCCCTTAGACGATGTGGCAGTAAGATGTTTTATTGATGTGGCGCGAGTAAGAAGCTTAAAGACAATTGCCGAATGGGTAGATAAACCAGAGATACTAGCTCGAGTGCGGGCCCTAGGTATCGACTATGCACAAGGATTTTTATTGCATAAACCCATGCCCATTGAGCTTGTTTTACCTTCTTCATAAGAAACTAAAGCCGCAAAGTTGAAATCAGAGAAATGCTAATTGCCTAGAGGTTTGTGTTTCATATATATTCAGAGGAATGGAATGGAAAGTGAGGGGAGGGGCAGTAGCGCTCACTGTTAGACAAGCTGGTGGAGTTGTTGTCGACCTCGGTCATAATAAGCTGGCGTTTTGACATTAGGTGAGCACTGGTGACCCAAATCCCAAGAATTGATATCCAGTGCCTGATAACCGAGTGTGCAATCACCCCCTCCCAGTCAACACGTCATAATGCTCATCGGGGTGTGAAATGATAATCTCTTTCTTAAGAGAATGCCTCCTCGTACTCAAGCCATTCTATCTTTGAACGCTTCCGCTCGTTCTAGCAAAGGTGTAACTCTCATGACGCATATACGTGGCAAGTAACAGGGGGTCTCGCATTAAACCCATAAACTTTAGTTAACGGGTCACTTATCAGGCAGCAGGTGAAAAATACGTTGATTTTCAGTCATATCACTTAGCTGACAAAAATAGTCCAATTTAAGGACTAAACTTATCGTGAGAAGCTGGCGTTTATTTCAGACTGAATGAAACGTAACTGTTAAGGGGACGCTCAAAATTGTCGTAGAGATTGAAATTTATTTTCATTATCCAAAGGCAAGCCCGCTATTTTAGTTAGGGCAACTTTAGGTTGGCTGATATTCCGCCAATATTGACTTCAAGGCGTTGGTGTTTATTGGTTTGGTGAGATATTCGTTCATACCTGCGTTAATACACTTTTCTCGTTCACTATTCATGGTGTTTGCAGTTAGTGCGATTATGGGAATTTTACTAGACAGTTCGCCAGCATCACCCGCTCGTATGCGTCGTGTTGTTTCATAACCATCCAGATTAGGCATTTGACAATCCATAAGTATCAGATCAAACGTTGACGACCGAGAATGACTGAGCATAGTAACGGCATCAAGCCCATCGTTCGCAACATCTACGTTAATTTTTAGGCTGTTCAGGATGGCAATCATTACCTCCTGGTTGATAAAATTATCTTCAACCAGAAGGACACGCAGCTTAGAAAAATCAGCTAAAGGCGTAATGGCGTGATTCTTTTCTTTCTGGGTTGTTACGGGATCTGGAGAGTCGAGCTTAACAGAGAATTGGAAGACTGAACCCTCTCCCAATTTACTCTGGGCTGTTATGCCTCCGTCCATCAATTCACAGAGCTGCTTACTGATCGCAAGACCTAGTCCGGTGCCACCAAAATTTCTTGTTGTCGACATATCTGCTTGAGAGAACGAGTCGAAAAGGTAGGGTAGTGAAGTGTCGCTGATACCAATGCCAGTGTCGGTCACCACCACATTTAGGCGGAGATGATCGTCGTTCATATTCAAACCATATTGGACAATGATACTGCCTGCTTTTGTAAACTTGATCGCATTGGTCAGGAGATTGTTCAGAACTTGGGTAATTCGGTGAGGGTCGCCCACAACTTGTGTTTGCTGGATATATTGCTTTTCTAGCTCTAACTTTAATCCTTTTTTGTTAGCCATAAATCGCTGATCATGAATTAACTCAGTGAAAATCTGCTCTAAATCAAATTCCACCCGTTCGATAGTTAGTTCACCAGCTTCTATCTTTGAGAAATCTAGGATGTCATTGATGATAATCATCAGTGATTCAGCGCTACGCTTAGCTGTTGAAATAAAATCTTTCTGTTGTTCATCCATTTTTGAATGTGACACAAGTTCAATCATGCCAATGACTCCGTTCATTGGTGTCCGAATTTCGTGACTCATATTTGCCAAGAATGCACTTTTTGCTTTTGTTGCGGCCTTAGACTCCTCCTCATGTTTTATTGCAAGGTCTCTCTCCTGCTTGAGTTCCAGTTGTTTTTCTACTAATTTTTTTCGCGCCAGATGTGCAAACCAGCTAAGCAGGGTGCTCATCGCCATAGTGAAGAAAAAGTGTTGAGTAAGCGCCATTTCAAGTGAGATGTTGATTGTGATCCATCCTACCCAGTTGAACAGAATTGAAGCTGCCCAGTGGTGACGATTCGATAACACTATGCCTGTCGCGATAATAGTCACAAATACGTTGGTAGTTTGTTCTGGAGCTTCAGAAAGCCATAAATGTAGCAGGCTGTTTGAACTGGCTATGAGCAATAGAGATAGGATAATCAGACTATGTTTTGCTGATGAAATCTTGGATGCTTTGAATCCGATGACAAAACTTATTGTCGCAGTCAATAGGGTTATAGTTAACAGGGTCCACTTAAATGATTCTTGCAGAAGAAAAAAATGCGCCAATGTCAGAAAAAAATTGAGAATTGCAAAAAAATAAGCAACGGGCCTAAGCAGGTCCATCGTTTCATTAAAATTATGGCTTTTAAGACTGTGTCGATTCAAAAGGAACAATCACTTAAATCTATTTATTCGGGTTAATTCTAGATGAATACCCTATTATTTTTGTCGTATACGTGGCTAGGATACCCTGCTTGAATGAATTAACAAGTTGCCCGCGTTAAATACACTGGATATTTGATTGAATTACGATGGGTCTCTGCATGATCTCAGTGTCTAGTCTCGGAGTCGCAACTTACGGTTACCGGCAAGGACACGAGGATTATCAAACCCTATATACCAAAAACTAAAAAGCCCCAAACATTTCTGTTCAGGGCCTCTAGAATAATGGTGCCCAGACTCGGAGTCG
>Ga0075467_10003705_pt1 | contig 11636 bp, 7 predicted proteins | sample DEB08_DNA_9_FD_75067 | JGI IMG/M metagenome (GOLD analysis project Ga0075467, IMG submission 75067) | Aqueous microbial communities from the Delaware River and Bay under freshwater to marine salinity gradient to study organic matter... | ecosystem: Environmental > Aquatic > Marine > Coastal ...
ATATCCAGAGCTTCTTCTATACGTGCTATTCGAGCTTCAAGTTCAGCCAGTTTATTAGCATGTGATTTGCTGCTGCTTGGCGATTTAGTTTCTTTAACCACAATAACCGACAAATCAGGCTCGCCACTGAGCAGATGAGTATAACGTTCTTCTCGCTGGCCAACCGCTACCGGTAACTCCATCACCAAAGCCGGGCTGCGAGACATAAGTTGCTTAATCGAAACTCCAACTTGCTCAATATCATCAAAACCAATCATTTTTTCGGTTCGTGCTTTAATGTCGTTTAGGGTAAGCGGCTCGCGTAGCATAAGCATCGCCAACACCGCCTGCTCCTCGCGCGTGATCTTCAACATGCCAGGCGCACGGTGTGAAAACTTTACGATTCGATCACCGTAATCAATACTCAAATACCCGAGCTCTTTAAGCTGTTGCGCACTGCTCACAACTTTACCCTCATCCATATTCATTACCGGTGAACGGTTGGATTTTTGATTACATGCCAAAGTTAAGGAGTTTGGCGTAAGAGGATAATTCTTTGGTGTCGCCAGGTGTTTTTCCATTAGGCTGGCGAGCACACGGACCTGTTCTGGGGTCAACAATTGGGTTATTTCTTCAGTCATGTTCCTTCCATTTATAGAACTAGTTATTCAACTATTTATTGAATTTTTTATTGAAATAGGATTATCCAAATAGCAAGAATAACAGAAACCTGCTATCTAAAATTCATTTGGAATTTTGAGCTTTAGCCGACAATGTATCTAGAAAACCCATTGCAAATGCTGAAGCAACAAAAGTTATATGTATCAACACATACCACATCAATTTATCATTCGGTATGCTCTCCGCCGCCATGAACTTCTTCAACAAATGAATTGAAGATATCGCTACGATACTAGCCGCAATTTTCGCTTTTAGCGAAGATGTATCCATCTTCCCCATCCAAGCCAGCTTTTCATCACCTTCGGCAATATCCAAACGCGACACAAAGTTTTCATATCCGCTCATCATCACCATAATTAGCAAACCGCCAACCATAGCGATATCGACTAAGCTCAACACGATTAGAATCGTCTCGGCTTCGGTCATCGCGATAATACCGCTCATTAAGTATACTAACTCAACAAAAAACTTTATACCCAACGCAAAGATAGCCACGCTAAGTCCTAAATAGATTGGCGCCAACAACCAGCGAGATCGATACATTAGACCTTCAATTAATTTTTCCATGCGTCAGTGTGTGTGTGTGAACTATCAAGGCCGCTATCTTAAGCAAACTTAGAGATTAATCATAGCGACTACTTAAACAATTCCATTCGCCTCTGAGTTGGCTCTATCTCGACACATAAAGCCTCCAATAAGATAACGGGAACCGAGTAATTAGATTCGAATATAACTCGATGCATTAACTCGATTGGCTAATAAATAGAAGAAGCTCACACTTTAAGGAATTCTCGACAGCCACCCTTTAAAGCATACCGGTAATCAGCGCTCCTTGGCTCATACCGGATAGGAACAACAGCCCGCAGTCGCTAGCTATCTTTGAATAGGCCAGAATAATCTTACTCTGACCCCGTTAGCTATTAACGCTTAAGCAAGTGTCATTCTACTTTCGCCCAATGGCTTTGTGCGAGCGCCTCAGGGGTTTATGGCATGACGGCTAATATTGATCAATAAGGTAGCGAATCAGGTCGGTACTGGTGATCATCCCTACTAACTCGCCCGCATCATCGGTTACTGGCAGAGAGTGATATGCGCCAGTCGACAAAGCCTCGGCTGCGTCACGCACTACGCCAGCATGATTCAAAGTTGTTGGGCTCGCTGTCATTACATCTATAAGTTCGTGTTGTGCGTCGATGGTTGGCCATAGTTGATCCGAGTCATAACCTTGAACGCCTAAGCTGATCTGCATTAAATCAGTATAACTGACCACACCCACCAGTTTTTTGCCGTCCAGAACAGCGACGTGATGAATATTGTTACTCTGCAATATCTTAAAGACTTCGCTGAGAGGCTGACCTTTTTGTACCGACTGTAGGTCTTCGCTCATAAGGTTTTTGATCGGATCATTTTTGCGCATATATTTCTCTTTATTGGTGTGGGGTGATTGCTTGATAGTCAGATTATCATTCCAGCGCAATGGCTAACTTGATATGGGTCAATGTCGAGCAAAGGTTTGCCTAAACGTGTCATGACTCTTTGCGGGTTTATACGTAATGTCAATGAGTCGATTGCTCCGCGAGCCAATCTTGAGGATAAATGTACCGGTCGATTTTCGACATTCTTCAAGGGCACCTAGACTGCTCCTTGCCTTGCTCGACCTCCGGCAGCCCTGCAGTGCTGAGAGGGTCACTTTTAAACTCAGGCCTATTGAATGCAAAAGCCCTACTCTCTTACATCACGTAAGTGGACATAAACCCTGACCGAACCAAGATAGACATTTCTTTATGCTATTGCGAAATGGGTAAACTATGTAAGATCAGAATACAAAATTCGGAGCAGTTGAGTGATCGGAGCGGCTATATGACTATGATTTTAAAAGTTAGTATGATCTTGAAAATGGTTATAAGCTCGAAAGCAGGCCCGCATCTTGCTAATTTTCTGAGTAGATATAGTCGATATTGGAGAGAGTATGCGAATTGTAAATAGGGTATATTTTTGTGTCGTTGCACTGCTGCTGGCGGTTTCAACAACCGCTTGCGTTGAAAAAAAACCGATCACAGATACTTTCGACGCTGGGGCCAGCCACCAAGCTCTGTCGTCGGTATTAACCGATACGAGCTTGGCTCGAAATCCAACGCTGCAATATAACGCCTACATTCCCGAACCCGGGGACCGAGTGGTTTCTAGAGAAGCCTATTTTGACAAGCTCTACGGCTTCTGGCTAGGGCAATGCATCGCCAACTGGACCGGACTTGTCACAGAAATGGATAAAATTGGGGGGTCAGGCCCTCTCGGTGAATTCTACACCCGGGCCAGTTGGGGCATGCCGGACCAGCCCAGCATCTGGGGCCAGGGAATTCCAAGTTCCCTGTCCGAAACCATTGACTGGGTACTTGTGGATGCGGGTGCCGTTTGGGGCGCAGACGACGACACCGATATTGAGTATATCTATCAGCATCTGTTGTTTACTCATCAGACCAGCATGCTCACCGGAGAGCAGATTCGTGAAGGTTGGTTAAAGCATATCTATTCCGATGAGAATACGCCTTTTATCAACAGCGAAGGCAAACAAGAGAATTTCCTTTGGGTCTCTAATCAGCGAGCTCATGATTTAATGAGATTACAAGGAATGATTCCGCCAGACACCGGAGACCCAAAAAATAATGAGGAATTTGAGATGATCGATGCTCAACTTACTACTGAAATATTTGGCTTCTTTGCCCCTGCTCGGCCCGATATAGCTCTGAAGATGGCGCACTTGCCGATCCAAACCACGGCGCGCGAAAATGCCCAATGGGCCTCTGAATTCTATGTGAGCATGTATTCCTTAGCCTCATCCGTCGATGAAAACTTGGCGATGAAAGATCAAGTTATGTGGATGGCCGACACCGCCCGCCAACGCCTGCCTGAAGGTTCCTACGTCGCCAGCATGTTTGACTTTGTAAAACAGCGATACATGGCAGGTATTCCCTGGGAGCAAACCAGAGACGAACTGCATCTCCGCTATCAGATTGAACAACAGGATGGCTATGATATATCCTCGAAAAACCTGTATTGCAATGGTTGCTTTGCTGCGGGCATCAATTTTGCCGCAAGTATTGTCAGCTTGTTATACGGTGAAGGTGATTTTAAGGAAACCGTAAAAATTGCCGTTCTCGCAGGTTGGGATTCGGATAATCCGGCGGCAACCTGGGGGGGATTACTCGGGTTTATGCTATCCAAAGAAGGGGTTGAAAAGGCCTTCGGACGAAAATTCGCTGACAGATTTAATATACACCGAACCCGAGGCAATTTTCCCAACCAAGGCTTAGATACCTTTGCAAAAATGGCCGAACGGGGTGTCTTTATCGTTGATCGCGTGGTGCAGGAAGAAATGGGGGGCGGCGTCAGCTCTGACGGAAGCCTGTGGTATATCACAGAGGTTAGTAATACCACGCCAGAGGCGAAGTAATAGCGGCAGCCGTACTTCTAATTAGGTAACAAAACACTTACGAAATGAAACCACAACATACAAAAAGGCCATATTTGTCTCGACAATATTGGCGACTGGCACCTAATCGTATTTGCTCATAGACGGTTTAATGTCTCTACACTACTCAAGCTATGCGAACAAATTTATTTACATAATACGTATTCGGTTTAGAACATGGAATTTCGGCTGATACACTGTTTGTCTATGAAACATACTAATCACACACAAAGTAACGATAGGTGCGAAGTTAGCATTCGCTTATCTGAAGCGGTGATTGATACCGCTCGCTCACTGGGTGTATCGGATACCGATGCATTGATAGCCGATGCTGGCATTGATAAGTCGCTATTCAACAAACCAGAAAGCCGCATTCCATTTATTCAACAACAACGCCTATGGGAGCTGGCGTTAGAGCGAGGCGATAGTCCGATCTTTGGTTTGCATTTTGCGCGCAATATTCAAGCTACGCATTTTGGCTTGCTCGGCTATATGATTATGAACTGCCAAACGATCGCTGATTGCCTAGAGGCTATTGTCAAATACCAATTCCTTAGTGGACAGGGTGGGGAATTTTCCTTAGAAAAAACGAAAAGCACAACGGCTTTGTGTTACGCCGCTATGAACTCAGAGCTGCCAGTTACACAACATCGGGTTGTCGCAATGATAGCCGCCCATATTAGCTTTGGCCGCTGGTTACTGAGCTGTGATTATAAGCCTGATTTAGTCGAGTTTTGCCATGTCTCGCCGGCAGAAGCAGAGGAATATGAGGCGTTTTTTGAGGCACCAGTGCTGTTCAACAGAGGCAGCAATAAAATAACGTTTAGTGAAAATATTACGTCGCGAAGAATTCCTCTCGCCAGTGCAGACTTGCTAGAGCTTCTGAGTGAACGAGCGGATCGTTTATTGGCAAACATTACGAAGCAGTCCGGTATCACAGGTCAAATTAGCAAGTTGCTTGTACGACAAATGGGCGGAACTTTGCCCAGCCGTTCGATGATTGCATTGCAGCTAGGGATGAGCGAGAGAACGTTACAACGCCGATTAAAAGATGAAGGCACCCACTACCAAGCGGTGCTCGATACGACACGGTACCATCTTGCCCGCGATCTATTAATAAACACACCACTTCCTCTTAGTGAAGTGTCTGCCCAACTTGGCTTCGCCGAACCTAGTGCATTTTACCGTGCCTTTAAAAAGCTGCATAGCGTAACACCTGGCCAATATCGAGACAGCAATAATCGCTAGCAAGGAGCTACTAATCGCACCTACTTAACCTTATAGGCCAGCAGCATGTTGCCCGGTAGTTGGCCAAACATGCTATAGCCCGAAAACACATACAGCCAGCCATCCGCAAGAACCTGTCCCGCGACATCGATAGCACCACCATGGCCTTCAATACCATTACTTGCTTGAAAATGCTTTGCTGTTTCTGCTTGCCACAATATATCGCCGTTTTCTATGTCGTAAGCGCGTATAACACCGTCTAAACCGGCACTGAATGCAAGCTCTGGCGTGGCTGTAGCGGCCGACGAAAGCCCATAGTAGAACGAGCACGCATATTGATCTTCTAAACTTTGTTTCTTAGACGAGCGCATTGCCTCCAAGCCGCTTGCTGGCCGATATTGCTCATCAAATTCACATTGGCGCTCTACAGGTTTACTCCAGAGTAATTCGCCATTAGCTATATCGAGCGCATAAAGCCCGGGTTTTGCTATGTAGCCTGGCCTATCGCGTTCGGGGTCCGACACTGGCACGATTAAACGCTGACCAGAGGCGGCCATACCCCAGTGAATACCGCCATTAGTGCTGCCTAGGCTGACCCGGTTTTTCCAGATGAGTTCGCCTTGTGCACCTTTTGGGTCTGGATTTAACCCGTACACTTCACCCGATTTCTGCCCCGCCAATAAAATGTCTGAACCATCGGGCAACTGAGTCAGTATGACCGACGCACCAAAATCGACATCGCCGCCTGCATTCTCTGGGCAATTTGCCCCTCCACCCCAACAAGCTGCGTTCCAGACGTCATCCTTAGTTGCTTGAAAATGCCAGGCTAACTTGCCAGTCTCTATATCTAACGCAAAAATTGAATCGCTGGAGGTTGTTGCTGGGCTTGACAGGTTCTGCCCTGTGCCAACATAAATTCGGCCTCTTTTTTTATCAACCATCGGCGTTGTCCAAACCGATGCGCCAGAGGGGCCATATTGCTCCAAACCATCGGCATTAAGCCCTTGCAAGGTAGCATTTTCGGTAGAGTGCCATTGCCACAATTGCTCACCATTCGATGCATCAAGGGCAATTACCCCTCCATGTGATTGGCAGCAGGCATAGCTACTGCTACTAGTGACTGCTACCTCATAAGAGGATATCGGTACAAATAGTTTATTGCCGTCATAACTGATGCTGCCTGTAATCACCGATTTTTCAAACAGCTTAGTCTGAGTTTGCCAAACAATATCAAACGTCGTGGGGTCAACTGCATAAACGGTTGCAAGCGAGTCAGCAAAAATCAATAGGGGCTTGCCTTCTACGCCTTTATCAAGAGTGGCAGCCAGCGTGATTGCCGATCTGACACCCGTGATAAAGTCAGCTTCACGCAGTACACAACCACTTTTACGGTCAATCGCGTAGAGCTTTTTGGCCTTATCACCAACATACATGGTGTCGCCAATAATAACCGGTTGCGAGCGCATATCCGTGACCTTTGGAAATGCAAAACTCCACGCCAATTCCAATGTCGCAACATTGCCTTTAGTGATACCAGCAGTTTTGTTGCTTGCAAAGCGCTGGTTATTTTTGCCCAAACCCCAGTTGGCTACGTGTTCTTCTTTATCACCGGACGCAATGCGATAACGCACGGCCTTATCACAGCGAGCAGCGTCTAACCAAGCATAGCTCTGCGTGTCGGCACCTGATAAGTACATCGCGATAAGGCCACGCTCTTGTTTGCTCAGATGCGCTGCCATGGGCTGCATCTTTCCAAATTCCATCGCTATCATTACCGATTCTTTGGAGAACCCAGCGAGTGATTGTCTGGTCGGCGCGTGCATGGCAGGGTTATCGTGACAGCTAGCGCAGTGTTTATCGAACAGCGAGTTACCTAACATTTCTAATGGCAAGACATCCGCATGGCGAACGACAAAGGCCTCAATCGTTGCCGCCGGGTCTTGTAAAAGTGCCCGTCCGCCTAGGCCAAAGAATGCCGCTATGCTAACAATCAGAATAATCGCGATTTTTTTCATACTTGGCCCATTGTGTACACCATAATAAATACCTGTTAATTGCTGCCTGTGCGCTAGCGCTGCTTAGTTTGGCAGTGCAAAAGCGTAAAGAGAATCGCCATAGCCTCGTTGAAACATAGCGTGCCCTCCGCTGTTGATAACAACGTATTGGCGCCCCTTATATTCGTAAGTCATAGGGGTTGCAGTGGCGTCATTGGCCAGGGTGTGCTTCCACAAGACCTTTCCAGTATCGACGTCAAACGCTCGTATTTGCCGGTCCATTGTCGCGCCTATAAAAAACACTCCGCCTGCGGTAGCGATTCCACCACCCAAATTGGGTGTCCCCCAGTTGATATGAAATGGCGAATTTATGGGACCCATCTCATGCACTGAACCAAGTGGAACATCCCACTTAATAATTCCTTGATATAGATCAACCGCGACCAACTTACCCCACGGAGGTTTATTGCAAGGTATCCCCAATCGAGATACTAATGCGCCTATCTCAATATCATAAGGAGTGCCATTCATGGTGACTCGCATTCGTTTGCCGTTTTCTGGATGGTCAGACCTAGGTTTTGCATGGTCAGTCGTCGGCGTTTCAATTAACTGCCCAGTAAACGCGGTGTTATTGATGTTGACTAAAAGAACGCCTGAGTCGCCAAGCAATGCGCCACCACCCCAGTTTGCCCCGCCTAAACTCCCGGGGTACATTAATGACAAGCGTTCACTCATGGGCGTGAATAAGCCAAGATTATTTAGGTCGGCAATTTGTTTTGCGCAGTGGTTTCGGTCCCACGCGGTTAGACCCCATGCATCATTAGGTTGCAGGAAGGAATCTATAAATGACGGTGGGGCAATGGGTTTAGGCTGCGTGCGTGCGGCCTGCTCACCTGCAATTTGCGATGGTGGCACAGGCTGCTCGGTTATTTCCCAGAGTGGTTCGCCGGTTAGGCGGTTAAAGACAAAGACGAACCCCTGCTTTGTTAGCTGCGCTAACGCCGGTATATTTTCGCCATTATTGGCACTATTGTTTTTTTTCCAATCAAATAAAATTGGTTGTGCGGGCGTATCGTAATCCCATAGATCGTGGCGCACATGTTGAAAATGCCAACGCACTTTACCGCTCGACAGCTCTAGTGCAACGATGCTATTAGCGTATAAATCATCGCCCGGTCTTGCTACGCCATAATAATCGGGTGATGGCGCACTTGTAGGCAGATAAACTAGATCGTTGTTTACGTCAATAGACATAGGTGCCCATACATTTGCTGAGCCGCTACCGTCATGTCCTAGTAAAGGGTCGAATTGCCATACTAGCTTGCCGCTTTGCCAGTCAAATGCACTCACCGTTCCTCTTGGTGTTTTAGAGTACGAAAAATCGATAATGCCGGAACCAACAATGACCAGCCCGCCACCGACCGTTGGCGCAGAGGAGCTGCTGACCTCACCGGCAATATAACCTTCATCACCGTACAAGCGGATTTCGCCTTTATCACCGAAATCTTCGCAGGGGGAGCCGTCGATCGCATCGATAGCCCAAAGCCTTCGATCATGTGTTGCCAAATAAAGCCGGTGGCGACACTGTTGAGTTCCAGGCCTTTCTGAGTCACCCGCTCCTTCAGGCATTTGGCCATAACTGACACCGCGGCAACGAAAAGTACGGGTGCCGTTTTGGTCTACTTTAGGGTCAAACTGCCAGCGCTGCTTACCGTTACCTGGATCTAGTGCGATGACGCGCCCAAAGGGTGTGCAGTAGACCAATGATTCTCCTGCTGCTACTGGCAATAGTATCGGGGTAGATTGCGTGGAGGTGTTCTCCATTGCATTACCAAAGGTCTCTACGTCACCACTGCGATGCGTCCAAGCGACATCCAAATCTTTAACATTTTTTTTGTTGATTTGCGTATTACCAGAGAAATGGCGGCCACCTTGATCACCGCCATAGTAAAGCCACCCTTGGTCTCCACCAACCGGTGATATTGATTTGGATGAAAATGTTGATTGTGCTATCACTTGGCCGCCAAGCAAAAACATAGCGCTAAAGAAAGACACGATCACCGCCATCGTATTACCGCGTTTCACTGTCGCCTCTGATGTGCGTAGCATGTTTGCTTAACGGTGATAATCGACAGACCCGCTTGATTCAAGAATGCCATTAATGTGTTTCTCTCGGTAGTGGTGTTATACGCATCAACGTCGGCACACCACCTTCGGTTTGCCAGGTAGGGAAATGTGAATTGGTGGTGTAAACGGCACCATCCTCTTCAGAGATTTCAATATCTCGGCTAAAAAATCGTTGTCTGGGCATGGGGTAAACCTTCCAGCTTTCATTAGCAATATCAAAGGCTAAGATGGTGTCAGATTGATTACCGTTAACCCACACTACTCCGCGTTTTTTATCGATATTTAGGGCGTAGGGTATTTCATTAATAACAGGCAACTCGTAAGAACTAAAAGAATCGGCTATTGGGTCATACTTAACTATTAGAGAATCCTGAAACGCGACCATCCATATCATGCCTTGCGAATCAATCCGTAATCGTCGTGGCCCATTAAAGGGTACATCTATCATAGTGACCTCGTATGTCTCGGGGTCGATATGGGCCATGTCGTTAGCATAAAGCCGCGCCACCCAAATGCCGCCATCAGGTGCCACATCAATACCGTAAGGCATCGGCAAGCCGGTGGACTCGCGATCAGGGCTCGGCATAGGCCGCGTATCGGGGTCTAGCCAGAATATAAAGGGGGGTAACTTGAGTATTAGCCATTCCTTAAAGCCGCGTGCTGGCAGATCAACTACTGTGAACTGACTATTACTGCGATCAAACATCGCAACCTGCGACGACACCGCTAAGGTAAACCATAATCGGTCTTTGCTATCTACCCGTATAGTATGCGGGTAGTAGCCTTCAGTCATTTTGTGTGTGGTGAATTGCTTGGTCTCGGGATTAAACTCTAACAAAGCTTGCTGCATCGACGGAGTAATAAAAATATTGCCATCTTTTGGTGATACTGCGAAAGAATGTACGCCTAGATAGTTATGCATTTTGGGGAATGTAACAAAACGATTTCCGAGAATACCGCCTACGCTATCGCCTTCTTTATGCGGCACTTTATAGACCGTATAAGCCCCAGTGTCGGGATTAATTTCGTAGAGTCGGTCAAACAAATTGTCACCAACATAAACGAAGCCATTGGGATGAATTATAAAATCATGCATTTGTGAGAACGCATCGCCAATCACCCATTCTTTCATTTCGCTATCTGATAGATGTTTCTCCCAAGGCTTGGGTAGCGGCACTGTTTGCGGGTTATCGCGTAACTCACGATATTCTTTCTGTAGTAACTCGGCAATCCTTTGATGATCGTCTTCGGGTAAGCGGGCACCGTAACTATTCATTCGTTTGAATACACTGAGCCATTGATCTACGGTACGCTCGCTTCGCATAAAAGGAGAGGCCTGCTGATGACAATAAGCGCAGTTCAATTCGAAACTGTCTTTTAACGCCGCATCGCCGCCAAATTTCAATTGCGACAACCATACATTTGAAGGGTAGCTTGCCACATGCGCTTGTTCAGTCATTGCTACAAGCCTTAGCTCAACATTACCTTTACCGCTAAACATATCTGAGTCGACCTTTTGGTCAACGTAACCTTGGGCTCTAGCTCGGTAATGTACGTGATCATCCAGGTCTTCAAAATAGACGATACCTTGTGCGTTTGAGAAGCGCGTTAGTGCCGTATCCGACGGAGTAGTAACGCCGTTAGGTGCATAACCATCATCACTGAGATCGACAGATACCTTCTCTACCTTGGTACGTGTAACCATTACTTGAGCAAGTGGCTCTCCTGCTTGGTCCTTAAATGCAAAGGTAATTGCTTGACTATCCGCCGAGTGCACAGCTAAGGCGACAATAAGGGCCGAGGCGATATAGCGTATTAGCATTGCGAAGACTCCGAGGTGATTCTAATTATTGTGTAGTAATTTTTACCAGCGTCTATTGTCACTTAAGGGTGGTAGTAAAACAGTGCCTAGTTAGGCCATGACTGTGGTAATTAAGGCCAAATTGAGGCACTTATGATTTGCTCCCAGAGAGCGTTACCAGATTAACGTAGAGTTCAGGTAATAAAAGCTATAGCTTAAGACTGCATAGAAAAGCGGTAAGCGAATAGTAAACGGCATTCTAGCCATGCAAAAAGATCAGGTTTATCGTCTTTGCTTTCAAAGAGGAGATACCGATGAGTCGACGAAGCAAAGCGCAGTGGCGCGAATTAATTTCACA
>Ga0075467_10003709_pt1 | contig 11627 bp, 11 predicted proteins | sample DEB08_DNA_9_FD_75067 | JGI IMG/M metagenome (GOLD analysis project Ga0075467, IMG submission 75067) | Aqueous microbial communities from the Delaware River and Bay under freshwater to marine salinity gradient to study organic matter... | ecosystem: Environmental > Aquatic > Marine > Coastal ...
ACGGTGAACTTTTCACCCGATTGCAAGGCAAGGATGTCCTTGGCCTCTTCCAGTGGCACAATCCAGCGGTTGACCAGCTTTTGCGGTGGTTCGGCTTGGCGACCAAGGTCATCTACGATGAAAATGCCGCCGGTGGATTTTAACTGTAAAGGGGCCTGATAGGTGCGGGCGGTAGAGTTGTAGGTCAGATCAAGCATTTCAAGTGAAAGTTCGCCCCCGGTAATCACCGTAGGCCGCTCGCAATACACATAGCGGTTGTCGAACCGGTTAGAGGTGCGGCGCAGCGAATTGGGGTCATCCGTCGCCTCTTCGGCGGCGGAATGGACGATCGGGTCATAAACTGTGATAACCTGGCCCGCATATTCCAACGCGCGGGGCACATAGATCTTATCCCCCATCGCATCACGAATACCGTTTGAAATTGACGACTTACCATTGCCGGGCGGACCGTACATCAAGATGGACCGACCCGACGTGATGGCAGGGCCAAGGTTGCCCAATAGGTCAGGCGGCAAAATCAGATGGCCCATAGCGCCCGTCAACTGCTCTCGCGTCAGGCGGATGTTGCGCACCGATTGGCGTTCGACCTGCACGCGGTAATCGGCAAGCGGGATCGGCATTGCGCCGTAATATTCAGACTGCGACAGCGCGTCCAGGGCGCGGGCCTTGCCTGCATCGGTCAGCTGATAACCCATTTCGGCGCTGGATGTGGCGTGCATTGTGCCTGTCGCCTCCAGCAAGCGCTGGGTGCGGGCAAGGTCAATCAATTCCTGGGTCAATTGCACCGGCAAACAAACCGCGCGCGCAATAGAAGAGGTCAAATCAAGGTTGGTACGGAACATGGTTTTCAGCAAAATGTCCCGCATCATGACCAGTGACAGCCCAACCTCGGCCAGTGATTTGCACGAGGGCGGGGCGAGGACATTTGACTGTGGTGATTGAACATTCATCTGGCGCACCTTTGGTTGTCGTCGGTTGCACTATGGCCGTGTGGGCGTTTCAAAAGAATGAACTGCTTAGCCAATCCAGCTGTTCATGACAGGATAAAAAATCAACAAGCCGGCCAGCGCAAAGCCCATGGGGAAATCCTTATGGGTCCAGCTCAGCCAATCTGGCGTGCGGTTGCGCACAAAGCTGCTGTGTTTGGCCAAACGGTGGCTGGTCAGCGCTCCAAACAAGCAAGCGGCGGCCAGAAACAAAACCATACGCACATCGGCGGTGGCAAAAAACGGCGCCATCGCCGCGCCAAACTTGGCATCACCTGCACCCATCATCCGCGCCGCTGTGGCAACAAAGCCAATGACCAGCACAATTGCCCCCAAGGCCAAACCCCAAGCCCAGGTGTTCAACGGAAACACAAACAATCCAACCAGCAGATACACCGCGAGCAAAGCCAAAACGGCCTTGTTCGGAATTTTCATGAACTTCATATCCGACCACGCAACCCAAATCGCGATTGGCACGGTCAATGGCAGGAACCATAGCAAAGAGGTCACGTCAGTCAGCATCAATTCGTCACTTTAGCATCTAGGGCAGCAAGCGATCGCACGGCGGCGTCAAAATGCTGCGGGTGGGTGTCAATCGCCTCTTGCAACAGGCCTTTGCCAATCCGGACATCGCCCTGTTTAATCGCGGTCAACGCCATGGTGTGCAGCAGTTGCGCCCGTTCGGTTTGGGTCATTTTGATGATCGGAATGTCATATTTGCGCTGTGCGCCGCGCGACAGCACAAGATTATTCTTGGCGGTAAACATCTGTGGGTCATAGGTCAGCGCGTCAAAAAACAGCTTCTCTGCGCCGGGAAAATCGGACCGCGTCAGCTTTGAAAAGCCCCAGTTATTATAAACGCTGGCGGGCGTTGTGGTCAGTCCTACTGCGATCTCATAAAAACTATCGGCTTTTTTCCAGTTTTTATTGCTGTCAGCGATCATCGCTTCAAGCTTGTACCGTTCAAAGGTTTCATGCGTGGGCGGAATTTTGTTCAGCTCGACCTCGGCGCGTTTCCACTCGTTAGAGCGGATTAGCGCATCGGCGTAAGCCACGCGGTCATCGTTGGTAGCCTCTGGGTCTGCCACAACCGCAGACCACACAGATGCCGCCTCTTGCGGTTGCTGTGCACGGACCAAGGATTTCGCCAAGCCGCGTTTAATATCCACGCGGTCTGGGTTTTCTGCGAGGGTTTTGCGGAAATAGGCAACCGATTCATTAGGATCGCCAACCGTCAGCATGATGTCATTGAGATTGGACTCATCAATGACATTCACGTTTTTCATCGCGCGGCTTACTTCGCCGTCAGAGGCTTTTTGACAGCCTATAAGGCCAACTGTGCCGCTAAGGCACAGGGCAAGAAAGACAGGGTGGCGCATTTTGCGTCCTTTTTTACTGCTCGGTGTCCTCGGCCCTAAAGCTGCGAGAGAAGCGCATATTGCCCTTCATCGCGCCGCACTAAGGTGAAGTCGTGACTTTGTGCCTCACCATCATATACAGCAGCATCGCTGCGTGCGATAGCCAGTCGAAGATTTTCGCGAATTGAGTCTGAACTGCCACTATCCAGTGAAAAGGCCTGTTGAAATACGCTGCGCGCCTCGCCCAGTTTGCCGCGTTCCATAAGCACCACACCAAGGTTGTTTTGGGCGGGAACCGAAGTGGGATCAGCTTTAACCGCTTGGCGCAGCAAGGTTTCTGCCTGACCCAAACGGCCCAATCGAAGATTGGCAGAGCCAAGGGCCGACAGCACATCTGCCGTCATGCCTTGTTCGCTGGCCGCCCGCAGATAGGCGCGCAATGCCAGTTCATATTCTTGCGCTTCCATCAAACGGTGCCCGACCAGCAAACCATCTACGCCCTTTTCGCTGCCATCAGCGGCAAAAGGGGCATTGCGCGCCCGGTCCGCAGCCGAAATGCCGCCCGTCGATTGACAGGCGGCCAAAAGGGCCAAGGCCACGATCAGTACAGATGATCGTTTTATCATGTGGTGCTAAAAGCCCCCGAGTGTTTTCGAAATCCCATGTACCGAAGGCCCGATCAGAATGATCATCAAGGGCGGAACGGTGAACAGCATTGTGCCGAGGGTCAGCTTGGTCGGCAACTTATTTGCCTTTTCTTCGGCGCGCATCACGCGTTTATCGCGCATTTCGGCAGAATAGACACGCAAAGCTTCGGCGATGGAGGTACCAAACGTGGCTGATTGCACCAACGTGGTCACAAATGACGCCACATCGGCAATGCCTACGCGTTCAGACATATCTTTCAACACCATAACCCGCTCTTTGCCGGCCTTTACTTCTTGGGCGACCGTGTCGAATTCATCGGCCAACGCAGGATAGCCCGCGCGGCTTTCCTTGGCGATGCGCATGATGGATTGGTCAAGCGATTGCCCGGCCTCAACGCAGACGAGCATCATATCCAGCGCATCGGGAAAGCCGGATACGATTTCTTCTTGGCGCTGTTGCATGCGCCGCTGCACCCAATATTGCGGCAAGTAATAGCCGGCAGCACCCGGCCCAATAGTGGAAAGCACGACGATATGGGTGGGCACATCGGCTGATGCTTGGGTAATAAGCGTGTAGACCACGCCAAGCAACAAAAACCCGATGCCGAAAACCAATTGGGCAAAGTGAAACAACTGCACGGCATTTTTCGACCGATACCCGGCCCGATGCAGTTTAAGTCGCGCAGCCGACATATCTTCGGCATTTTGCGGTTCCAAAAAGGTTGAAAACTTTTGCAGCTTGTCGCTATGCCCACCCTTTCCGCCCATCCGCAGACCTTGTTTGTCTTTGACCGGGGCGTTGTAGGAATCACGTTGAGATTTAATTCTGTCAAACGGCTCAGGTGCTTTTTTCAGCATGATCGGCAGCGTCAGCAAGATGAGCAATAGCCCAAGCCCACCGATCACCATCAGCGGCCCCATGGGGCCAAGCTGATCGACGAAAAATTGGTAGATGGAAGCAATCATGTCGCTCTGTCCTCTAAACTTTGATATTTACCATTAGCTTCATAAAGATCACATTGATCACTAGAAACGTACCCACGACCAAAGCTGCCGGAATGAAGGCTTCTGTTTCTTTTACGTCATCGTAATAGTCCGGCTTGATCACTTGAATGGCGACCAGTGCTACGATGGGAAATGCAGACAGGAACATGCCTGACCATTTTGCCTCGGCTGTAATGGCGCGTACTTGGCGGAACAGTTTGAAACGCGCCCGGATCACCTTAGACAACCCGTGCAAAATCTCGGCAAGGTTACCGCCCGAGGTTTGTTGAATGGTTACAGCCACGGCTAGAAATCGCAAATCCTGACTGTCCATCCGTTCTGCAAATTCCTTCAGCGCCTCCGAAACATCGCGGCCATAAGCGGCCTCATCGGCGATCATGCCAAATTCTGTGCCCAAAGGGTCCGCCACTTCGCGCGCGACGATGCCCACAGCGGAGGTGAACGGGTGACCCACCCGCAAAGACCGCACCATCAGTTCAACCGCATCGGGCAGTTGTTCGTCCATCAGGTCCATCCGTTTTTTGGCCTTTTTCGCCACCCAAGTGTAAACTCCCCCGACCCCCATTGCGACCGCGATCAGGGCGCGCACAGCAGGTTCCGCACTGGTGCCGATGGTCAGGCCAAGGAAGGAAAACACCGACAGTCCGGCCATAATCAACAGCAATTGCTTGGGCGAAAAGGCGATGTTGGCTTTTTGCGCTTTGGTGGCAAGAATGGAATACAATGGAATGCCACGCGCCTTTAGGTGCTGGCCCATTTCCTTGCGGAGCTGTTCCAAAACCTGTTCGCGGTTGCCAGATTTTTCCAGCAACGACAGGCGCCGACTTACACGGTTGTTCAAGCTGATCGATTTGCCAAAGACCGTCAGGTAAAGGCCCTCGACCAGCACCAGAACCGCCACGAAGATTAGAATATAAATGAGGGGGGCTGCGCTGAGTTGCATGAGTTGTCCTTAGACGATGGGTTCATAAATAGAGGCGGGCAGATCGTAACCACATTGACGGAAGCGTTCGGAATAGTGTGACCGCACGCCCGTGGCGTTGAAGCGGCCAATAATCTTGCCATCTGCGGCAAGTCCGAGCCGCTCATAACGGAAGATTTCCTGCATTGAGATGACCTCGCCTTCCATCCCGGTGATTTCGGTGATGGACGTCATGCGCCGCGAACCATCTTGCAAACGGCTGGCCTGCACGATCAGGTTCACAGCCGAAGAAATCTGGCTGCGCACCGCCTTGAGCGGCATTTCAATCCCTGCCATCGCGATCATGTTTTCCAAACGGCTCACACCGTCGCGGGCCGAGTTGGCGTGGATCGTCGTCATCGACCCATCGTGGCCCGTGTTCATGGCCTGCAACATGTCGATAACTTCTTCACCACGGGTTTCGCCCACGATAATCCGGTCAGGGCGCATCCGCAGCGCGTTGCGCAAGCAGTCGCGCTGGGTCACAGCGCCTTTGCCTTCAACGTTTGGCGGGCGGCTTTCCATCCGACCGACGTGAATCTGTTGCAGCTGAAGTTCCGCTGTATCCTCAATCGTCAGCACCCGCTCGGTGTTGTCGATAAACGACGACAGCGCGTTCAGCGTGGTGGTTTTACCCGAACCCGTACCGCCCGACACGATGATGTTCAGGCGCGTCGATACGGCCGCTTGCAGATATGCAGCCATTTCCTCGGTAAACGCCCCGAAATTCACCAGATCTGGTATGCCCAATTTGTCTTTTTTGAACTTACGAATGGAAACGAGGCTGCCATCAACCGCAACCGGCGGCACCATGCAGTTGAAACGTGACCCATCCGCCAAACGCGCATCGCAATACGGGTTGGATTCGTCAACACGGCGGCCAACGGCCGACACGATTTTGTCGATGATGCGCAAAAGATGGCGTTCATCCTTAAACGTAATATCGGTCAATGTCAGCTTGCCCGCGCGTTCAATAAAGATGCGCTTGGGGCCGTTCACCAAAATATCGTTGACCGTTTCATCCTTCAGCAAGGTTTCCAGCGGGCCAAGCCCCATCACCTCGTCATAAAGCTCTTGGTTCAAGGCGATGCGGTCATCCTTGTTCAAGGCGACCGACATCTCATCCAGCGTTTCGGACACGATGGCAGCAATCTCGGCCTTCAGGCTGGCCTCGGATGCTGTTTCAAGGGCTGCAAGATTCAGGTTTTCCAGTAGCTTTTTGTGCAGCTCGACCTTCAGTTCCATCAAGCGCTGTTTGCGTTTCAGTTCTTTATCCGCGAACACCACCTCCGCCGAACTGCGCACAGGCGCACCCAGTGTCGGACGCATTTGAACAACGGACCGTTTTTCAGGCGCGGCTGCATGCTGCGCTGTTGGTGTCGCAGAGGCGACTGCCGCCGTAGGCGCAGATTTGGCAGGTGCAGCGGTAGGTTTCTTGTAACGCGAGAACATGTGTTTTGACCCCTTAAAGGTGTGTCGTCGTCTTGCTTATTTTCGGACAGTCTCTTCTGATTTATTTAGGTCATACAAAGACTTGGCCAATTTTTGAATTTCTTTGCGCATCGGGTTTTTGGCTGCCGATTCTGCCAGCGGCAAACCATGGTCATTGGCCTGAGTGACCTGTGCGCCGCCATCTGGCAGTTGTACTTCGATGTCGATATCCAGGCTTTCCGCCATCCGCTTGACCCGGCTTTTGCCGGACAGGTCAGTGAACTTTGGCGCACGGTTCAGAACATAGCGCATCTTGTCCAATGGCAGCGCCTCGGCCTTCAGCGCGCGGACAAGCCGCAGCACGTTTTGGGCTGACCGCAGATCAAGCTCCATCAACGCAAAGTACACATGCGCCCGGTTCAGCACCGTTTCGGTCCAGCTGACGATGGTTGACGGCATGTCAATCACCACAAAGTCAAAGTTTTGCTCTGCCATGTCGATCAGGCGATCAATGTCTTCGCCCTGCACGATATCCAACGGCAGCATATCAGGCGGCGCAGTGAACACATGCAATTTGTCGTTAAAGGTTAACATGGATTTTAGGAAAGACTCGCTGTCAGCGCTTGCTGTATCTTGCAGCACCTCAAACACCGCATCACGGCGCGGCAGGTCAAGATTGGTCGAAATTGCGCCGAATTGAAAATCCAAGTCCAGCAAACACACGCGCGGTGCATCTGTTTTGGAGACTGTCGCCAATTCCCAGGCAAGATTACAGGCAAAGGTTGACGCACCAACACCACCCGACATGCCGTGCACTGGCAAAAGTACGGCTTCACGGTCGCCCTTGGCCTTAAAGCTTGGAGATTTTTGCTGAGGCTGTTCAATATCTTCTGGGGCGGCATTTGCCGCAACTGGGGCTGGTTCTGGTGCCGCACGCAAGCGCAAAATGGCATCATGCAGCGCACCTTCAGGCAAGGGATAGGGGACAAAATCATCGGCCCCCAAACGCAAAAGCTGATGCAGGGCGATCGGGCTTACATCATGCGCTATCAGCACTACCTTGATATGTTTTGATTTTGCCAGTTTGATAAGGTCAGTAATCGGCGCAAGGTCAATCGTATCCTCTGCGTCCACCGCAATAGCCACAAATTCCAGTGTCGCCGCCTCGGGTTGTCCCAGAAAAACTGCGGCGTCATCAAAGGACAAATCGCCCCAATTTTCGCCAAGTTCAATTTCCATATCATCGATGAGCAGATCAAAATTCTGCACATCACGCGATATGGTGCACGCCACAATGGGCGCCGGATCGGGGTGTAGGTTTGCAACGCTCGTCATTTTAGTCTTGCCCTTCAAAAGCGGGGTGGCCTTGGGGCGACCTCGCCAGTTTGGCAAGAAAACAACCCAAAACCAAAAACCCCTGCGCAGATAGGTGCTGCACAATTCGTCCCATTGGGTTCAAGATGCTGGAGAATGGTGGCGAGATTGGGGCTAAAAAACCGTCTTTCTTAGGTCTTTTTCTGGTTCGTGAACATAGATCGGTTTTGGGGTGGATTACGCACAATGCCAAAACAAAAAAAACGGCCGGAAATCCGGCCATTTTGCATTTGAATATCTGTGTTATTGGCTTGGATTGGTCTGCGTCGCGATGACTTGGTTAGCTGGGTGTATGCGCTTGGCCAGATCCAGATACTCGCGGTGAATCACTTCCGCATATTTCCCATTCAGCAGGGTCGGGTGGTTTTTCACAAAGCCTGACACCTCGGTAACAGTGCGGCGGTTTTGCTCTTCTGGGCCCGGTGTTTGCACAACAGGTCGGGTTTCGCCAAACGATGCCATCGCCTCTAGCCGGTTGCGGCTAATGCCTTGGCTGGAAAAATAGCTGACAACCGCCTTGGCACGGCGCAATCCCAACGCATTGTTGGCTGCATTCGACCCAACCAGATCAGTGTGGCCATAAACGCGGAACCGCACCTCGGGGAAAGTTTTGATCCAATCGGCTTGCTGGCGCAGAACGGCCACCGCATTACTATCCAACTGTGCAGAATTGAACGCAAAAGTGATGGTCGATGGCACATCGCTTGCGAACCGCCCGGCCATTGCCGTCGTGACATTTTGCTGCCCCGTCTGGGTCAGCACGTTTTGCATGGTCGCATTGCCGAAATTGTTGGTGTTGTCAGCGCCGGTTTCGCGGTCAAACGCTTCACCGCACGCGGCGAGGGCAAGCAGCGAAACACTAAAGCCTAAAGTCGAAATCCGCATCTGCTTACTCCATCACATAACCATAAGAGCCGCTGTAATCTTGCCGCGCGACTTCACCAGCAGCCCCTTTGGGGGCATTTTTGCCGGCGACTTTGCCAAACAAGAACATATCACGCTCGGTCGGCAATTTTATGCGGTCGGTTGGCAGGGCCAAAGCTTCGCCGCGTGTGGGGGTGACAAGATGGGGGGTGATAATAATCACCAACTCGGACTGCGCACGCGCATATTCGGCGCTGCGAAATAGCGCGCCCAGCACAGGAATATCGCCCAGCCACGGCACTTGCCCATTCAGATTGCGAAAGTCATCTTGCAACAGACCGGCAATCGCAAAACTCTCACCATCGCGCATTTCCACGGTGGTCGAGGTTTCGCGCCGTTTAAAGGCGTTGATGGTAGAACCGCCCGCTTCCAGCGTGATCGTACTGTCGATCGACGATACGCTGGCATTGATAGTCAGGTTGATGATGTCACCATCAAAAACCACCGGGGTAAAGTTCAACTCTACGCCAAAGGGTTTGTATTCGATGGTGATTGAGTCGCCGTCGCCCGCCACCGGGATCGGGTACTCGCCACCCGCCAGAAACTTTGCCTCTTGGCCCGACAGCGCGGTCAAGTTCGGTTCCGCCAAAGTGCGCACCATGCCTTTGGTTTCCAAAGCTTCCAACAGCACTGCAAATTGCAAACTGCCAGCCGAAAAGCCTAGGGTCATCGCACCATTCGTGCCTTCGGGCGGCGCGTAATTACCGCCACCCAACACGTTGGTCAATTGGGAGCCAGCGGCAAGAGAGTTTGATCCGCCTTTTGCCAGTGTCGCGCCTTTGATGCCAAGCGACGCCGTCAGGCTTTTGGAAACCGACCGCTGCATCTCGGCAAAGCGCACTTTCAACATCACCTGTTGGGTGCCGCCCACGCTCATCAAATTGGACACCCGTTCCGGTGCATAGCGGTTGGCCAAGTCCAGCGCGCGGTCCAGCTTTGCTGTGCTTGACACGGTGCCCGACAAAACAATCCCGTCATTGGCAGTCCGCACTTCGATCTGCTCACCCGGCAGAATCTGGCGCAGACGCTCTTTGAATTCGGCGATATCCGGGGTGACATGCACCTCGACGTTTGAAATCAAGCGGCCGTCAGCGCCCAGCAAGGTCATTGTCGTGCGGCCCGGCGCTTTGCCCAGCACATAGATCGATTTGTCTGACAAGGTTGAAATATCGGCAATGCCGGGGTTGGCGATCGACAGTTCCGCAAAGGCGGTGTCGCTCTCTACAACCACAGCTCGGTTCATGGGAACTTGTAGGGCGCTAGACGTAGCGCCCGTCTGCACGCGCAGGGTTTGCGCCTCAGCTCGGTCAAAAACCGGCTGCAATAGAGCAAGGCCAAGTGCCGTAGCCCCAAGAAGGGTCCGCATTGTCATATCACTGCCTTTCGATCACGACCCTTTTTGGGCACGCCTCAGAACGGGTCTTATGCCCATATTTAACGACACCTTGCAGTGTTTCGCCTTTTATTGCAAGAATCAAAACCTTAAAGGCCGTTCTTGATGTGGATAAGTTGCAACAGAAAGGATTTCTGCCGCAACCTGTCGTGTTTTTCACGGCCAAACCGCTAGATGCGGTAGGCCATGATTTAGGATTAATTGGTGCAAGGGATCGCGATATCAACAACTTCAGCGCCACGGCGGGTCTTAATTGTGCATTCGCGGACCTGTTCGATCATCATAGGGGCAGCGGCTTGAATGCCCAGCAAGGCCGCACTATCCACTTCGACACTTTCAACAACCGTATCATCACCCGTGCCAACCAAAGACAGTGCCAATCGCCCGGTCGCTTGGGCTTGGGCAAGGCGTGCCACTTGTTGCGGTGTTGCTTCAACGGTCACGGTGCGCGCAACAGTTGCGCCGATGGCCCGGTCGCTGCTCGACACTTGGTCAATGGCAACCACCTTAATCGTCGTTTCAATCAGCTGCGTAAACTCGCGCGTGTTTCCTTCGGTAGCCCCTGTCCAATAGACATCGACACCGTCGCCAGGCTGTACAAAGCCCGACACGCCCGAGGCCACATCAACCTTGATCGCAAAGGCTCGCTTGCCTTTAGACAGGCGTGACGTGATCCCGATATCTGCACCCGGCTCCGACACTTTGGCCGCAATCAAGACTTCGGTCTTTTCCATCGGGCGCGTCACATAGCGTGGTTCAAGCACGCCGACGGGGAACAACACCGCCTCATCCGAGAAGCTGCCCTCTGGCAGGGATTTCACTGGAAATATTGCTTTTTCAACGTCTTCTTTGGTAATCGCAGCCCCATATTCCATCGGCTTGTTGATGACATAGACTTCGATCAAATCGCCGAGTTTCAGCCGGACGGCGCGCTCGCGGGCAACATCATACTGGGCTTGGCTGACATAGCCTTGCACCATCCAAACCGCAGCCCCGGCAAGCGCCAGACCAACGACCAAGACTAATCCGAATACCATTCTCATTGCATCTACCTCTTATTCGCGCGGGATTTTCGCTAATTTATCTGTTGTAGCCAACAGGCTGGTTCGCAATATCATTGGCAATCACGGATGAGCTGTTACCGGTTGAGTAGGCGATAGGAATTAGGACCAGCAACCCAATGCCAATGATGGCCGCCGACAAGACAACCCAGTCAACAGTTACTGCGCCGTCTTCGCTTTTGACAAAATCATTAATCATTTTCATGCCGAATGTCCTTTTCGGATGTCGTTTCAAAAGGGTAAAATCCAAACTGGGGCATATTGATCATCATCCTTCAATGCGGCCAAACTGGGTTATTTTTGGTTCCAAACTTGGGCATTTGGCCTGAAAGATATCGACTTTTTGATGTGTCTTTTTGAACACGACTTGTCGTTCGGTTAAAAAAAGACCGCGCGCAGCTATGGACTGTGGACAATCATCTTGAGGCTATGAGTGCTGCTACGAGGTTCCAACACGCTGCGTAGCTACAATCGGTTTTGTCGTATC
>Ga0075467_10003711_pt1 | contig 11627 bp, 5 predicted proteins | sample DEB08_DNA_9_FD_75067 | JGI IMG/M metagenome (GOLD analysis project Ga0075467, IMG submission 75067) | Aqueous microbial communities from the Delaware River and Bay under freshwater to marine salinity gradient to study organic matter... | ecosystem: Environmental > Aquatic > Marine > Coastal ...
CGAGTGAAATATTCCGATTTATCGACATAAAACTGATAAGCTGGTTTTGTCAAATAGGTTCGTTCATTAGAAAAATAAGCCAACGCACGATGAGCCAAAAGCTCGTACATCGTATTGCGATAAGCACGACCGTCAGCGTCATAATTCGTGATTATTTCTTTGAAATCCTTTAAATCAATCTTTTGAAGCTCTTTGTCTCTTTCAATCGATAATTCGTATAGTTCGATTGCTTTTCGCACAAAATCTGCCTCCGACCAAGTTTGAATATCGGTTTTATCAAAGTTAACGGTTTCCGAGCGGTTGCGATATTTTCTCCCGAGTACTCGGGATTGATTTTGAAAATAATTGGTGTAAGCTTCTGCTAACATAGATTGTAACAAAGGCCTGATCGGAAATTCAGCGTTGTCCACCTGTAGCGACATACGGTTGATGGCTTTTACTAAACCATCTTCTTCGAGGATTGCATTGTAGCGATTTTGGTAAATTAAGGCTTTTACGGTTTGCGTTGCGTTTTTTTCTTTTGTTGCTTTATCGTAGATTTTATCCACGATTTCGAGGGCAGATTTCGGTTGTCCGAGTCGGTCGATTGAATCAACTTTTGCCCAGAGTTCGTCATAATTATCATTCATAAGTTGTCGTAAGAATTTTTCCTTTTTGGCTTTCGTCTGCCCTGCTGTGTCCCGACTACTCGGTGAAATCTCGGCGGTCAATTTAGACTGTCTGATATTATAACTGCTGAGCGTGAATGAAAATGCAATGACAGCAATCGCCATCAATGCAATCGTTAAAATATTTCGTTTGTTCGTCATAGTTTTTTAGTTTAAAAAATTTTGGTAGTTTTTGTGGCTTAAGTCGTTTCGGTAGTTATTTTGAATTATAAAAACTACTTAAAGTCGCCTAACTACTAAACTATCAATATATGTTAATTAATTCGTGTTGTCAATAGCTATATGAGTGTAGTATGATTTTATATTCATTTGAGTAGGAATAAGTTTTTTTGAAAAGGCTTAATCAGGTAAAAACGATGTAAATATGCTTCGAATTCTATCAATAAGTGAGATGTATCAAGTCACAAAATTGATGTATTAGAATTTTGTTATAACTTTTCTTTAACGGAAAAGCTGTTTTTTTTTGAAAAAAGTCATTTTTTTTAAAAAAAAATAAGGCTTATAAAAATTTAACATTTAATATATCCATTTTGTATAAATATTCATCTTTAGGATTTGCTTATATTAAAATTAAATTTTGTTTTTAGGTATTTTGTTAAAATATAAAATTTATTGTTAGTTTTGTGTTAAGTGTTTACAAAATAAAATTTTATTGAAAAATTGATTTCGGAAAAAAGAAGGATTATTTCTTAAAATTATTAATTATTGATAATCAGTTTTTAATAAATTAAAATTAATTATATATAAGTGCTTTTATTTTATCTTAGTGTATAAGTTACGCTATGATTACTTGCCCGAAAATTAACATAAATTTAAAAATAGGCTTTAAATTTACGGTTGAAGCAATTTTATTATTATTAACTAAAAGCAATATTGCATGAAAAAATTCTCACTAATTGTTGCAATGTTACTGTTCACCGTGTCGGCTACGTTCGCACAACGCACAGTAACGGGTACGATAACAGATGAGTCCGGCGAGGCACTCATCAGCGTAAATGTTGTCGTAAAAGGTTCAACTACAGGTACAGTTACGGACCTTGATGGTAAGTACAGTATTTCTGTACCAGACGGTTCAAATATCTTAGTGTTCAGTTACACAGGATTTAACACAGAAGAAGTAGAGTTAGGTGCTTCTAATGTTGTTGATGTAGTAATGACAGAAGGTATTTTATTAAATGATGTTGTTGTTACAGCATTAGGTTTGAAGGCAGACCCTGATAAACAAGGTACATCTTCTTCTCAAGTAGGAGGTAAGAAGATTGTTAATTCAGGTGAAACAGGTGTTATTCAAGGTCTTTCTGGAAAGGCTTCAGGTGTAGCGATTACTCGTAACACAGGTGATCCAGGGGCAGGAGCTTACATTCAGATTCGTGGACAAAGTACGATTACTGGTGACTTACAGCCTTTAATCGTAGTTGACGGTATGCCAGTTTATAACTCTTCTATTAATACGGAAGAAAGTACAGGAGGAGTTGTAGAGCAGTCACGTTTAAATGATATTAATCCTGATGATATCGAAAGTGTACAAGTATTGAAAGGTGCAGCTGCGGCAGCACAATGGGGTACTCGTGCAGCTAATGGTGTTATCATTATCACTACTAAACGTGGAAGAATGGATAACAAATCATTCAATGTAAACTTCCGTTCTACTGTATCAGTCGATCAGGTGAACATTACACATGATTTACAGGATGTTTATGGACAAGGTTTTGGCGGAAGCTGGGGACCTAATAGTGCGTTGACTTGGGGTGATAGAATCAGTTCACGTGCAGGCGGTAGTGATGTAGTTGATGAGACTGGTGAGTACTTCGAGGCGACAGATGGATCTATTTATTATCCGATTACAGAGAAGCGTTCTCAAGATACTTATTTACAAGAAAATTTAGATCAAGTTTTCAGAAATGGTTTCTTTACAGATAACTCTTTGAGTATCAGTGGTGGTGACGAGAATGGATCTTTCTTTGCAAGTTTCGCAAACTTGAACCAGCAAGGTATTATGCGTGGAAATTCGGACTATAATCGTACGAACTTCCGTATTAATGCAGACCGTAGATTGGGTGATAAATTAAAGTTGAGTGTAAACTCAGCTTATATTAAGACAAACTCTAATCGTGTTCAGCAAGGTTCTAACCTTAATGGACTTTATTTAGGTATGTTACGTACCTCTCCGGATTTTAGCAACACAGATCATACAGGAGCACATGTTTCTGCATCGGGTGTTCGTACAGAGAGAGCACACCGTGCTTACCGTGATTATTTAGGAAATCGTATTGTAGGAGGTTTGCCTATCGGACCGGTTTATAACAACCCGGGTTGGACGATTTACGAACAAGAAAATACTTCTGAGGTAGATAGAATTGTAGTAGGAACGGAGTTAAGCTATGATCCTACAAATTGGTTAAATATTACGGGACGTGTCGGTGTGGATAACTATACTGATGATCGTTTTACGCTTTATCCTGTTGGTTCTGCAGCTGGTCTTGTTGGTTTGGAAAAGAATACAATCCAGGAAACTCAATCGAATGCAGATGTGTTTGCTCGTGCGTCGAAATCATTTAGCAAAAACTTCTCAATCAACGGATTGGTTGGTTTCAACTTCAACGAGCGTCGTTATGACAGACTTGGTGGTTCTATCAATTCATTCATTTTACCTTACGCACCTGCTAACTTAGATAATGCGACGCCTGCGTCAAGTACAACATCTGATTTTTCTTCTACTATCAGAACGGCAGCAGCATATTTCACAGCAAGTGCTGATTTGTATGATCAGTTATTCTTAACAGTAACAGGTCGTCAAGAAGCAGCTTCTACTTTCGGAGCGGCAGCACAAAGTTCTTTCTTCTATCCATCTGCATCTGCAGCATGGCAGTTTACAAAATTAGGCGCATTGTCTAATAATTCTGTATTAAACTTTGGTAAGTTACGTATGGGTTATGGTGTAGTAGGTATTCAGCCTCCTGTTTATGCTTCTTCTACGTTATATACTTCTTCAAGTTTGGTATCTGGTTGGGGACCTACACTTAATGCTGGTGATTATGGCCAGGGTTCTTACACACCGAGCAATCGTTTAGGTAATATTAACTTAAGACCAGAACGTAAGACAGAGTTTGAGATTGGAACAGATTTACGTTTCTTCCAAGACAGAACAAGCCTTAGCTTTACTTATTACCAAAATAGAACGACTGATGCGATTTTTGCAGTTGATGTGCCTATTTCTACAGGTTTCTATGACAAGTTAGATAATGCTGCGACTATTGAAAATAAAGGTTACGAGTTAGATATCAATACATTAGTTTACAAACAAGGAGATTTTTCTTTTGATTTAGGTCTTAATTGGTTTAGAAATGTAAATACTGTAACAGATTTGAACGGGGTAGAATCTATCTTCTTGAATGGATTTACAGGTTCTTCTTCTCGTGCAGTAGAAGGTCACCCTATGGGTGCACTTTGGGCAGGATCATTCCAGAGAGATGACAATGGTAACTATATTTTAAATGATGCAGGTTTCCCTGTTGTTGCTCCTTCAGAAGGTGTTGTAGGTGACCCTAATCCAGATTGGAGAGGTGGTTTAAGTGCAACAGCACGTTGGAGAGGTTTCGGTTTCAATATCTTATTTGAAACTTCACAGGGTAATGATATGTGGTTTGGTACAGAGGGTGTACTTCGTTACTTCGGTACTTCTGCTGCAACTGCTCATGACTTAGTTACATTTACACCAGAACAAGCAGATGCTACTATTCTTTCTAATGGTGCTACTATTTCAGGTTATTATGCTCCTAACGATGATGGTAATTATACAGTTAGAGGTGCTTATGAAGACTTTGGTGGCGGAGACGTTTTCTTAGATCAATCATGGTATCTTGCTAACGGTGGTGGATTCGGTCCTGTTGGAGAGCAGTTTGTTAAAGATGCATCATGGACTCGTATCCGTGAAATGGCACTTTCATACCGTTTAGATTCTAAAGGATTCCGTGAAGCAACTAAGTTGAGCAGTATTGATTTCTCTTTAACAGGTAGAAATTTGGTGATTTGGACACAAGCAGAAGGTGTTGACCCAGATACTAACTTGACAGGTGCATCTAATGGTCGTGGTTTGGATTACTTTACAAATCCAGGAACTCGTTCATTTTTGTTCACAATAAAAGTTGCTTACTAATTAATTCAGTTTTGGTATTGTAGAAAGTATAGATTGACGTATCACATACTTTCTCACTCTTTAACTAACATTAAAAAAGAAAAATACGAATGAGAAATATATTAAAATATGCAATGCTCCTTGCCCTGTCAATGAGTATTGTTTCGTGTGAATCGTTAGTAGAAGGTTTTGATGAAAACCCTAACGATCCAACAGATGCTCCTGCCATAACGATGTTTGGAGGCTTAGAAGCTGCAAATGTTTTTGTACATGAAGGATCTTACGCACGTACAGCAGGAATGTGGTCAGGAGCTTTTACAGGTTCTGATCGTCAGTACATTGCTACTTATGAATATAATGCAGTAGCAAGTGACTTCGATTATGGCTGGAGAGATATCTACGCTAATGGTTTGTATGTATCCCGTCAGTTACAAGAAAAAGCAGCTGCTTTGAATAATGGACCTTTAGAGTCAGCAGCTTTAATTATTGAAGCGCACATGATCGGGACAGCAGCAGATCTTTTTGGTGATGTACCTTACAGTCAAGCTGCACAACCTGATGTTTATGCTAATCCTACATATGATTCACAAGCAGATGTTTATACGGCTGTTCAGGCAACTTTAGACAAAGCTATTACGACTGCAAGTGAAGATGGTGATTTTGCTTATGTAACAAGATTAGGTTCTTGGAAAGAAGTTGCGTACACTTTAAAAGCTCGTAATTACCTTCACACTGGTCAGTATGCTGACGCAATCGCAGCGGCTCAAAACGGAGTATCATCTTCGGATAATGACTGGGTAGCTACACACAACGATATTCCTACAAGTTATAATATATATTATAGCTTCATGGATTTCGAAAGAGGAGGTTATATGACTGCTGATGGTGCTTATGCATTCTCTTTATTAAATCCGAATGATGGAAACTACCGTGGTAATGCAAAAACAGATGAGTCTGAGCGTGTTAGCCACTATTATTTGTTCGATGATGGTGACACTTATGGTACTGTAGATCCAAACTGGAAAGACGGTATGTTTACACCTTCTTCAGAATTTCCATTAGTCACTTATGTTGAGAATGAATTAATCTTGGCAGAATGTTATGCAAGAACAGGAAACAGTGCAATGGCTTTAGATCATTTAAATAATGCTCGTGCTGCTCATGCTGCAAAGTATGGAACTGCATACGACGACTATGTTACTGCTGATTTTGATGCAGGAGGTATGGCAAATATCGCAGGTCAAACAGCTGATGAGTCTTTATTGATGGAAATCATGGAAGAAAAATATCTTTCAATGTATGGTCAAATCGAAATCTTTACAGATTTGAGAAGAACAGACAATATGTTAGGTATTCCTGCAAATACAGGTACAAACATTCCTGAGCGTTTCCTTTATACACAAGATGAGATAAACTCAAATTCAAATGTTCCTTCTCCGATACCAGGATTATTCGATCCAACTCCGATTAATCAATAGTATTGTTTGTTAGGATCTATTAATAATAAGCACAAAAAGTTGTATAACTTTTTGTGCTTTTTTATTTACCCAGTCTTTCGATTTTTTAATTAAAATGTAAATTTAATGCTTAATTAAAAAACGCTTATCTAAATCAAATTAGATAAGCGTTTTTAGTTCGTTTTAGCTCGTTTTTGGTATTGCTTTATTATTGATACCGAATATGTTGATCTATTTCTATCGTATTAGATAATAAGCCATTCAAATCCTTCAAACGTTGTACCGTAACTTTATACTTTTTTGAAATACTATATAATGTTTCTCCTTTTTTGACAACATGGACATTAGGAGGAACAGGTTTACTGTTTGGCTTTGCTGGTATCTCCCTTATAGGCGGTGGAGTTATGGTATTTTCTTCTTTTACAATTTCATCATCGCCATAATTTGGCTCATCTGGATATATATATATAATATTTCCGTTGTCGGGAGGAGTCTGTCGATTTGTAACAGGTTTTGTTGGTTCTATTGTCGTTGTTGGTGGTGTAATGATACGCACAGAGGGCGTTTCTATTGCTTCTTCGTTTAATCCTTCGTTCTTGATTTCGGGCGTGACATCTGGTGTGAACTTTGAAGAACGCAAAACTGGTTTTAAAGGAGCTTTAGCTTTTAAATATACTTTTTCTCCCACACGAGGCTCTTCCCCAATTTTTAATTGATTCATTCTCAATAAATTCTTCAAGCGAATACCATATTGTTGAGAAATCAGGTACATATTATCAGTTTCTTTAACCTTGTGTACTTCTAAGTCTTTCGTATATTTTGATTTTTTCTTATTTAAGAATATATATTGACCAGGCTGAAATGTTTGCGAAAGCAAAATATCATTATATTTTAATACCTTACGTAATGGAATTTTCATTCGAGCCGCAAACTCAAGCGGTGTTTCCTTACCGCTTGCGATGACTGCTTTTACATCATTAATATATAGAATATCTTCATCAGAATTATAGGGTGTTTCAAAACCAGTTTTTACTTTTGAGTTGATTTCGCCTCGATAGATATCGATCGCTGCATCAATCTTATACAATTCATATAGTTCAATAATTTTAATTAATTGATCGGCATAATTTGGAATTGTAGAGTATTTTAAAGCTTCTAAACCTTTTGCCCAGCGTTTATAATTGGTAGGTTCTATGTAAAATAAATTTTCAAATTGTGGATTAGTCGCTAATTTGGTTGTGTGTTCAATGTACGAATCAGCCGAAGAGTTATAGACTTTGTAACAGATTTCTTGACCATCTTTTAATTTATACAATGCCTCTCCCTGCCAGCCATCTGTACATAGCAGTCCAAAATGATTATTGGCTTGAGTCACTAAAACAGACGTTCCGACGGCAGATTCCAAAATACCTTGTGCTAAGGTAATGCTGGCAGGCACGTCAGTTTCAATCATTTGCTGCAACGCAATACTTTTATATGTATCTATATAAGCCTTTGCATTCGACTGGGCGAATAGCATTATTGAATTAAAGATAAAGAATAATAAGATTATCGTATTTTTCATATGATTTACATTTAAGATTCTGCCGGCAATTTGTATTACAAAAAAATATACGCTTTGCAAAGAATAACAATAAGTAAAATAAATATGCAATAATTTAATGAATAAATGTTTGTAAATCAATACAAAGACTATTTTATGATTAATTCTTGACCAACATTCAAGGTATTATTCTCTAAATTATTCGACTTTTTAATTTTCTCAATCGGTACGCCATATTTACGAGCAATGCTGTAAAGCGTTTCTCCTTTTTGCACAATGTGCGTTATTTTTTGTGCAGAAGGTGGGACGATTTCGTCCAAATAGCCATCATTATCATTCGGTTGATTATCCGTTTTTGGTTCATCTTTTTTTGGTGTTGTCCCAGGAGGTAGGGTTTTGACGCCTTTAAAATTCCAGCCTTTTAGATTTAATTGTGCTCCAGGTGCCGGTTCTGTATTTGGTTTTATTCGATTTCGCCAATGCAGCCATTGAGTTTTGATACCATATTTTTGACTGATATCGTATATAGATTCGCCTTTTTGAACACGATGAATCTTCGTATTACCCTTGTATTTGGTACGTTTACTCTGCAAGAAAACCCGTTCGTTTTTTTCAAAAATCTTAATGCCGTCAATCTCATTATATTTTATAATTAACCTTGTAGGTATATTGAATTTTAAACTGATATCGGAAGGCGTTTCTCCTTCTTTGGCAAATACAGATTTAAGATTATTAAACGTTGTGATTTTTGTATATTTTCGATTCGCCAATTCATCACGTTGTTGAGGATAATTCTCTACAAACGAAGGGTCTAAATCAGCCAACGTCAACTTGTCATATTGATCCAAATTATTATTTTTAATAACAGAAAGTAACAAATCTGGATAACGAGGATTCGTAGCATAACCGGCATCTTTTAAGCCATAAGCCCAACTTTTATAATCCGTAGAACTAAACTCGAAAAGCGGTCCATAGCGAAAGGCTTTTTTGGGGTCTGCCAAAAACTCAGTATGTGCAATGAAGGATTCTTCGGGCGAATCAAAAACCCGAAAACACGATTTAATCAAGTTTCCTGAAGCATCTTTATCATCATCTTTCAGATAATATCCGTCACCTATCCAGTCACTTCCACATTTGATACCGAAGTGATTATTAGCATTCGTGGCCAGTTCACTCTTTCCTACTCCCGACTCTAATATAGCCTGTGCCAGCTTGATACTTGCAGGAATTCCTGCACGTTCCATTTCTGCGATAGCAATAGGATAAAACCGTTCTATATACTGTCGATGTAGTTCTGTTTGAGCCTTACTAAGTATCGGCATACTTAAAAGAAAGCAAATTAAAAGACGATTTTTAAATGTCACGGATTGATTTAGATAAGTCATAGGTGATTTCATTATAAGCTCTAAATTGAAAGTTTTCTATTAATGCAATAATCTGGTATACGGTCTTCCAGACAAATATGTTATCAAAGAGCGAACACTTTTGAAAATTATACTATTGATATGACAATAGTAGATGGTAGGTGATTCGAAATTCTCTGTTTTGCAAAATGTACAGTACATAAGCGTTATTCTTAGGTTTCGACACAAAATTACCACTATTTTTAATAACAATATAAAGGACGTTTTTATAAAAATACGCTTTTGCACCTTCCTTTGTTTCTCAACAGGAAAGATTCAATTTCGGAAAATTGATTGATAATGATTTATGAAAAACAATTCGGACACGAAAGGAATAATTGTAGATATTTTGCTATAAAATCATAACTATCTGATCAATTTTTGTACGACCTATAAATTTTCCCTAAAATTGTTCGACTTTTTATAAAATTTAGTGTTAGCTATAAGATACCTCAAATTTAACACTTTACACTTCAATAAAATACTATGGAAGACGAAAAACCTCCAATTCTGGGTAGCTGGAAACGCCTATATATGTTTGTGCTCATCTTGCACACGATTTTGATAATTCTATTCTACTTATTCACCATTAAACATCAATAATGAATACACTTGATTGGATTGTACTTTGTGCTACTATGCTAGGTATTGTACTGTATGGCGTTTGGAAAACTCGTGGAAAAACCGATGTTGAATCGTATTTGTTAGGCGATAGACAACAAAAATGGTGGACTATCGGCTTGTCGATTATGGCGACGCAAGCCAGTGCGATTACTTTTTTATCAACGCCAGGACAAGCCTTTGATGATGGAATGCGTTTCGCACAGTTTTATTTTGGTTTGCCGATAGCCATGGTCATTTTGGCTATCTTCGTCTTGCCTCGATTTTACAAACTTAAAGTTTATACGGCTTACGAATATTTAGAAACCCGTTTTGATGTTCGGGCAAGGACGCTGACGGCCGTTTTCTTTTTGCTATCACGAGGTTTGGCCGCAGGTTTGACGATTTTTGCACCAGCGATTATTCTTAATAAAATATTAGGTTGGGATTTAAGTTATACGATTTTAATTATTGGGATTGTCGTCACTTTTTACACCGTCATGGGCGGAACGGATGCCGTTAGCCAAACTCAAAAACAACAGATGATTATCATTTTGGGCGGAATGTTCGTCGCCTTTTTGGTTTTGATTAATCAATTGCCAGAAGCCGTTAGTTTCGGTGATGCGGTGAATGTCGCCGGTAAAATGGGTAAATTAGAAGTTGTTGATTTGGAGTTTGACCTCTCGAATCGCTACAATATTTGGTCGGCATTATTCGGTGGAACTTTTCTATTTTTATCTTATTTTGGAACAGATCAGTCGCAAGTTCAGCGGTATCTTTCAGGGAAAACTTTGACGGAAAGTCGTTTAGGATTATTGTTTAATGGTATTTTTAAAGTACCGATGCAGTTTTCAGTTTTGTTTATTGGTGCGATGTTGTTTGTTTTTTATCAATTCAATCAGCCGCCAGCGTTTTTTGATGCTGCCGCAAAAAGTAGTTTGATCGAAAGCGGCTATTCCGAACAAGTTGAAGCCTTAGAGAGTCGTCAAGGTGAAATATTTGAAGATAAAAAAGTAGCGGTTTTCAACTTAGTAGAAGTTATGAAAACAGGCAATGAGGCGGCAATCGAAACCGCCAAACAAGAAGTTAATACGCTCCAAAAAGTTTATAAAAAAAACAACGAGGCAGTCCAGACACTTATCAAAGAAGTTGATGATTCATCAAGAGAAGCCGATTTTGTATTTATTACTTTCGTGATGAATAATTTGCCGGCAGGTTTAGTCGGTTTGTTGTTAGCTGTCATTTTTTCGGCAGCAATGTCCTCGACAGCAGCTGAACTGAATGCCTTGTCAACAACGACAACAATAGATTTATACAAACGCTCTTTTCGACCAAACGAACAAAGCGAACACTATTTCAATGCGTCTAAATGGTTCACGATACTTTGGGGCGGAATCGCTTTAGTTTTTGCGGCTTCGGTGTCCTTATTTGACAACTTGATTGAAGCCGTTAACATCATTGGTTCATTATTTTATGGAACAATTCTGGGCGTTTTTATCGTTGCCTTTTTCTTTAAAAAAATCGGTGGTCGAGCCGTATTTTATGCTGGTATTCTTGGAGAAATTATTATCATCAGCACCTTTACATTGAATAGTTACGGCGTTATCAAGTTAGAATATTTATGGCTAAATTTAATCGGTTGTGTACTGGTCGTATTTTTTGCTTGGTTGATTCAAGCTATTATTGGTAAAGAAAAAAATCATTTGTAGATAGAAAATTAAGCAAATTCGTCTTGTTTTGATTGTTGAAAAAGCCTGCACGAGCAAAAAAATGTTGGTGTTTATTCAAAATGATAAATAAATTCAGATTTAAAAAACAGTC
>Ga0075467_10003716_pt1 | contig 11619 bp, 8 predicted proteins | sample DEB08_DNA_9_FD_75067 | JGI IMG/M metagenome (GOLD analysis project Ga0075467, IMG submission 75067) | Aqueous microbial communities from the Delaware River and Bay under freshwater to marine salinity gradient to study organic matter... | ecosystem: Environmental > Aquatic > Marine > Coastal ...
CGCCTGAAGGATTGGCGTCGTGTGGCAACGCGCTATGACAGATGCCCGAAAGTATTTCTCTCAGCGGTCGCCCTGGCAGCAACGGTTCTGTTCTGGCTATGAAGTTAACGAGTCTGGAGCCTAAGATGTGGCGGTGGCCCTATGGCAACCACCCGAAGGCTGGATCAGCCGCAACATCTACGCCTAATGAAACCAAGAGGCTATGTTTGATTGAGAGTTAAGGACCCGGGTCTTGGCGGGATTACTTCCCGAAAGCGCGGCATTGGTCAAGGGATGAGCCTAAGCTGTGACCTATAGGGTCGCAGCTTAGGCTCAAATCACCGAATACATCATAACCATATGTTTATAAATAAAAATAGACCACCTCACAGTGGGCGATGGTCATTTTATCTGCGCTGGAATGGACAAAAAACCCCTAGAATAGACAGTATTTGGTGTGTCAAACATCAAGCAAGACCCGTGCAAACCTAGCCACATTTGGAAAACCCGCAATTCGCGCAGGTCATACAGCCTTCGACCATCCGCAGCTCATAACTGCCGCACGAAGAACAGGATTTGCCACGCGGTGCGCCCATTGACACAATCTCGGCATGCGGATCGGATTTAAGGCCCATCCCTTCGCCTGCGATAAAGCCAATCGCGACAAGATGGCGTTCGATCACCCCACCGATAGCGGCCAAAATCGACGGAATATAGCGCCCTTCAACCCAAGCGCCGCCGCGTGGGTCAAACACGGCTTTCAGTTCCTCCACCACAAACGACACATCGCCGCCGCGCCGGAACACCGCCGAAATCATCCGGGTCAGGGCAACGGTCCAAGCGAAATGTTCCATATTTTTGGAATTGATAAACACTTCGAACGGGCGGCGATGGCCGGAAATGATGATGTCATTGATGGTGATATACAGCGCATGTTCCGAACCCGGCCATTTCACCTTGTAGGTCGCGCCCTCCAACGAGGCTGGGCGGTCCAAAGGTTCGGTCAGATAGACAACCTCGGCACCTTCATCGACCTCAGGTGCAGCCTCGGACCCGGAATTGACGGATAGGACGGACCCGGTTACGTCATTGGGGCGGTAGGTGGTGCAGCCTTTGCAGCCGCTATCCCACGCCTCCATATAGACCTCTTTGAAGTCCTCAAAGCTGATGTCTTCGGGGCAGTTGATGGTTTTGGAAATACTGCTGTCGATCCATTTCTGCGCCGCGGCCTGCATGCGCACATGGTCCAACGGCGGCAAGGTTTGGGCGTTGACGAAATAATCGGGCAAGGGCGCATCGCCCTTCAATTCTCGCCACAAACGGACAGCGTAATCGACGACTTCTTCTTCGGTCCGGCTACCATCTTTTTGCAGCACCTTGCGGGTGTAGGCATAGGCAAAAACCGGCTCGATCCCAGATGACACATTGCCTGCATAAAGGCTGATCGTGCCGGTCGGCGCGATGGAGGTCAGCAATGCGTTGCGGATACCGTATTCGCGAATGGCATCGCGGACATCATCGTCCATCGCCTGCATATTGCCCGAGGCAAGGTATTTTTCCGCATCAAACAGCAGGAATGGCCCCTTTTCGCGCGCCAGTTCCACACTGGCCAAATAGGCTGCACGCGCGATGGCTTTCATCCACGCTTCGGTTTGGGCCGCAGCGTCCACCGAGCCATAGCGCTGGCCCAGCATCAGCAACGCATCGGCAAGCCCCGTCACGCCCAGCCCGATCCGCCGCTTGTTGCGCGCTTCCTCGGCCTGTTGTGGCAAAGGGAAGCGGCTGGCATCAACCACATTGTCCATCATCCGCACGGCCAAGCGCACAAGGCTGTCGAGTGCTGTCAGGTCCAGCTTGGCCCCAGCCTCAAACGGGTCAGTGACAAGGGTTGCAAGGTTGATCGACCCCAACAAGCACGCGCCATAAGGCGGTAAGGGCTGCTCGCCGCACGGGTTGGTCGCGGCGATTGTTTCGCAATAGCTCAGGTTGTTCGCCGCGTTGATCCGGTCGATGAAAATCACGCCCGGCTCGGCAAAATCAAACGTGTTACGCATGATTTTGTTCCACAGGTCGCGGGCTTGCACAGTGTGATAGATCTTGCCGCCAAACACCAAATCCCACGGCCCGTCAGCCTTGACAGAATCCATAAACGGGTCGGTGACCAACACCGAAAGGTTGAACATCCGTAGGCGTGCAGGGTCTTTCTTGGCCTCGATAAACGCCTCAATATCGGGGTGATCGCAGCGCATGGTGGCCATCATTGCACCACGCCTGCTGCCCGCCGACATGATCGTGCGGCACATCGCATCCCACACATCCATGAACGACAAGGGCCCCGAGGCGTCGGCGGCCACGCCTTTGACTTCGGCCCCGCGCGGGCGGATCGTGCTGAAATCATAGCCGATGCCGCCGCCTTGCTGCATGGTAAGGGCCGCTTCTTTCAACATCTCGAATATGCCGCCCATGTCGTCGGGCACGGTGCCCATGACAAAGCAATTGAACAGCGTGACCGACCGGTCGGTCCCTGCCCCAGCGGTAATCCGGCCAGCGGGCAAATATTTGAACCCGTCCAAAGCGTTGTAAAACGCCTCTTCCCATTTCGCGGGCTCGGCCTCGGGGGCGGCCAGCGCGCGGGCAATGCGGCGCCACGTATCTTCGACCGACCCATCAATCGGGGTGCCATCCTGGGCTTTCAAGCGATACTTCATATCCCAAATGGCCTCGGCGATGGGGGCAGAAAAACGGGACATGGGACGGTCCTTTTAGGCAGAGTGACGGATATATAGGGGGTGCTTTCGCGCGAATCCACAAAATAGGCCGAGTTGGAGCAGAGGTCAACGTAGGGTTTTGAGGGCGCAGCCCTTGTCGCTGGCGGTGAAAAGGTTAAATTCGGGTTAACCCAAACCGGGTTGCGTCAGGGGGAATCGTGGCTGGCACCGTTAACCTATTGAAACTCTGCGTTGGCACCGAAACGGTTGAGGAGCTGGCGGCATGGCAAACCATGCGCCGCAAGCTATGGCCGGACACTATGCCCCGCCACATCACCCGGATGTGGCCGAAACGTGAGGCGGAGGTGCTGAATGGCGGCTCGCTCTATTGGGTCTTCAAAGGTGTAATTCTTGCCCGCCAACACATCACAGCGTTTGAAGAACGGCGCGGCGAAGATGGTATTTTGCGCTGTGCACTGGTGCTGGACCCCGAGATTGTCCGCACCGAACCAGCCCCGCGCCGTCCGTTCCAAGGCTGGCGCTATCTAAGCGTCGAGGACGCCCCCCGCGACCTGCCCAAGGGCCGCAAAGCCGAAGAGGCCTTGCCACCGGAATTGGCCCGCGCTTTGGCTGATATCGGTCTGCGTTAGGGGCGAAGGGCTGACACAGCGCAGTTGAACGCTACAGAATTCGACCACGTTGCAGCGCGTTTGCGCGCTGCTGGGCCCAACATTGAGGCGATGGGCCAAGGGCCCATCAACGAAAGGCGGGAGAAGCCCCCTTCACGCGTCAGCTTAAACCTCGGCCACCACACCCAATTGCGCCGCCAAAACCGCCAATGTCGCGCGGGTATCCTTGTCCCATTCCGCCCCACGCGCGGCAAACAGCGTGGCTTGGGATGCATGTACCAACCCATCTGACAAGATTTTCAGATGGTTGGCCCGCAGCGTCTCACCCGATGAGGTGATATCGGCAATCGCTTCGGCGGTCAGGTTTTTCACCGTGCCTTCGGTCGCCCCTTGGCTGTCGACAAGCTGATAATCGGCCACGCCCTGCTCGGTCAAATACTCGCGCACAAGCCGATGGTATTTCGTCGCAATCCGCAGCCGAAACCCGTGGGTTTTACGAAAGGCCGCCGCCGCCGCGTCCAGATCATCGACCGTGTCCACGTCTATCCACGCCACAGGCACCGCAATAATCAAGTCGGCATGGCCAAAGCCCAACTGCGCCAACTCTTGCACCTGCGCCGCCCAATCGGCCAGCTTGTCGCGCACAAGGTCGGACCCCGTCACGCCCAGATGGATCCGCCCCGCCGCCAATTCGCGCGGAATTTCCCCCGCTGACAGCAGCACGAGTTCCACTCCATCCACTCCGTCAACCGCCCCCGCATATTCGCGGTCAGACCCCGACCGCCCCATCACCACGCCCCGCGCGCCGAACCAGTCAAAGGTCTTTTCCATCAACCGCCCTTTGGACGGCACGCCGATTTTCAGGCTCATACCAAACCCTCTCGCACAGCCGCCACCAGCGCAGGCCGGATCACCCCGCCCACCGCCGGAATGGACCGCCCTTGCCCCAACACAGCCGTCAGCGCGTCATAGCGCCCGCCCGAGGCCACCGCAGGCATACCGTCCGGCCCGTGAAAGCTGAAAACAAACCCATCATAATATTCCATGGAACTGCGACCATGGCTCGCCTCAAACGGAATGTCCGACGGGTTGATACCGTGGCGTTCCAGCGCGTCCAAACGTGTAGCGAAACGGTCCACCGCAGGTTCAATCGCGGGCAGCATAAAGGTGATGCCGCGCAAATGTGACAGCGCCGCCCGTGCAGGTGCTTGCAGGGTAAGCAGGTCATAAAGCAGCGCCGCCTCGGGCGCTTTCAACGCAGGCGTTTCGGCATCCTCGATCAACCCGGCGACACGCGCGGCAATCTCTGCCTCGGCCCGTAGCCCGGTCATGGGGCCAGCCGCCGCGATCAGCGCCGCAGGCGCGTCAGAGCCTAACCGCTTTAGCAAATCCGCCCGCGCTTGCGGCATGGCCGCACGGCCCGAAAAGCGGTCCAACAATTTGCGAAAGCGCGCGGGCCGCCAGATGTGGCGCAGCAAAGCGGCTTTGCGGCGGTCGGTGGTCGAAAGCCCATTCACCGCCGCCATCAAAATCCCGATATCACCCGTCGCAGGCCGCAGCCCCAAAGGCGCCAGCAGCCCGTGAAACAGCGCGAACAGTTCGGCATCCGCGGCTTCGGGCGCGGTGCGGTCAAACAGCTCAAACCCCACCTGCAGGTATTCGCTGGCACGCGGGCCAAGGTGATCTTGCTTGCGGTACACCTCGCCAATATAGCAATAGCGGGCGGGTTCGGCGCCGTCTGTCATATGGGCCTGCACCACAGGCACGGTGAAATCCGGGCGCAGCATCATTTCACCGCGCAACGGGTCCGATGTCACATAGGCGCGCGCGCGAATATCCTCGCCGTACAGATCCAGCAGGGTTTCGGCGGGCAACAGCGTATCCGCCTCGACCGCCTGCGCGCCTGCGGCTTTGAAGGCGGCAAACAATGCCTCGGCCTCGGCTCGTATCGTCGCACGGCTGGTCATAAGTAGTCTTCCAGCCGCTTCTCTACCAACAGCATCTTTTTCACAGCCGCTACCAAATCGGCCACAGGCACCTCAACCTGCGCGGGGCGATCTTTCCATTCCTCCAGCGTGGCGTTTTCGGCGATCTTTGCGCCAAGGATCAGGTCTTTCAGCACCACCACACCTTTTGCGGCCTCATCCCCGCCTTGGATAATGGCAATCGGGCTGCCGCGTTTATCAGCGTATTTCAACTGGTTGCCGAAATTCTTGGGGTTACCCAGATACATTTCGGCGCGAATACCCGCTTGGCGCAATTGGCCAACCATTTTCATGTAGTCCGCCATCCGATCACGGTCCATCACAGTCACAACCACGGGGCCTGCGGCGGTGGTTTCAGCCTCGCCGCGTTCAAGCTTCTTGGCCCGAAGTGCCGCGAGTAACCGATCAACCCCGATCGACACGCCCGTGGCAGGCACCGCTTGGCCCGTGAACCGCTTGACCAAATCATCATAACGCCCACCGCCCGCAACCGACCCGAACTGCCGCTTGCGGCCTTTTTCGTCATGTATTTCAAAGGTGAGTTCGGCCTCATACACCGGGCCGGTATAGTAACCGAGGCCGCGCACGACCGAGGGGTCAATCTCTATCCGGTCGGGGCCATAGCCTTGGGCGGCCAGCAGGTCGGCAATGGTTTCCAACTCGGCCACACCTTCGCCGCCAATCACGGACGCCCCCACCAATTCGCGCAACCGCGCAACTGTTTCGGCACCCGAGTCTCGCTTGGCGTCCATAAAGCCCATCACCACATCGGCTTGCGCATCGCCAAGCCCTGCGCCCTTGGTGAAATCCCCGCTTTCATCCTTGCGGCCCGCGCCCAGCAGCGCGCGCACGCCGTCCGCACCCAACCTGTCCAGCTTGTCAATCGCCCGCAGCACTATCCCGCGCTCGGCCTCTTTGTCGTCACCCGACAGGCCCGCAACCTCCAACACGCCGTTCAACACTTTTCGGTTGTTCACGCGGACAATATAATCGCCCCGCTCAATCCCGACTTCCTCCAGCGCATCCGCCAGCATGGCGCAAATCTCGGCATCCGCCGCAACGCTTGGCGCGCCAACCGTATCGGCATCACATTGATAAAACTGTCGAAACCGCCCCGGACCGGGCTTTTCGTTGCGCCACACCGGGCCAAAGGCATAGCGGCGGTAGGGGGTGGGCAACTCATTGCGAAACTGGGCCGCAACACGGGCCAAAGGGGCGGTCAGATCATAGCGGAGCGCCAACCAATCGCCATCCTCATCCTGCCAACCAAACACGCCTTCATTCGGGCGGTCGACATCGGGCAGGAACTTGCCCAGCGCTTCAACCGTTTCCACGGCCGATGTTTCCAACGGGTCAAAGCCATACCGCTCATACACTGCCGAAATTTTCGACAGCATATCGCGGCGTTCAATCACATCCGCACCGAAATAGTCGCGAAAGCCCTTGGGCGTTTCAGCGCGCGGTTTGCGGGGTTGTTTTTCTTTGGCCATCGGGAAACCCTTTGCAGCTAATGCCCGCGCGGTGTAGCGGAAGGGGCACGGCGCGGCAAGGATGGGATGAGCATGCCAGATCAGATTGAGACGAACCGGATGGATTTGATGGAAGAACGCGTGGCGCATCTGACCCGCACGGTCGATGATTTGTCAGATATCATCGCACGCCAAGCCGATGAAATTGACCGCCTGACCCGGCGGATGGCGCTTGTATTAGATCGCATGGCAGGCCCGGACGAAGGTGGCGCGGTACTGACCGACCAGCGTCCGCCGCATTGGTAAGGGCTGTGGCGCGCTCTCGCTTCGCAGTCTTGCGCCTTTGGTTGTGGCGGCTTGCCATGCTCGGCAGTATCGTCACTGCCCTGTTTTTCACCATTATGGCCGTAGCCCCGTTTACCAGCGTGGGCGAGCCGGTGTTCGACACGGTCATCCTGCGCGCCCAGCGCTGGCAAGACTATGGCTTTGCGCTTGTGCAGCTTTTCGGGGTCGGTTTATGGCTCATCACCGCGATCACTGCCGGGGCGTGGCGGCGCGGGGTCATTGCCTTCGCGGCAGGTGCTGTTTTGTTTGCCTGCATCCTTGCGATGATCGCCGAATATGGCAGCCTTATTCAATTTGACGCGTTGCGCGACCCGATTGACGTCGCCGCACACAAGCTGATGGTCAGCCGCGTGATCACGCTGGGGTTAGCATTGGTAAGCCTTGCTTTTGGCTGGTGGGCGCGGCCACGCGGCTAAACACTCTTGTCTTTGCAAATGCTTGATGGTTCTGTGCGGCGAAAGGCAAATGCATGAAACCCATCCAAATCGGTAAAACCAAGATTGAGCCTATCCCCTTGGCTGCAACGCTTGTCCTTGGCATTGCAGGCGGGATGGTGGGCCATGCGCTTGGCTTGCCTTTGGGGTATTTGCTTGGGTCGCTTTTGGTCGTGGCGTTTTGGGCGATCATGGGGTGGCGCGTCTTGGCCCAACCGATCCACCTGCCGCAACCCTTGCGGATGAGCTTTATTCCCATCATCGGCGTCGCTATCGGCGGTGCGTTCACGCCCGAAATTTTTCGCGATGCGGCAGGTTGGTGGCCCAGTCTTTTGGCGCTCGTAGTGTTTGTGCCGGTTGCCCAATTCAGCGGATACCTGATCTACCGCAAAGGTGGTCTGTCGCCTGCAACCGCCTATTTTGGCGCAGTTCCCGGCGGGTTGATGGAAATGGTGGTGCTGGGCGAAGAGGCCGGGGCCGATGTGGCCATTCTTGTGCTGATCCAATTCTTGCGACTAATCCTGACAATCGTTTTTGTGCCTGTGTTCTTTGCCTTTCTGACCGGCCATGCGGTGGGGTCATCGGCGGGGGTGGCGATGACAGGCGCGGACAACCCGCTTGAGGCGTGGGATATTACCATGCTGATCGTCGCGGGTGTGGGTGGTTATTTCCTAGGCCGCGCCTTGCACTTTCCGGCAGCGATCATGACCGGGCCACTGGCCGCCTCGGCGATTTTTCACCTGACAGGTGTTACCGATGCGGTTCCCCCCGCTTGGACCATCGCGATGACGCAAATTGTGGTCGGCACCGGCCTTGGCGCACGGTTTGCAGGCATGGTGGGGGCGACCTTGCGGCGCGGAAGCCTGCTTGCACTCATGTCCACCGCCGCGTCCTTGACCATCGCATTCCTGTTTGCCGAAGCATTGCACCTGACCGTGGGCCTGCCCCTTTCGGCCGTTTTTTTGGCCTTTGCCCCCGGCGGTATCACGGAAATGAGCCTGATCGCCCTAAGCCTGCAAATCAGTGTGGTGTTTGTGACGCTGCACCATGTGCTGCGCATCGTGCTGGCAGTCAGTCTTGCAAAACTTTTCGCAGGCCGGGTGTTGGAGCGGTAAAGCCCGCTACATCTCCTCGATCATCACCACGCCGCCCATGGCTTTCAGCGCACCTTTGACCTGCGGCGTCACAGGATAGTCTTGCGGCAACTCAAGATCAATTTCCTGTCCCGTTGCGGGGTCTGACACACAAATCGTAACGGCTCCGCGGTTGCGCCCACCATCCTTGGCAACACGCGCCAGCAAGGCCGCAACCGATGCCGCCGCCTCAACCCGGTCGATATGGATGCGAACGGATGATCCGCCCGCCTCGGCCGCCACCGCATCAATCGGCTGCGCCCCGCGCGCCAACAGTTTCAAGGTTTCGCCTTCCAGCGTCGCCTCAACCGTCAGCACCACATTCATGCCGGGTTCCAGCACATCGCGCGCGGCCTCCAGCGTGTCGGAAAACACTGTCACCTCATAAAGACCTGTAGGATCAGATAGTTGTACAAAGGCAAAACGATTGCCCCGCGCCGATTTACGTTCCTGTTTCGACGAAACCGACCCTGCGATTTTTGCCACCATGGCGCCACCTTCGGCGCGCGCAGTAATCTCGGCCAACGTCGACACGCCCTTGCGTTTCAAAGGTGCCATATAGTCATCCAGCGGATGCCCCGACAGGTAAAACCCGATCGCCTTGTGCTCTTCGGTCAGGCGTTCCACCGGCAACCAATCATCGCGCGACCCGATGCGCGGCTCTGGCACATCCTCACCCGCCTCGCCAAACAGGCTGACTTGGTTTGATGTTTTCGCCTCGTGGATCGCGGCGGAATAGGCGGCAAGACCATCCAGCGCGTCAAATACCCGTGCGCGGTTGGGATCAAGGCAATCAAACGCCCCGGCCCGCGCCAGCATTTCCAAAGGCCGCTTGCCCACCCGCTTCAAATCCACGCGGCGGGCAAGGTCGAACAAGGTAGCATAGGGCTTTTCACCTTGATCGGTTTTGCGGCCTTCAACGATCATTTTCATCGCCTCGACGCCCACGTTTTTCAAAGCACCCAGCGCATAGACGAGCGCACCTTCGCGCACCGTAAAGGTGGCCAGTGATGCGTTGACAGACGGGGCAATCGTGGCAATCCCCAGCTTGTCCACCTCACGTTTATACACCGCCAGCTTGTCGGTCAGGTGCATATCGCAGTTCATCACCCCGGCCATAAATTCAACCGGGTAATTCGCCTTCAAATATCCGGTTTGATAGCTGACCACCGCGTAGGCCGCAGCGTGGGACTTGTTGAACCCGTAGTTGGCAAACTTTTCCAAGAGGTCGAACACTTCGCCCGCTTTTTTGGCATCGACATTATGGGTCTTTTTGGCGCCTTCAATGAACTTTGGCCGTTCCTTGGCCATTTCCGCCGCGATCTTTTTACCCATCGCCCGGCGCAAAAGATCGGCACCACCAAGGCTATAGCCGCCCATAACCTGCGCGATCTGCATAACCTGTTCTTGGTAAACGATAATCCCTTGGGTTTCGGCCAGCAGATGGTCAATGGTCGGATGCACCGATTCAATCTCGCGCAGGCCGTTTTTCACCTCGCAATACACCGGAATGTTTTCCATCGGGCCGGGGCGGTACAGCGCCACCAGCGCCACAATATCCTCGATACAGGTGGGTTTCATGCGGCGCAGCGCGTCCATCATGCCGCTGGATTCTACCTGAAACACCGCCACGGTTTTGGCCGCCGCATAAAGTTGATAGGTTTTTTCATCATCTAAGGGGATCATGGCAATATCCAGATCCACCCCCCTCATCCGCAGCAAATCCAAGGCCGATTGAATGACCGTCAAGGTTTTCAGGCCCAAAAAGTCAAACTTGACCAGCCCCGCCGCCTCAACCCATTTCATGTTGAACTGGGTCGCGGGCATATCCGATTTCGGGTCTTGGTACAGTGGCACCAATTCATCCAAAGGCCGGTCACCGATCACCACACCCGCCGCGTGGGTCGATGCATTGCGCAACAATCCTTCAACCTGCTGGCCATACTCCAACAGCCGGGCGACGACCTCTTCCTTTGCCGCCTCCCGCAGGCGCGGTTCATCGGCCAGCGCCTTGGTGATCGACACAGGTTTGACCCCTTCAACCGGGATCATTTTCGACAGGCGGTCCACCTGCATGTAAGACATCTGCAAAACCCGACCCACATCGCGGATCGCTGCCTTGGACAAAAGCGCACCAAAGGTGATGATCTGCCCCACCCGGTCACGCCCGTATTTTTCTTGCACATATTGAATCACCTCCTCGCGGCGATCCATGCAAAAGTCGATGTCAAAGTCGGGCATGGACACACGTTCAGGGTTCAAAAACCGCTCGAACAGCAAGGAATAGCGCAACGGGTCCAGATCGGTAATCGTCAGCGCATAGGCCACCAGCGACCCCGCACCCGACCCCCGCCCCGGCCCCACGGGGATGCCTTGATCCTTGGCCCATTTGATAAAATCGGCCACGATCAGGAAATAGCCCGGAAACTGCATCCCGATGATGATATCCAGCTCAAAATCCAGCCGCGCTTGGTAGTCCTCAACGCTGACCGCATGCGGGATGACCGCCAAACGCGCTTGCAAGCCCTCATTGGCTTGGCGGCGTAACTCGTTCACCTCATCATCGGCAAATTTCGGCAAGATCGGCGCGTGTTTGGCCACCTTGAACGCACAGCGCCGCGCAATCTCGACCGTATTTTCCAACGCCTCGGGCAGGTCGGCGAACAAGGTTGCCATTTCCGCCTCAGACTTGAAATAATGCTGGGGCGTCAACCGCCTGCGGGGCTGTTGCTGGTCAACATAGGCGCCTTCAGCAATACAAATAAGCGCGTCATGCGCCTCATACATCTTGGCCTTGGGAAAATAGACATCATTGGTCGCCACCAAAGGCAGCGCCAGCGCATAGGCCATCTCGACAAACCCGCGCTCGGTCGCTTGCTCGGCCTCGGTCAGCCGCCCGCCCGCCCCCGGATGGCGCTGCAATTCCACATACAGCCG
>Ga0075467_10003717_pt1 | contig 11619 bp, 10 predicted proteins | sample DEB08_DNA_9_FD_75067 | JGI IMG/M metagenome (GOLD analysis project Ga0075467, IMG submission 75067) | Aqueous microbial communities from the Delaware River and Bay under freshwater to marine salinity gradient to study organic matter... | ecosystem: Environmental > Aquatic > Marine > Coastal ...
ACTACTTGCTCACGCACTTCACGGTGTCCTCGGGCACTGCGCCCGGTGAGAGCTACCGATTCCGCGTCAGAGCACGCAACAGCCTCGGCTGGGGCGAGTGGTCCCCCGTGGCAACGGTCAAGGCGGCGACCCGTCCCGCACAGACACCCGCTGTCGCCACTGAGCTCGATCCTGCCACTGGAGGGGTCAGGGCCACCATCACCGCCCCAGATGACAACTCGGAGCCAATCACGGCCTACCGCCTAGAGATCGCCCACGGGGCTTCCTGGTCAGAAGAGCTCGCTTCATGCGACGGGGGCGGCGCTCAGGTGCTGGCCGACCTGACGTGCCTCATCCCGATGAGCGCTCTGCTGGCAGCGCCCTTCGAGCTCGTCTACGCTGACCTCATCCAGGTGAGAGCGCAGGCGGCCAACGCATACGGCTGGGGTGACCTGTCGGACCCTGCTGGGGCGCTGACAGTCCGGACCACGCCCGCGACTGTGACCGCGCCTGTGAGGGCTGCGGGCACGACGACCACGCTCCTCAGACTCGAATGGGCAGCTCTCCTGTCCGCCTCGGACAGGGGCGGGGCGGCGATCACCTCCTACAACGTGCAGTGGGACGCAGGGACCGGGGGCGCGAGCTGGACCCATCTCCAGGGCCTAGGGGCGCCTGCCTTGGCGACGAGCATCTCGATCACGAGCGAGGTCGTGCCGGGAGAGGCCTACCAAGTGCGAGTCCGGGCACAGAACGTGTACGGCTTCGGCGACTTCAGCGCCGCCGCGACGATCTCCGCGGCCGAGGAGCCAGCGCAAGTTGCACAGGAGACGCTCTCCTCAGTGGTCAGCGGCGTGGGCGTCGTCCTCTCCTGGACTGCCCCCGACCCCAACTACGACCCGCTCGCTGCCTACAGGGTGCTGATCCGTCAGTCGGACGGCGACTTCTCCGAGGAAGTCATCTACTGCGACGGGGCCACCGACGCGGCAGTGCTCGCGGATGCTGCCTGCACCGTGCCGATGGCCGTCCTCGCGGCAGCTCCCTACTCGCTAGCCCAGGGAGCGCAGGTAATCTTTACCGTGGCCTCCCAGAACACGTTCGGGTGGAGCTTGACCTCCTAGCTCAACACCGCGCAGGTGGCCCGCATCGAGGCCGCCCCACATGCTCCCGACTCACCCGCTTACGTAGCAGCGGGCTCCACCTTGACGTCGATCTCCCTCGACTGGCCAGGCTTCGTGACCGGCTCCGTCGGGACAGGTGGCTCCCCGATCATCTCCTACAACCTCCAGTGGCGGGAGGCCGCTGGCCCGGACGTGTGGGTCGATGTCCAAGGGCAGGACGGCGCGCACTCCACAGCTCTCGCCGGCAGCGTCTCCACGTCGGTGACTGGTGGCGAGGCCTACCTCTTCCGCCTCGCTGCGGCCAACATCCACGGCTGGAGTGGCTACTCTAGCGAGCTCTCTGTCGTGGCATCAGGCGTCCCGGACGAGCCAGACCCGCCCTCCACGACCCTGGACAGCCTCACCGTGAAGATCGCTTGGACCGCCCCGGGCGCCAACTACGGCGGGATAACGGCCTACAAGCTCGCCGTGGTAGACTCAGGGGGCACCGCGATCGAGGAGGAGGCAAACTGCGACGGATCGACAGCGCCCGTTCTTGCTCAGCTCTACTGCCAGGTGCCCATGACTCGCCTCCGAGACGTCTACGGGCTGGCGCGCGGTGACCTCGTGCAGGCGCAGGTGCGAGCACAGGGGCGCAACGGCTGGGGCGCTTGGTCCAGCCTCAACTCGGCGGGGGTCACCGTGCAGACCGAGCCGGGCCCCATGACTCCGCCCGCCGAAGGCTCCCTCACCAGCGAGGCACAGATCGAGGCAGAGTGGGCAGCTCTGACGACCCCAGCGGAGACAGGAGGGGCCACGATCGCTTCCTACAACCTAGAGTGGCACGCTGGGGGCCCAGACCCACTCGCCACGTGGGTCAGCCTGGCTGGGGACCTCTCGGACTACCCGGGCACGTCCTACGTTGTCACGAGCGGCATCGTGCGCGGGGCGACCTACAGCTTCCGCCTGCGAGCGAGGAACGTCTGGGGCTGGGGTGCCCGTTCCGCCGAGGCCTAGATAGTGGCAAGCCGTGCTCCCGCCCAGGCGGCCGCCGCCTCCACCACCCTCCACCCGAGCACCGGTGACTTGGTCATCAGCTGGGCCGCCCCTGACGACCACGGGAGCCCCGTGACTGCCTACTCGATCGAGGTGAGAGACCAACTGGGCACCGCGTGGAGTGCTGCGGCAGCCTGCGATGGGAGCGAGGCGGCAGTGGTGGCTGCGCTCGAGTGCTCCATCCCGATGCTCACCCTAACCACGGCGCCGTACTCCTACACCCTCGACTCCCTGATTGTGGTGAGAGTAGCGGCCGAGAACGCGAAGGGCTGGGGAGCCGTATCCGCAGGCAACTCGGCCGGCGCGACCGCAAAGACCCTTCCTGGCCAGCTAGCGGCCGTCACTCGTGGCAGCTCGACGACGCCCGCCCAAGTCGTGGTCGAGTGGGCAGCCCTTACGGGAGCTAGCAGCACGGGTGGCCTGCCCACCACTTCTTACCACCTTGAGTACGACTAGGGCAGCGGATAGCCAGCCGGGGACTCCTCCTGGCTGAGCCTCGTTGGTGACCCGAGCCCGTACCTCCTGCTCGCCTACACCCTCAGCGGATCCGGTGTGGTGACCAGCGGCGCGACCTACCAGTTCCGGGTGCGGGCGAGCAACGCACTCGGCTGGGGCCCTTGGTCCGCGGTGGCAGAGGTCGCGGCTGCGGCAGCCCCAGGCCAGATGTCCGCGGTGACCACGTAAATCGACGGGGGCCTCGACCCGCTGAGCGTGAAGGTCTCCTGGACGGCGCCCGCGCCTAACGGCGACCCCATTGTCGCGTACGAGATCGTGATCCGAGAGCAGGGTGGTACCGAGTTCACTTCTACTGCTGACTGCGACGGGGCGGCAGCGCCAGTCTTGGCGGCGCTCTACTGCCTCGTGCCCCTGACGACCCTGGCTGGCGCTGACTACGGGCTGGTCCTCGGCGACCTCGTGGTAGCGCGGGCGAGGGCCCAGAACGCGATAGGGTGGGGCCAGTACTCCCAGCCGAATGCAGCCGGGGCTACCGTGCAGACTGTGCCGGGCGCGGTGAGCGCCCCGACGCGCGGGCCCACGACCCTGACCTCGGTGCAGGTCAGCTGGCTCGCGCTCGCAGGTGACGGCACAGGAGGAGTGGCGGTCGACTCCTACGAGCTGAGCTACGGAGAGGGTCAAGCCGGAGCCACTTGGGCCGCACTCCAAGGCCAGGACGGTGCCTTCTCGACCGCCCTCTCGCACACTCTAGCTGGCGCCACACCTGGGGAGTGGTACCGCTTCCGAGTCCGCGCCCACAACGCGCACGGCTGGGGCCCCTACTCCCCGACTGCGACCGCCCAAGCTGCGGACGTGCCGGACTAGCCTGCTCCCACCACGACGGCCCTCGTCGACGCGGCCGCGCGTGTTGCCTGGGCAGCCCCCAGCAACAACTACAAGGCGATCACTGCCTACACCATAGAAATCCAGAACGCTGCGGGGACGCTCTTCCACGCGGAGGCTACTTACTGTGACGGGACCTCGGCGGCGGTGGTTGCCGGCCTGTACTGCGAGGTGCCCGTCGCCGTCCTGCGGGCGCCACCCTACGATCTCGCGCTCCAGGACCTGGTCGTGGCCCGAGTGAGGGCAACTAACGAGCTAGGGCCCGGGCCCTTCTCCGAGGCCAACTTGGCGGGGGCCCTCGTCGAGACCGAGCCAGCCGCGATGGCGGGCCCTACTCGAGGTGCAGGCACTGGTACTACGGGCATCGAGCTCAACTGGGCGCCGCTCACGAGCCCAGAGGACGGCCACTCGCCAGTCACCACCTATGCGCTAGACTGGGACGCCGGCGCTGGGACGGGCGCCCCGTGGGCAAGCCTTGCGGGGTCGGCGAGCGACTACCTGCTGGCCTCCTACGTCGTGACCGCCGGCGTCAGCGCTGGCACTGCCTACCGGTTCCGGCTCCGGGCCGCCAACTTCTGGGGCTGGGGCGCGTACTCCCCGGTCGCGACGATAGTGGCCGCCACGACACCGAGCCAGCCCGCCGCCCCGACTACAGCGGTAGGCTCAGCGGCAGGGGCGATTGAGATCTCCTGGGCCGCTCCTGACAGCCAAGGGGACCCGATTACCTCCTACTTGGTGGAGATTCAAGGTGCGACGCCAGGCGCCTGGACAGCGGAAGCGGCTCACTGCGGCGGAACCAGCGCCGTCTCATGCACGGTGCCCATGGCTGTGGTGACGGCAGCTCCCTACTTGCTCAGCCAAGGCGACCTCGTCGAGGTCCGAGTCACCGCGGCCAACTCCTACGGGCCGGGGCCGGCATCTCCCGCGAACACGGCTGGCGCCGATGTGAGGGTCGCGCCTCTCGCGATGGCTGCGCCAATCCGAGGCCCTGCCACGGCCAGCGCGCAGGTCGAGGTGCAGTGGACTCTCCTGGCAGGCCCGAGTGACGGGGGCTCCCCGGTCACCTCCTACCACCTGCAATGGGACCAAGGCACGGGCACGTGGGCGGACCTCGTTGGGCTCGTCTCGCCCCACTTGCTCGCGGGCTACACCGTCACGACTGGAGTGACTCCTGGGACCTCCCACCAGTTCAGAGTCAGGGCTGCGAACGTGTATGGCTGGGGCCCGTACTCGCCGGCGACCGCGATTCTCGCATCCCAGGCCCCCGCTTAGCCACAGGTTCCAACCACGGCCATTGTCGGCACCGCCGCCCGCGTCTCCTGGACAGCACCTGCCGACAACGGGGAGGCCATCACGGCGTACGAGGTGCTGGTGCTCTAGTCGGACGGCACGACCTACACCGCCGAGACCACTTCTTGCGACGGGTCGGCCGGCGCTATCGTGGCAGCCCTGCAGTGCGACATCCCGCTCCCTATCCTCAGAGCCGCGCCCTACGGCCTCGTGCTTGGCGCTCTCGTGCAAGCGAGGATCCGAGCGATCAACGGCCAGGGGCCAGGCCCCTACTCGCAGGTGAACACCGCAGGAGGCCTCGTTGAGACTGAGCCAGCAGTCGTGACGGGGGTCAGCTTCGACGCCGCCAGCTCCACTGTTACTGCCAACCAGATCACCTGGCTCGAGCTCACGGGCCCGAGCGAGACAGGGCGTTCGCCGATCACTGGCTACGAGGTCGATTAGGCTGAGGATGGCGGAGCACCCACCTGGTCGACGCTAGCCACCGTAACGCCTGGAGCGGGAGCCTACGTGGCAAGCGGCCTCACTGGAGGAACGACGTACCTCTACCGCGTGCGCGCCGTCAACCTCCACGGGGAGGGGCCCTACTCGACCGAGGTCTCCGCCCTTGCTGCCCAGGAACCCGACTAGCCTGCAGCCCCGGCCACCACGCAAGTGGCAACGGGAGTGCAAGTGGCCTGGGCGGCGCCCGACGACAACCACCTCGCCATCCTCGAGTACGAGATAACGATTGCCGATGCAGCGGGCAGTTTCACAGAGGACGTCGCGCTGTGCGATGGCGCCAGTACTGCGGCACTGGCCGACCTGGCCTGCGTCGTACCAATGGCCGCCCTCACGAGTGCTCCACTCTCCCTCGCAGTGGGTACACTCGCAGAGTTCAAAGTGCGTGCCCGGAACGCGCGTGGCTGGGGTCTCTCCTCGGTCGCCAACAGCGACGGTGTGCTCGCCCAGACCGTGCCCGCAGGCATGGCGGCTCCCTTCACGGACCCCACGCAGACCGACGAGGGCCAGGTCTACATCGCCTGGACGGCCCTCTCGACCTCGGCAGAAACAGGGGGCTCCGCAGTGACCTCCTACCACTTGCGCTGGGACGCAGGAGCGGGGGACGGCAGCTGGCAGGACGTCGTTGGCGCCAGCCCCGCCTCTCTCGCGACCTCGGCTCTGCTGACGAGCACCATCACTCCCGGCACCACTTACACGTTCCAGGTGAGGGCCGCGAACCTCCACGGCTGGGGAGCCTGGTCCCCAGCAGCCGCCATCCAGGCCGCCTAGGCGCCCCACCAGATGGCAGCGGTCACCACTAGCATCGACGCCGCTACTGGCGGAGTGGCGATCGCGTGGGCAGCGCCTCCGGACGGAAGCGACCCGATAGACCGCTACTTGATAGAGGTGAAGAGCGGCGCTGGGGCCTGGCTCCCAGGCCCTACCGGCTGCGACGGGGGTGCCGCACCTGTCGTCGCCGCTCTAGCCTGCGTCGTGGAGATGAGCGTGCTGACCGGGCCCAGTGTCGGCCTCGCCTTTGACGCTCTCGTAGAGGTGCGCGCTTCCGCCGGCAACGCCTACGGCCTCGGGCTGGCCTCACCTGCCAACACAGCCGGGGCAAGAACTCGCCAGGCCCCGGACCAGATGGACCCTCCCGCCCTCGTGAGCGTGACTGAAGCCGAGATCGAGCTCTCCTGGTCCGCGCTGACTGCCCCAGCCAACGGCAACTCCGAGGTCACGGCGTACAACGTGTACTGGGACAACGGAGGTGGAACCACGAGCATAGCCTTGCTGGACAGCCTCGCCACGACGCTCGCTGTGCCGGGACTCGAGGGGGGAGTGACTTACAGGTTCAAAGTCCGGGCATGGAACCGCTACGGTGCGGGGGAATTCTCGTCCGAGCTCGCCGTGCTTGCAGCCGACAGACCCGACGCCTTGGCCATCCCCTCCGTCACGATCGGGGCCGCAGAGACCGACGTTACCATCGCCTGGGCTGCGCCCGACGCGCACTCGGCGGCCATCGACTACTACGAGGTCCTGGTGCAGCTTGCCGACGGCACCTTCGCGGCCGCCTGTGATGGAGCCGACGCAGACATCATTGCGGCTCTCTCCTGCAGCGTCACAATGGCGACCGTGGCGTCAACGACGGGCCTGGCGATCGACTCGCTGATACGCGTCAGGGTGCGCGCCCACAACGCCAACGGTTGGGGAGGCTACTCCGAGCTTAACTCAGCTGGGGCCACGATCGAGGGCGCACCCGCGCAGATGGCTCCTCCCGAGCTCGACATTTCGGCCTCAACGCTGACCCAAGCCGTCCTGACCTGGCCTGCCGCTACCGGTGCAGCCGCTGGAGGCTCAAGCGTAGTGATCAGCAACTACGTCCTTGAGTGGGACGGTGGTGCTGGAGACGGCACCTGGACCACACTGCTGACCACAACCTCCACCGGGGCGACCTCGACTGGCCTCACGGGCGGAGTAGCCTACCAGTATCGGGTGGCAGCCGTCAACAAACACGGCACCGGGCCTCCCTCCACAGCAATTTCGCGCGTGGCAGCTCAGGCCCCTGACACCCCCGAGGCACCCGTCACTTCTCTGGAGACGGTCTACGTCCGTGTGGAGTGGGCCGCGCCCGCGGCAAACGCTGCACCCATCGGGGCCTACCAGATCTGGATCGCAGACAGCGCCGGTGACTTCGTGGAGGACACAGCGACGTGCGATGGCGCGGAGCCGGCTGTGCGAGACGCTCTCCGCTGCCTGATCCCAATGACCGCCCTCTGGGCAGCCCCCTTCTCCTTGCCTCAAGGCACGCTCGTTCGGGCGAAGGTCAGGGCCTAGAACGAGAGGGGATGGAGTGCCACCTCAGCCGCAAACACGGAAGGGGCTGCCGTGGAAACAGTGCCTCACGCGATGGGCTCTCCAACCAGAGGAGCCACGACCACAGACACGCAAATCTAGGTAGACTGGCTCGCAGCAGGCAGCCCAGAGGATGGGGGCTCTCCAGTGCTCGGGTACGCTCTCTACAGCGACGGTGCCTCAGGGCAGGTCAGCTGGGAGGAGCTCGCTGGCGAGACTGCTCTCTACCCCTCCACCACGTTCACTCAGACAGCCTCCGTGGCGCCTGGGGCCACGTACTACTTCAGGGTGGCGGCAAAGAACAAATGGGGCTGGGGCGCCGTCTCCTCCCCGAGCTCCATCCTCGCTGCCACCACGCCCTCCCAGATCGCAAGCCCGACTACGGCGATTGACGCAGCGACTGGTGGGGTCCGCATCACGTGGCCTGTGCCTGCCTCCGCGGGCGGGGTGCCAGTGACCGCCTACCTCGTCGAGGTGCAGGGCAGTGACGCCGCTTGGAGGGCCGACGAGGCCTGCGATGGCGCCTCTGCCGCCGTCGTCAGCGCACGGGCGTGCGTCGTGCCCATGGCCTCCTTGGTCGCCGCAGACTCTCACGCGCTAGCCTTCGATACTCTCGTAGAGGTCCGGGTGTCCGCCGAGAACGTGCGGGGCTTCGGCCCGACCTCCCCACTGAACACGGCCGGCGCGCGGATCCGACAGGCCCCGGCGCAGATGGATGCCCCAGGCGAAGGCCCTGGGACCACAGACTCCCAGGTCGAGGTCGTGTGGAGCGCAGTCACTGCTCCCGGCCTGCCGACCGGTAACTCAGCGACCCTGGAGTACCAGCTCCTCTGGGACAACGGGGAGCCTGCTCGTGCAGAGGACGACTTCCTCCTGCTCGGCGAGGTTGACGCCGCCGGGGCCAGCCCGACCAGCTTCACGCTCGTGGGCGTTGGGGCGGCTGGCGACACCTACCGCTTTGCGGTGCGGGCGGTCAACATTTACGGGGCGGGCCCAGACTCGGCGGTAAGCGCAGTAGTGGCCTCGGACATCCCGAGCCGCATGGAAGCAGTGACGACAGCGAGGAGCGATACGGACATCGTGGTGAGCTTCGTTGCCCCTGCCGCGAACGGCGCCGCGCTCACGGAGTACGAGATCGTAGTGCTCGACTAGGGCAGCAGCGCGTACGTTGAGGACACCGGGCAGTGCGATGGCTCAAGTGCCGCCGTCCAGGCCGCGCTGTCCTGCACCTGGCCCATGGCCTATCTCACTGCGACCTACTCGTACGCAGTTGGCGACCTGGTCCGCTTCAAAGCGAGGGCTAACAACGCGGACGGCTGGGGCGACGAGTCGAACCCCAACACGGGCGGTGCGACCATCATGACCGTGCCAGTCGCAATGGGCCCACCCATAGAGGACGCCGCAACCTCCCACGCGCAGGTGGCCCTCACCTGGGCCGAGCTCACCACAGTGAGTGACACCGGCGGCACCCCCATCACCTCGTACTCGCTCGAGTGGGACCAAGGCAGCGGCAACTGGGCAGCCCTGAAGGGTGACCCCACGCCCGACACTGCCGCGAGCTACGTGCTGCCCGGGGTCACAGCTGGTGCTCCGTACGACTTCCGCCTCCGGGCGGCGAACGCCATTGGCTGGGGAGCGTACGGCCCGACGGTGACGGTGGTCCCCTCCTCCGTGCCCGTCCAGATGGCCACGGTCACGACCGCGCACACCGCCTCAGTGTACGCCCGGATCACGTGGACTGCTCCTGACACGCGTGGGGCTGCCATCACAGCGTACCGCGTGCTCATCGAGGCGGCGGACGGCAGCATGACCGAGGACCTCGCCTACTGCGATGGTTCAGACCCGACTGTTGCTGTGAACCTGCTCTGCGAGGTCCCTATGGAGGCCCTGCGAGCCCCTCCCTACTCACTTGCCCAAGGTTCGCTTGTCGCCGCTCAAGCGTAGGCCCGAAACCTGAAGGGCTGGGGTGCGTTATCTCCACTCAACACTGAAGGGGCAGTAGCAGAGGCAGAGCCAGTCGCTCCAGCTGCTCCTACGCGAGTCGAAGCCACGACCGACGACACCCAGGTCACCGTTGCCTGGCCAGCCCTCACCACTGATGCCGAGACAGGCGGCCCTTCGGCACCCCTCACGTCGTACAACGTCCAGTGGGTGGCGGGGGCGTCGGGAGGTACCTGGGCGGATCTTTCGGGCGAGTCCCCGCTGTCTCTCGCTACTAGCCAGACCGCGACGCCCGTCCAGCCCGGCCAGCTCTATCGCTTCCGAGTGCGCGCGAAGAACAAGTACGGCTGGGGCCCACTGGGGCCAGAGGGAGCCGTGTACGCCGCTGACGTGCCCGAAGCGCCTGCTGCGCCAACGACCATCTAGGACGCGCTGGTCATGCGCCTTGCCTGGACCGGACCAGACGCCAACGGGCTAGCCATCGACGCCTACGAGATCCTAGTGCTCGAGTCCGACGGAGTCACCTGGACAACTGTCCTTGACACTTGCGACGGCAGCGATGCCGACATTGTCTCGGCCACGGCTTGCGATGTGCCGATCGCCGCGCTCAGGGCTGCGCCTTTCGCGCTCGTCCTTAACGATCCAGTCCTGGCCAAGGTCCGGGCTCACAACTTGCTAGGCTGGAGTGCCGCTTACTCGCCCCCGACAGTGGCGGGAGGTACTATCAAGACCGAGCCAGCGGCGCCCCCGACTGCGCCGACCGAAGGGGCGGCCACAGACGACACCCAGGTGCAGGTCGAGTGGGCTGCCCTCACAGGCGACGATGCGGGCCAGGAGCCAATCACTCTCTACGCGGTCTACTGGGATGCCGGCGGCACCACCTGGCCACTGCTCGTGCTGCAGTCGGCAGGCTCATTCACCTTTTCTTTCACGCAGTCCGCTGGGGTCGAGCCGGGCGGCGCTTACCGCTTCAGGTACCGAGCTACAAACCAGCACGGCACGGGTGACTGGTCCCCGATTGCAACGGTCTACGCTACCGCCACTCCACTCGCTCCAGCAGCTGCCAGCACAGCCAACAACGGCCTTGACGTAGATGTCACTTGGCCAGCGGTCACGAGCGACCGTGGGGCTGTTGTCTCGGCTTACAGCGTCAAGTTCAGGCAAGCTGACGGCACGTACACCGCCATAGTGCCTGCTTGCGACGGCTCACTTTCTGGCATCGTAGCTGTACGGGCTTGCTCAGTCCCCGTCGCCACGCTCACCAACGCACCCTTCTCACTGCAAGTCGGCGACCTCATCGCCGTTCAGGTGGAGGCCTACAATGCCAAGGGTTGGTCAGGGCCGTCTCCAGCCAACACGGCTGGGGCTCTCGCGCAGACCGCACCGACAGCAGGAGCAACTGCCTCCAGAGGTGACGCGACCTCTGCCACTCAGCTCGAAGTGACCTGGGCGGCCATCTCGGCGTCCCCTGCTGATGGGGGATCCGCCATCCTCAGCTACGAGGTCTACTGGGACGAGGCCAGTGGAGATGCACCCACGGCCGGCACATGGACGCTAGTGGCGACGGTAGGCGCGGCTAGCCCAACGCTCTCGGTCACCGCGGGCCCAGGAGGTATCACTACCGGGGCGACCTACCAGTTTGCAGTGCTCGGCGTGAACCAGCACGGCTCAGGCCCGCTCGGAGCTATTCTGGCTGTGCTCGCGGCCGGAGAACCAGCGGCCCCCACAGGTGTGACTGCCGGGTCGGCGACCTCTACATCGCTGACCTTTACTTGGACAGCTCCTACAGACACCGGCGGAGTGCCTCTCACAGACTACCAGATCTACTGGAACCAAGGCAACCCCTCTCCTGCCGGTACTTCCCTCATCTACGTGCCCCTCGCAACCACAGGCAGCACTGCTGCGACGTACACTGCCACTGGCCTGGGAGCCTCGCGGTCCTACGGATTCAGAGTGGCAGCTATCAACAGTGCAGGCACAGGAGATCCGTCACCGCCAACTACACTTTCAACCACGGCGTGAATATACTTTCGAAAAGGACAATACTTTATTCTAATAATTATTTAATTTCAAATTGGAGGGG
>Ga0075467_10003722_pt1 | contig 11609 bp, 13 predicted proteins | sample DEB08_DNA_9_FD_75067 | JGI IMG/M metagenome (GOLD analysis project Ga0075467, IMG submission 75067) | Aqueous microbial communities from the Delaware River and Bay under freshwater to marine salinity gradient to study organic matter... | ecosystem: Environmental > Aquatic > Marine > Coastal ...
ACCTTGGCTTTGAATTGCCAATATCACCTCTTCAGCATTCGCCCTAGCTAATTTTTTTTCAGGCACCAGCTCCAAGGTCATCGCTAACTCCATTTTCCCCGTCGTTTGTTTTAAGGCTTCTGGCAGATCATCCAAACCCTTGTTCTTGTCTAGGTAAATATACATACCTTCTTTCTTAGAACAGCGATAAATTTCACAAGTAATTGTCATAATGGGGCCCGTAAAAGGTAAAAAAGAAAGCCAACTATTGTTGATGTAACTATTGAGGTACCTCTAACGCTAAACGCTCAAGTAAAGCATTGCCAATGACCTCTTCACGCCAATCTTGAAGACCCTTAGGTAAAGTAATCGTCGTCTCCTCATATTGATGAACTAAGGCTTCTAGATCTTTTTTTCGAGCTAAGAATTCGGGGGGTATAGATAAACACTCTGCAGTTGACACCACCACTTCTTTTAAGCTTCGAAACAACTGATTTTGAGACGCGGTTAAAGGTGCGGGTAAAGCCTCTGGATAATTTTCAACATTACCCAGTGCAGTCTCCATTATATAAAGGCATTCCTCGCCATGATGGTCAACAAACTTAGGCTGCATATCGCGTAGCTTATAAAACTGAAGCGTTTCTTTTGGTAATATTCTTGCCATTTCTAGCAAAGAAGAATCTTTGACCAAATGGTTACGAGGAATATCAATTTCGCGGGCTTCCTTTTCTCGCCACTCACACAACGCTCTTAGTACTGCTAATTGCGCAGGCTTTAACTTCCAGGCTGATTTAACTTTACGGTAATATTGGTTAAAGTTATCACTATCTACTATTTTATTAATGCACTGCTGGCATTCTTTTTTAACCCACTCTAAACGTTGCAGTTGTGTTAACTCATCGACTAAGGTGTGATATGTCTCGATTAGATGTTCGACATCCAATGCAGCATACTCTAATTGAGATTGACTCAACGGTCTCTGCAACCAATCGGAACGTGTTTCTTGCTTCGGTATTATATCGCCACGCATCGCTTTAATAAGATTTGCATAGCTTATTGACGAGCCCTTACCGGCAAACGACGCGGCAATTTGAGTATCAAATAAAGGTTGTGGCAATACAGAAAAAAAACGCTCAAAAACTTCTAAATCTTCTGAACAGGAATGAATAATTTTAACTACATTTGTATTTTGTAAAACTTCCCTTACTGGCTCAAACTGCTCCATAGCCAGAGGGTCTACTAAGTAGATGCCATGGGCATCGGCAATTTGCAATAAGCCCAGTTTAGGAAAAAAGGTTCGCGTCCGAATAAATTCTGTATCCAGTGCAATAACATCTTGCTGTTGCCACTGCTCGCATAGCTCAGCAAGCCGCTGGTCTGTATCAATCCATTCTGCTGGTGTAGACATCAATTTACCTAACTAACTCATTTTATTAAAATAACGTAATTTAACTGCCGGGTAACAGTAAAAAATTAAATCTAAGGTTTTATTTAAAACGCACGGCGACTATTAAACGCATGCGCCAAGGTACCACCGTCGATATATTCTAATTCGCCACCTAAAGGAACACCGTGAGCAATTCTGGAGACAGTCACACCAGCATCTCTTGCTCGTTCGGCAATATAATGTGCCGTTGCTTCCCCTTCGACGGTAGGGTTTGTTGCAAGAATTAGCTCTTCTATATTTTCAGTGCGTAGACGTTGATCGAGAATTGGCAATCCAATTTCATTAGGGCCAATCCCATCAATGGGTGATAGGTGGCCCATTAAAACAAAATATTTTCCTTGATAAGTACCCGCCTGTTCTATTGCAATAATATCTGCGGGCGTCTCTACAACACACAAATGTGCATCTTGCCGTCGACTACTTGCACAAATACCACATATAGGCTCTTCGGTTAAGGTTCGACATAGCTGACAGTGACCCACGTTATCGATCGATTTTTCTATACCTTCTGCCAAACGCCGAGCACCCTCGGGATCTCGCTCTAACAGGTGAAACGCCATTCTTTGTGCGGACTTGCGCCCAACACCAGGCAAACAACATAGGGCATTAATCAATTCATCAATTAGCGGACTAAACATTAGCTAAAAATCTCACGAAAATAATCAAAATGGCATCTTAAAACCGTCGGGCAGATTAAAGCCTGACGCCAAATTACCCATTTTATCTTTGTTGGCCAATTCTACTTTACGAACGGCATCATTAACTGCAGCCGCTAATAAATCTTCTAAAATAGACTTTTCTTCCTTTAACAAAGACTCATCAATTTCAACATTTTTAACATCGTGACGTCCGTTCATCTCTATTTTGATCATGCCTGCACCAGACTCGCCAACCACTCCCAGATTAGCTAGATCTTCCTGCATTTTTTGCATATTTTCTTGCATGGCTTGCGCCTGCTTCATTAAATCGCCAAGACCTTTCATATCCTAAGCTCCTCATAAAATTAAATAATACTGTTACATTAAAAAAAAGACCCATAGTCGCTTTCAACTAAACGGTTTAATCTATGGGTTTAATTGAACCTTCAACGATAACCGCACCGAATGTTTCTTGTAATTGCTGAACAACAGGGTCAGCATATATAGACACTTCTGCCTGCTGCTGACGCTCTTTTTTCATTCTCACAATAATTTGTGACGGCGTTTCAGATTGAGGCTGACCTAATTTTATTTCAACCTCTAGTGTTTGACCAAAATATTCAGTTAATAAATCCGCTAAGCGCTGTTGATGACTAGCGTCATACAAAGTACTTTGTTGCTCATCAAGAATAAACGAAATACAACTACCCACTATTCCATCATAAGCACAATTAGCGACCGTACTTTGCAGAAGGCCTCCTGTTACAAGCTGCTGATAAACAGTTAACCAATTTTCTGCGCTCAATGACGGAAGATCGATACTTTGTTTGGTTTTTATCGGAGAAGACGAATCATCACTCGCTGTTGGCTCTAGCTGTTTTTTAAGTTCCTCATCTAGATTCTGCTTTTCGCTTTCAGGCTCTATCGCCTCAAGGTCTGCATGAAGAGGGGCTGTATGCCCAAATTCCGTATGAAGAGGTTCTACAGGCCCATCGTCGCGCGGTGACTCACCTTCTAAAATATCATTCAATTGCTTCAATTCTGACGCGTGGTCATCAACCGCCGCTATTGGCGCAGCGTGAATTAAAGCTTCAGGCTTTTTTACAGGGTCTGAGGCCTCCTCGTTTATATTTGATACCGCAGGTATTTGCGCTGTTGACGGCTCTACTAACTGAGTTGCTGTTTGTTCTGCTGATGGCTGTCCGTCATCAGGTAAAATACTAGCACTTGGCTCTACATGAGGTTCTACATGAGACTCCTCATGTTGTTCTACATGCTGTTGTAGATGTTGCTCTGCAACTTGCTCATCACTGACGGTGGGCTTTGTATTAGTGGTTAACGTCTTTATGGGTAACTCGACAAGCCCCTGAGGTTTGAACGCTAGCATTCTTAGCATGACCATCTCAAAACCACCTCGAGGATCTGGTGACAATGAAAGATCGCGACGCCCTAATAAAGCCGTTTGATAATACAATTGCACATCTTCGGCTGCCATTGATTTTGCGAAGTCATAGATTTGCTGACGATCACCTAAGCTATTATCAATGGCCTCTGGCAATACTTGAGCAATAGCAATACGATGCAAGAGCGCTATGAGTTCAGCCAACACGTTACTGTAGTCTGGGGCATGCTCTGCCATCTGTGCCACAGAGTTTAAAATCGCTTGCCCATCTTCCTTGACCAAGGCTTTCAATACGTGCTGAACTAGAGACTGATCAATAGTACCGAGCATCGTCCTGACATCGACCTCTGTTATCTTGCCATTGCTATACGCTATGGATTGGTCTGTCAGGCTAAGTGCATCGCGCATACTGCCATCGGCCGCGCGTCCTAACTGCCATAAGCCGGCTTCCTCAAAAGGCACCATTTCTTTTGTCAGTATGGTTTCTAAGTGACCGACAATACGCTCAGCACTCATATTTTTAAGACTGAATTGTAAGCAGCGAGACAAAACCGTCACCGGTAATTTATGCGGGTCAGTGGTTGCCAATAAAAATTTAACGTGGGGAGGAGGTTCTTCGAGTGTCTTGAGCAAAGCGTTAAAACTGCTGTTCGACAACATATGCACTTCATCAATCAAATAGACCTTATAACGGCCTCTGGTTGGCGCATATTGAACATTTTCGAGTAGATCACGCGTATCTTCGACTTTGGTACGCGAAGCAGCATCCACTTCGATTAGATCAATAAAGCGACCTTCATTAATTTCAGTACAAGAACTACATTGGTTACAGGGTTCAGAGCTAACGCCCACTTCGCAATTAAGGCACTTTGCTAAAATACGAGCAATGGTCGTTTTACCGACACCGCGAGTACCTGTAAATAAATAAGCATGATGTAGGCGGTCATGATCGAGCGCATTAATCAATGCCTTTAGCACATGCTCTTGGCCCACCATTTCGCGAAACAGTCGTGGCCGCCATTTGCGGGCCAGCACTTGATAGCTCATAGAATCTTCTTCATTATTTACAGATAGTGGTTAACAAGTTGTTTAAAGCAATCGTTTAAACAACAGGCATTTAAACGATTGCTTTAAAAAAAAAGTTACTTGTAATGCTAAGCTTGGGATTACAGGTGCAGGAGTATAGCAGCTAGTGTCGTTACGCTAAACACTAGGAGGCTGTCCGAGAATAGCGGCCGTTGCGAGGGAGAGCCATTTTGAGTCCATTTTTTCGATGATTTGAGGCGAATAGTGGTTCTATTCAACGAAAATCAGCGGAAGAATGGGCCGAAATAGCGCTTCCGCAGTAGGTCAGTCTATTCTCGGACAGCCTCCTAGGCCGGCTTAATGCCGCCGTCACCCCCCATACAAGGTGGCGAGTCTGACGCAGCGGGCTCCTGCTGCCATTCATCAGGGCTAAAGGTTTGCATAGAAAGAGCATGTACCTCTCCAGCCAGCTCCTCACTTAAAGCCCGATAAACAGACTGCTGGCGCTTTACTTTGGATAAACTCGTAAACACTTCACTGACAATCACTAACTTGAAATGGGATTCAGACCCAGCAGGAACGTTGTGATTACCACTTTCGTTAATGATTTCAAGGTGCTTAGGAGAAAAGGCAGTGTGTATTTTTTCTTGAATATTTGCTTGAACCAACATTAGACACCTAGTGTTTTCGGCTGTTAGATATTAATTAAACGGTAGATTGTAAAAATGAGCAGAATATAGAGTGGAAGTACATGTAGGCCAAGAAGGCCTAACCATTGCCGCAAGGCAATACGGGAACAAAAAACCAGACGATTCACACATCTGCGCCCGTTTTACCCTTTACACGCTTCCTTCGACAAGCTCAGGACCAGCGGAGGTGGAAAAACGAAGCCACCATCAGGCCACGGAAGGCCTGACCATTGCCCAAGGCAATGCGAGAACAAAAAAACCAGCAGATTCAAACATCTGCGCCCGTTTTTTTGTTCGACAGCAGTGAAAAATCAAGGATGATTTTTCACTGCGTCTATAAAAAGGTGGAGTCCTCGACCAGCCACACCTCGGCACATGATGTCACTGCTACCGTTGCTCCCTTCCAGGCCTGGCGGAGTTTACAGCTGATCATTGCGAAGGGACCAATCGAGTCCTCCATAACACTCTCAACGAGAGCGCGTGGATTATGGAGATTTTTAGTCAAAGTTTCAAGGATAGCTCGTCTTTATAAAACGACTTGTTCTTAAAAATGACCTACAAGTAACTGAATTTTGTCTAAGGTTAAGGTAAACCTACTGTAAAAATGTGTTTTTACCATGCAAATTCGTGTCTACTACTGTGCTGCATTATCTACATCGATATCTACTTCGATATCTACTTCGATATCTACCGCAGTATCAGCCATACTATCGCTGCTTACCCTACTGGCGTTACTTATTCCAGCCCACAGCCACGCGGCTGTCTATCGCTACATAGACCCCAACGGGCGTCTTTTATTGACAGACACTCCAAAACACGGGGGCTATGTTCGCTTGGTAAAAACTGATCGAGGCTGGGTACCGCAACCTCGTTACACTTTAGACACCGCCAATAAAAAAGCGTTATCGTCTCAGATTCGAAAAGCCGCCAATCGACATAAGCTCCCCTACCACTTAATTCATGCTGTCATTAGAGCTGAATCTGGCTATAACGCCCATGCGGTATCCCATGCGGGCGCACAGGGTTTAATGCAGTTAATGCCGGCTACAGCAGAGCGCTTTGGGGTAAAAGATCCGTTCAACCCAAAAGACAATATTAATGGCGGCAGTCGTTATTTGAGCTACTTAATCAAGTTATTCAAAGGGGATTACACACTCGCCTTGGCTGCTTACAATGCCGGTGAAAATGCAGTCATACGCTACGGAAACCGTATCCCACCCTACAAAGAAACTCAGAACTATGTTCGTAAAGTGTTAAAATTTTATAAATCATACCGCTCTTCCTAAGGCCCATCTTAAGGAACCTCTGATTAAACGAGACTCACACAGTATGGGGTAAAAAAGTACCAAGCCAAGTCTAACTGCTATATCATGCGCTTAAATTTTTAACCTCTTCGTAGACACTACTAAACATGCATCTTTTTGTTGATAACCTCACCAACGTCGATTTTTCTTACCTTCACCCAGAACGAGGTTTAGTGGGAGAAACTTGGCTCGCTAGTATCGTTTTAGAAGGTGCTCTAGATCAACAAGGCATGGTATGCGATTTCGGTATTGTGAAAAAAACCTTGCGCAAATGGCTAGACGAAAATATTGATCACTGCTTACTAGTCGCTGATCTCTCATCCCAGTTAACGCATCAGATCAACGCTACTGACACTCAGCTCAGTTGGAAGTTTGGAAATAAGCAACAACATACTATTGAATGCAAATCACCGCACCAAGCTATCACACTAATCCGTAACAAGATTATCTCCCCTGAAACAGTCTCTGCTTGGTGTGTGGAACAACTGCGTCAATTATTACCCGATACTATTGACCAAATTTCATTAAACTTTAAACCAGAAGTAATAGACCATCATTTTTACCATTACAGCCATGGTTTAAAAAAGCATGCTGGAAATTGTCAACGTATTGCCCATGGACATCGATCTACTATTGAGATTAGCTGCGATGGCAAGCGTGACCACGCGCTAGAAAAAGAGTGGTGCGCAAAATGGCGCGACACTTATATTGGCACTAGAGAAGACTTAACTTCTTTGCCAGAAACAGAGTCTGTCAACCATCAATTTTCTTATCGATCTGAACAAGGTGACTTTACGTTAAGCCTTCCAGTAACTGCCTGCCATATCATTAACACCGATACGACCGTAGAATTTATTGCTCAACATATTGTTCAAACATTGAAAAGCCAAAATCCAACGCACTCGTTTCAAGTAAAAGCTTATGAAGGAATTGGCAAAGGCGCCATTGCTTTTGCCTAAGCCAAAATATTTCTTGTTTTAAATATTTAACTCATTTAATATTTTGATTATCCTACTGGAGCTTTAGATTATCCTTAAACAGAGAACCCAAATCAAGTTGACATTGATAGCTAGTTAACTAAGCTATTAATGAAGTGTTAACAGCCCCAAATATTCATCCATATACCTATAATAACCAATACCATAAACGCACTGTTTTAGTTAGCATTAATAAGCGCTTAACTAAAAATTACGTTTATAATTGCGTTATTACATTTATCACCACAAGGCCCCTGAAAAATGTTAAAAACGCTAAGACTCACATTACCTTTATCACTACCTCTCGCTGTATTTACTGGGTCTATTTTATTTTTCAGTATGGCCGCTCAAGCGCAGGACGATAACAAAGCAGCTGCAACAGCTGAGTGCAATAAGGTATTACAAAAGAGTGCAGCGAAAGCAGAAAAAGACTATGACAACAGGGCCTGTGAAAGCAACATGTACCCTACCGATTTTTGGCAATGTGTTAATAGAGAAGTGGATTCTTTCGAACTAAATATGGCTATTTATTTTTGTGAAAAAAGTTACGGATTTAAATAATCGAGGCTTTGTAAATATAATCTGGATTTTTTACTTTACCTTGTAACTTTTGTGAAGCCCCCTTTAACTTCCTCACAAGTTCTAAGCCTTCCTTTACAAACCCCACCACCGTATAACGACCGTTTAGATTAGGGTGTGTCTGCGTCATAATAAAAAATTGGCTATTAGCAGAATGGATATAGCGATCACGAGCCATTCCTACTATACCCGCTTTAAATGAAATTTCTGATAATTCAGCGTATAAATTTGGATAGCTGGAGCCGCCCGTCCCTACATTTTTTTCATCATAGTTATTTCTATTGGCATACTTCACATCGCCTGTTTGCGCCATAAAACCGTTAATAACTCGATGAAAGGCAAGGTTGTCATAAGCGCCGTCTTCAACTAGCTTTTTAATACGCTTTACATGCTCCGGTGCCACTTCAGGCATTAGCTGTATAAGTACTGTGCCCTTTCCTTTTTGCGTGACAATATCAAGCTTCAATATATTTTCTGCTGAAGTGAAAGCACTAAAAATTAAAAGTGTCAGTGTGAATAAAAACCTATTTTTTTTCATATTTAAACTCTTTATCTATAAAAAATATCTAATGATTAATACCGCGCCCGCCAAACCTGTAAAAAACAAAATGGCCTGGGTAAACTGCTTTTGTGGTATCCACCGTAGGAAACGCCGCCCAAAGAAGCCTCCGACAAATACGAAAGGTACGGTTGCAAAGACACTCCATAAATAGTAGTCCTTAAATATACCAATTGCACCATAGAGAGGTAATTTTGTTACATTCACCGTCAAAAAAAATAAGGCTATCGTTCCGGTAAAGCTGTGTTTATCTAATTTCAACAGTAAAAAATAGAGTGACAGTACTGGGCCCGCAGCATTGCCGACGGTTGTCGTCAAGCCTGCTAACCAGCCAGATAAATGTCGGACCCAAAAAATGCGGCGCATTGCCCATTCTGTGACACTTGCTCTAAAGGGCTCTAATGAAACAAAAAACACTATCATAAGACCGATAATTAAACCTAAAACATCATTGTTGACAAACTTTAAGACCAGTATGCCACTTCCTATTCCAATAAATATCATGGGTAATAGACGACGGAATTCCATCATATTAGCTTGTCGCCAATAAAAGCTGACCGCCATCAGGTCACCAGCAAGTAGGTAAAAAAGGGTAATTCCTAGAGCATCTTTTGGTGGAAAAACAATTACCATCAAGACCGAAACAAAACCACCAAGCGCTGGCAGGCCCGTTTTAACAAAACCGGTTAACAATGCGGTAAAGAATAAAAAAAGAAGGATATTGGGGTCTAAAAATGACATTTATTGCCTTAACATTTAAATTATTATATTGTTTTTATAAATGTCATTATAACAGGGCCATAGACCCTAACTAACTCTAATTAGAGTTAATGTTGCGTTGATTTATTTCTACCCACTTCGATATCAGCAAAAAAATTACCTAAAGGGACCAACAGTTCATTACTATCAGTATTTATATCATGCCCTATCATTTCGTCGTAAGGACTAAGATGGCGTAAATGCATCTCATGAATCTTATACGGTGTCAGTAACGACTGAATCTCAACGATACTACGACGAGTTAAAGATTTTCCCGCTTTTTCAGTCACGTAATAAACATGCCCTCCGAGTACCACCTCTAAACGGTATAAAGCCTGCTCCAAAGATTCAATAATCACTTTTTCAAGGTAATCAAACTTAGATAAATCAGAGAGTAATATTGCTCTTTTAGGAAGGGACTGTAGATCACTCATAGCGGTATTACCTTACTGTACGGTTTGATATAAATATTTATTCGTACAGTAAGGCAATATGGATGATATTAGCTATTGATCCACTGCTAAAGCGATTGGTTTTTCAACCACTGCGGACTTATCCTCGTCTGAAATCGGAAGATTCTTAACCGCCACAGGCGCATCTTGAGCGGCCTTGGCACTCGTTTTTAGCGCACGATCAAGATCACTTACTTGCTTCTCTAACTGGCTTTTGACAGTTTCTAAACGCGTATTTTCATTAATAAGTGTTTGGTTTTTCTCGTCCAACTGTTGCTTATATTGACTTACTGTAGATTCTTGAGTCGCTATCTGAGAGTCAGCAGCAGACAAAGCCTGCTTTAACGCAGCAACCTCATCCGACAAGTTAGCATTTGCTGTACTTAACAATACATTGGCTTCATTTTGAGATTGTGCCGTATTAACAGCACTATCCTTGTCTTTTCCAGATACCTCTAAGGCTAGACCCAAATCAATAAGCTCTTGCTCAAGTGCAGTCACTTTGTCTTTAGCCTCACCCAGCTGCACTGCCAGTGCCTCCTTTTCTTCCGTTACATTGGCTAGAGCGTTATTAATAGCGTCTTCTTTTTCTGCGGTCGCAGACTCAAGAGATACTTTTAAACTAGAAACCTCTTGCTCCATTGAGCTAAGCTTCGATTTTGCACCACTAAGCAATTTTTCAGCGTCTGTTACGCTTTGCTGGTGTCTTTTGCTGTCTTCACTTAACTTTCGCACTTGCTGATTTAAGCGAAAACTTGACGACTGCTCATCATCAAGCTTGGCGGTACTGTCTCTCAAGTCTCGCTTTCGTGATTTTAAACTCAATTCTAGCTGTTCCACATCCTCACTCAAGGCAAGGCGCTGCTCATATTCACCCCACCAGAGATACAATACGGCCGTTAGCCCTACAAATAACATCAGCGCCGTCATTACCGCCGCCATTCCTCTTTGATTCTTCATGATTATCACGCCCAAAAAATGTACTTTTTTAAAGCTTAGCAAAGGATAAGGAAATTGCTGTATAGCGCACTCATCCCATCAGAATAATATAATCTAAGACTTAGAATACTTAAGCCATAATGAATACCTAAATTGAATACGAGTATTGGCAATCAAAATACTATAAGGCCACTACACTGGGCACACCATAAAACACTGATGCCAGTACAAAGCGTAACACCAAATAAAGTGAATCCAACTCCCACCTACAAAGCCTAACTTATTAACGAAAACAAACATCGCTCAAAAGCAGTATTGCCTTTAACCCATCCCTTGTGTAGAGTGCGCCTTCAATTCGGAGAGGTGTCTGAGTGGCCGAAAGAGCACGCCTGGAAAGTGTGTGTACCTCACGGTACCGAGGGTTCGAATCCCTCTCTCTCCGCCATATATAAAAAAACCCGCCCTGTGCGGGTTTTTTTATATATGGCGGAGAGAGAGATTTAGATGAGAACCCCGTTCGAGCAATCGTCCGTAACGATTTGAACCGCGATAGCGCCGCACAGCGGGTAAATACAAGGATGTATTTGAGTTACCCCCTCCAGCTTTAGTCATCAATAAGCTCTAACAAAACCCGACTCTCGCACTCTGCGGGGTTTTCTATGATGGCGGAGAGAAAAATTTGCAGTGATCGGACTCCTGCCCTTCGCGACACTGATACCTCCTGTATGTCGTCGACAAATCGAATGGAACCACGATAGTAAACTAGTTAGCTGAGCGGTGATCATCAACCAAGCAAACAATTTACACCTACAATATAAAATGGAAAAACCATGGCCACAGTAATTAGAAAAGGCGTTTC
>Ga0075467_10003723_pt1 | contig 11608 bp, 10 predicted proteins | sample DEB08_DNA_9_FD_75067 | JGI IMG/M metagenome (GOLD analysis project Ga0075467, IMG submission 75067) | Aqueous microbial communities from the Delaware River and Bay under freshwater to marine salinity gradient to study organic matter... | ecosystem: Environmental > Aquatic > Marine > Coastal ...
CGGCTGTTTCAAAAGGTGCTTTAGTCTCGCTTAGAGACGCGGCAGGAGGACATGCAGAATGAAGCTGATCGTGAATGGCAAGACGCATGAGGTTGATGTCGAAGATGACATGCCGCTTTTGTGGGTGCTTCGGGATGAACTGGGCATCACCGGGCCGAAATACGGCTGTGGCATCGCGCAATGCGGGGCCTGCACCGTCCATGTAGATGGCATATCCGTCCGTTCATGTCAGTTGGCGGCCGCCGATGTCGATGGTGAAATCACCACCATAGAGGGGCTGGGCAACCCGCTGGCCCTGCATGCGGTCCAAGAGGCCTGGATGGAACATCAAGTGGCGCAATGCGGCTATTGCCAGTCTGGCCAGATCATGCAAGCCGCCTCTTTTCTGGCGCTCAATCCGGCACCGACAGACGACCAGATCGACGCCGCAATGAGCGGCAATCTTTGTCGTTGCGGGACCTATCCCCGCATTCGCGCAGCGGTCAAAACCGCCGCCAGCCGACTGTAGGAAGGACGCGGTCATGGGACGTATCAAAACCATCGCAAGGCGCAGTTTTCTGGTGGGATCGGCGGCGATCCTCGGGGGGGTGGCCTTTGGCACCTATATGTACAAGCGCGAGGTGGAGAACCCGCTGGAGGCAGGGCTGGCACCGGGCGAAGTGACATTTAACCCTTTCGTCAAGATTGACGCGCAGGGGGTGACGTTGATCACCCCGCGTGCAGATGTGGGGCAGGGGGCCTATTCCATTCAGGCGCATCTGATCGCCGAAGAGCTGGATGTCGATCTGGACCAGGTCCGGATAGAACCAGGTCCCCCGTCGGCGGCCTATTACAACGGTGTGGTCGCGGCCGAAGGGATGCCGATTGCGGCCACCTCAGACAGCATGATGGCGCGCGCAGGGCGCGGCGCATCAGACGTTCTGGGCAAGTTGATGGGCCTGCAGTTGACCGGGGGCTCAACGACCGTACCGGATATGTACGACCGTTTGCGGCTGGCAGGGGCCGTGGCCCGCGAGACGCTGATTGCAGCCGCCGCAGAGCAGACCGGCCTGCCAACAGACCAGCTCAGGACGCAGGCGGGTGCCGTGGTGCTGCCCGATGGCACGGCCCTGGCCTATACCGATCTGTCCAGCGTTGCGGCGGAAATTCCTGTGGTTCAAGACGTCAGCCTGCGCGATCCCTCCAGCTGGCGACATCTGGGCAAACCCCATATGCGCACCGACATGCTGGCGAAATCCACGGGCACGCAGAGCTATGGCATCGACATGCAGATGGAGGGCATGCTGCATGCCACCACACGCACCAATCCCGCACTGGGCGGGGGGATCCTTGGCTTTGACCCCGGAGAGGCCGAGGGGATGCGCGGGGTCAAGGCGATCGTGCCCATCACGGGCGGCATTGCGGTCGTGGCCGATAACACCTGGCGGGCGTTTCAGGCCGCACAGGCGGTGAGCTGTGATTGGGGCCCATCGCCCTATATCGGAGATACCGAAGATCAATTCGCGGCCGCCGCTGCGTCCTTTACCGAAGATGCGCAGGACAGCCGTTTCAAGGATGAAGGCGATGTCGTCGCGGCGCTGGAGGGGGCGGCGGATGTGCTGGAGGCGGAATACCGCATTCCCTATCTGGCCCATGCGCCGTTGGAGCCGATGAGCGCGATGGTGCTGTTGTCGGCGGACCGGCTTGATATCTGGACCGGCACGCAAATCCCGCGCTTTATGCAGCAGGCCGCTGCGGCCATTGCCGGGCTTGAGCCGGATCAGGTGCATGTTCACGCGTTGATGTCAGGGGGCAGTTTCGGACGCCGGCTGGAGGACGACTATGTCCGGCAAGCGGTTGAGATCGCGCTGCAATTGCCAGATGTCCCGATCAAGATGGTCTGGAGCCGCGAAGAGGACATGACCCATGACTTTCCCCGGCCGCTGGCTGTGGCACGGGCGCGCGGGGCAGTATCGGACGGGGCGGTTGAGGCGTTTGATCTGTCCATTGCTGCCCCTTCGGTCACGGCCTCTTCTTTGGCGCGGCTGGGCCAGCCTGCGATGGGGCCGGATGTGGCGATCGTGGCAGGCGCATGGGATCAGCCCTTTGGCATCCCCAATTACCGGGTGACGGGCTACCGCGTGCCGCCGATGGTGCCGGTCAGCTCCTGGCGGTCCGTGGGGGCATCGGGCAACGGGTTTTTGCATGAAAGCTTTCTGGATGAACTGTGCCATGCGGCAGCTGTCGACCCTTTGGCAGAACGGTTGCGGCTGTGCAGCCATGATGTGTCCCGCAAGGTGCTGGAAACCGTCGGAGAGATGTCGGGCTGGGGCAGTGATCTGGGACCGGGTCGCGGGCGGGGCATTGCCTTTACGCTGGCCTTTGGCGTGCCGGTCGCCCAGGTGGTAGAGGTTACCGATGTGCAGGGTGCAATCCGCATCGACAAGGTCTTTGTGGCAGCCGACGTGGGCCGTGTGCTGGATCCGGTCAACTTTGAAGCGCAGCTTGCAGGGGGCGTGATCTGGGGTCTGGGCCATGCGATGAACTGCGAGATCACCTATCGGGACGGTGTCGCGGAACAGGATAATTTTCACGCATTCGAAGGCATGCGGCTGTACCAGACACCGCAGATTGAGGTGCGTGGTTTGGAGAATGGCGACAAGATCAAAGGCATCGGAGAACCCGGAGTGCCGCCTGCGGCCCCTGCATTGGGCAATGCGATCTTTGCCGCGACAGGCCAGCGGATCCGCACATTGCCCTTTGCCAACCACATCGATTTTCTGTGAAGGCAGTATTTTTCGCGCTGCTTGTCGCGGGGTCTGGGGCTGAGGCCCAATCCGTGAGCGTGACGCGGGAAGAAGGATTGGCCGCCTGGGAACGGATCTATGCAGTGGCCTCGCACCCAAGATGCACCAACTGTCACGTGGGCGCGTCCGGCGTGCCGATGTGGGAGGGGTTGAGCTATGGTCCGGGGGCCGCACATGGGATGGGGATCCGGGCAGATGCCAGCCGCATCGGTGCGCAAAGTATCCCTTGCCGTACCTGCCATCTGACAACGGACAGCCCCAACAGCCAGCCCCATGCGCCGCCCCGGATCGCGCAGGCCTGGCGCTTGCCACCGGTTGAGCTGGATTGGCTGGGAAAGGACAGTGCCGCACTTTGTGCGCAACTGCGTGATCCGGCAACCAATGACGGCAATGATATCGCGGGTCTGGTGGCGCATCTGCAAAGTTCGCCCTTTGTGGCCTGGGGATTTGCGCCCGGCGGCGGGCGGTCCTTTCCTGCGGGCAGTGTGGCCGAGCTGGCGGAGGATGTGGCGCTGTGGGGGCGCGCGGGAACCCCTTGTGAGTGAGGAGCCTGTGGCGCGGTATCGCATAGGTATTTAAGGCCAAAAAGAGGGAGGAGGACGGTGTTTCAATAGCTTTGGTTGAGCGCGTCGCTGGCGGGGATTTCGGCCTCGCGCCGGGCGATATAGGCCAACAGCTCTTCGTTCTTGGCCTGATCCAGTTTGGGTTCTTGATAGTCTGATAGCAGTTTGCGTGCATGGGTCAGGGCGCGGGCCGTGATCGATGTGCTGCCCTCTGCCTGCCATTGTTCAATCGAGTTGTTGTCGAAGATTTCGGGCATGAAAAAGGCGGTTTGAAAATTGTCCTGGGTATGGGAATGGCCAAGGTAATGCCCCCCCGGACCGATGTCTGTGATCGTGGCTAGGGCCTCTTGGAAATCATCAAAGTTCGGGCCCTGGGCCATGCGGTGGGCCATCGCGCATTGTTCGGCGTCGACGATGAATTACGCAACCGAGCAATGCATGCCCGCCTCGTTCCAGCCGGCGGAATGCCAGATGTAATTGGCCCCCGCGTGCATGACGGCACTGAGGGTTGTGGCGCTTTCGTAGCCGGCCTGTGCGTCCAATGTCTTGGCCCCGCCCAAGGTGTTGGAGGTGCGCCAGGGCACATCGTAGAACCGGGCCATCTGGCCGATCATGAAGTTCATTAGCGAGATTTCCGGTGTGCCGGCCATGGGGGCCCCTGATTTCATCGACACGGTTGACAGGTAGTGGCCGTAGATCGCGGGCGCGCCTTTGCGGATCACTTGAGTATAGGCGAGCGCTGAGAGGGCTTCGGCGTTCAGCTGCGCCACGGAGGCGGCAACAGAAGCCGGCGTATTCGCGCCCCCCAGCACGAAAGGAGAGCAGAGCACCGGCTGGTTGGCACGGCAAAAGGCGCGCATGGCACCCAGCATCGTTTCGTCCCAGACCAGGGGCGAATTGCCGTTGCAATTGCCGGTCACAACCGGATGCGTATCGATAAAGTCAGGACCAAACAGGATGCGGCACATGTCGATCACATCGCTGGCATTGCGCGGCGAGGTGGTCATGCCCATGAAGGTCTTGTCTGAATGTTTCATGGAGGAATAGGTGATGCGCAGCTGCCGCTGGCTGATCGGGTGATCATAGGGTTCCACGATATGGTGGGCGGATGAATGGAGCGCGGGCAGCATATGGGAGAGTTTGTGGAACATCGCCAGATCATCAAGCGTCGGGTTGCGGCGCACATCGTCCAGATCGCGCAGATAGGGTGCGCCTGTCATGGGCACAAAGATGGCGTCGCGCCCGCCCAAGGCCACGCTTTTGCGAGGATCGCGGGCGTGTAGGGTCAGGGTCGTGGGAATGCTTGTGATCAGCTCGCGGACCAATCCCCGGTCCAGATAGACCCGGTCACCTGCGACCTTTGCACCCGCACGCCTCCAATCTGCCAGCGCGATGTCGTCGCGAAAGATCACGCCGATGTTTTCCAGGATGTCCATTGATGCCGCATCGATCCGCGCCACCTGAGAGCCGGTCATGATCTCGCAGGTGGGGATGGTGTTGCGCAGGCCCGGCAGCATCTCAAAGTTCGGGGCGGTGCGCAGGGCGTGGCGGGCGGCCCGGCCGCCGGCACGGCTGCGTATCGGGGTGGTCTGTTCCATGATGCCATCCTCTGGCTGTGCCTGATCAGCCTGCCACATACCCGTTGCCGGCGCTTGTCCTGGGGCGAAGCATTGGGTGCAAAAGCTGGCGGTCACGGGCGATGGAGCGCTGCAGATTGTCAGCACTGATCCCGCGCGCTAGGGTGCGCGGGATCAGTGCAGGAAGGGTTCCCATGTCTCGATTGTCACAGCTTCGCGCCAGCATGAAGGCGCAGTCCATCGATCTGCTTGCACTTGGCCCCGGTGCCCATCTTGAGTGGCTCTTGGGGCTGCATCCGCATGGGGACGAACGGCCCTTGCTGTTTTGCCTCACCCAGGGCGGTGCCGCCTTCCTGATGCCCGCGCTTGAGGCGGAAAGCCTGCGCCAGCATACGGATTTGCCTTTCTTTACATGGGCCGACGAGGATGGGCCGGATCAGGCCTTTGCTGCTGTCTTGGCCCATGTGGGCGGAACGGGTGCGCAGAACATTGCATTGGATGAGACGATGCGCGCGGATTTTGCCGGGCTGGTGCAGGATGCGCTGGTCGGGGCCGGGCGGCAGTTTTGTGCCTCTACGATCGGGGCGCTGCGGATGCGCAAGGATGCGACCGAATTTGCCGCGCTCAAGAAAGTGGCGCTGGTGGGGGATGCGGCGATGCAGGCCGCATGGGCCCAGATGCGTATTGGCATGACTGAGATGGAGGTCGCATCCATCGTGCGGGAGGCCTTTAAGGTGCAGGGGGCGCAGCCGATGTTTTCGATCATCGGTGCCGGGGGCAATGGGGCGTTTCCACATCACCAGACGGGACCTGCGGTGCTAAAGCAAGGCGATGCCGTTGTGATGGATATCGGCGGCGGGCTGGGCGGCTATCCCAGCGACATGACGCGCATGGCTGTGATGGGCACGCCGCCCGAAGGGTATCTTGAGGTGCATCAGGTCGTTGAGAATGCGGTGCAGGCAGCCCTTGCCGCGGCCAGGCTGGGGGTGGCTGCGCATGTGGTGGATGATGCCGCGCGCGGCGTGATTGCCGATGCGGGCTATGGGGCGTTCTTTACCCACCGTACCGGACATGGGTTGGGCGTGGAAATTCACGAACCACCCTATATCACCGCAAGCGCCCAGACCGTGCTGGAGGAGGGTATGGTGTTTTCCATCGAGCCGGGGATTTATCTGCCGGGCCGTTTCGGTATTCGGCTTGAGGATATCGTGATCCTGCGGGCGGATGGGGCGGAAATTCTGTCAGAACTGCCGCGTGATTTGCATGTGGTGGGCAATGCCTGACCTGACCTTGCTTGTTTCCTGACCGGCACAGGCTACCCTTGGAGCAACAAGAGGGGTGCGCCTATGTCGGTCAATACAACTGCTGTTTCTGCCGGTCAGGCATTGGAGGCCTTGCGCACGGGTTTTGCCGCACAGGCTGGCGGGCAAATGACCGTATCGTGGATGCTGCACGGGCGGCCCGGGATCGGCAAGACCCAGATCGTGCAGCAATTGGCAACCGAGACGGGGGCCGCGCTTTTTGATCTGCGGCTCACGACGATTGAACCCCAGGATCTGCGCGGTTTGCCCTTTTACGATCATGAGGCAAAGCGGACGGTCTGGTACCCGCCCCAGGACCTGCCGTTTGATCCGATGCGACCGGCGATCCTGTTTCTGGATGAATTGACAGCCGCCGCCCCGATGTTGCAGCCGACGGTTTATGGCTTGTTGCAGGAACGGAAGGTGGGACAATATGTTTTGCCTGCCTCCACCTTTATTGTCGCGGCGGGCAATACCGTTGAGGATGGCGCGATCGCCTATGAAATGGGAACCGCGCTGTCGGACCGGTTGGTGCATATGTCGCTGCGGGCCGAAGCGGGCGACTGGATCGAAAATTTTGCGGTGCCGCGGGGGCTGCATCCGGCGGTGACGGCCTTTATCCGCACCCGGCCTGACCTGTTGGACACGACACAGGATGCCTTGCGCAAGGGGCTGATGATCGCCTGTACGCCGCGTTCATGGGAGCGGGTCAGTACGTTGTTGGGGGCGGTGCCGGACAAGGCGCTGCGCGATGTGTTGATTGCAGGCACCCTGGGGGAGGCCGCCGCGGCTGAGTTTATCCTGATTGCCGAAGACATTGCCGCGACCGTGCAGGCAACCGCCATGCTTGAGGCAGCGCAAAAGGAACGCCTGGACATGTATCCGGCCAGCCTGCATGGGCTGACCGCATTGGTCTATGCCTTGGTCACCCTGACGGATGAGACCACGATCACCCCCGTGATTGAGGTGATGGCAGAGATCCGGCTGCTGGCCGAGCGGACCAACAGGCCGGGTTTTGCAGCGCTACCCTTGGGGGAATTGACGACCTATGGGTTTGAGCTGCTGATCGACAAGGCCCTGACGCTGGGGCTGCAAGAGGCGTTTCGGGATTCCAAACCCTATGCGGCCTATGTCGCTGATCGTGAAGCGGCCGGGTTGGCATGATGCAGGCGGCGGGGCTGCATAGCGTCCGTGCCGCCACGGCCCTTAAGGGCTTGGCAGAGGCAGACCCCGCAATCGCTGCCCTGTCGCTGTGGTGCTTGCACAGAGACGGCGACCAGACCCGTACGGTCGGGGACCAGATCAGTTACGGCGCGGATTTTGCAGCCCTTCCACTGCACGAGCAGATGGGCCTGGCCGCGCATCATATCTTGCATGTTGCCCTGCGCCATTCCCTGCGTCTGGGCGATTTGCAGCGCCGTTTGGGGGCGGGGTTTGATGCGGATCTGTACAACCTTGCGGCAGATGCTTTGGTCAATGAGGCGCTCTTGCAGGCGGATCACGCGTTGCCGCGTCCGGCTGTCGTTCTGACCGATCTGCTGGGCCGCGCCTTGGGACAGGATGTCACCGCGGCCGAGGCCCTCGCGGAATGGGATGTGGACCGGCTCTATTTCGCGCTGAGCAAGGCCGGAGAGGACAGCAATGGCGCGCAGTCGCAGGCGCAAGGCTATGCCAGGGCGCAGGACTTTGAGGGGGATGTTGATCCGCTGACCGCCCAGCCCGATGCGCAGGGTAGCGCAGAACAGGCCGCGCGCTGGCGGCAACATGTGACACGCGCGATGGATGCCGGGCGGCAGGCAGGCCGGGGCCTTGGCCGTATCGGACACAGGCTGGCGGATGTGCCCGCGCCGCGCACCCCCTGGGAGGTGCTGTTGCGGCGGTTGCTGACGCAGGCCGTCACGGTGATGCCGCAACCCACCGCGCGCCGCCCGTCGCGCCGCTGGATCGCGGGCAGTGCGGAGGCCCTGGGTGCGGGCAGGCCGGAACCGGGGTTTCAGCCCGGCCAGCGCCCGATGACGGAGGTGGCGCGCATTGCTGTGGGGCTGGATGCCTCTAGCAGCATAGATGATGCCCGATTGAGGCTGTTCTGGGCCGAGGTGACGGGAATTGCACGGCGCATGCGGGCAGAACTGCATCTGTTGGTTTTCGATGATGCGATCCGGTACCGCCAGCGGCTTGATCCGGCTGAGACGCGCTTTGATTTGCCCGATCTGCCCCGGGGGGGCGGGACCGCCTTTGGTCCGGTGATTGCTGCGGCCCTGCAGATGAACGCGGCGGCGCTGGTGATGTTCACCGATCTGGAAGGCGATGCAGGGCCTGCGCCGCGCGGCCTGTCCGTGATCTGGGCGGTGCCAGAGCCGGGCAATCTGCAGCCGCCATTCGGGCGGCTGATTGATATGACCGCCTAGCGCGTCAGGCCAAGGCAGCCGCAAGCCGCGCATGGGCGGATACCCCTTTGGTGTCAAAGGTGATGTCACGCAAAAAGGTGTTTTGGGATTGGTTGATGCGCTGCAGCAGCGCTTCGGTCATCGGGGGCTGGAACAGCCGGTCTGCTATGATCTGTCGCTCTTGTGCTGTCAGCCGCAGCACTTCGGGTCCGTCATCAGATTGCACCGTGACATAGGTCAGCGGTGACAGATGCCAGAGTTCGGATTGTTCAATGACCAGATGCAATTGCCCCGCCCGCATTTCGCGCAGCGCGGCGATGCGGGTCAGCACATCGCGGGACTGGACCTTGAGCAGGTCAAGGCCGCGTGCCGCCTGTGCTTGGGGGATCAGCAGGGGGCGGCGTTTGGGCGGCACGCGCAGCACGCGCATCTCGATCCACCAGATCAGGGCAATCATCAAAACCGGTGCCTGCGCCAAAGGCAGGGCAGCCACGTTCCAGATCAGACCGATCAGCAAAAGCGGTGACAGGGTCAGCAAATAGCGCAGCGCCTGAAATTCCGCCACCAGACGCAAGAAGCGCAGGGGGCCCAACGGTTCTTTGGGCCACACGGTGACGCGGCCAAAGAATTTTCGCGGCAGCTGGCGCACCTGCAAGATCGCAGGGTTGCGCAGGGTGTCATGGGTTACGATCAACATCGTCCGAAGATAGCGCAAATGCCCGCGTCCGACAGGCCGTTTTTCGCGTCAGGGCGGTATTGGCCTTGTGCTGAGTGCTGCCTTTGTACCCTGATGCATGCCCTGAAATGATCAGGCCAGCCGCTGCGGTGCAGGGCTGGCCTATGTCGTGTCGCAAATGGGCTGAGTTATTGCAGCGCGTGCGGCAGGAACAGGGCAATTTGCGGAAAGGCGATCAGCAAGAAGGCCATGGCCAGCATCGTCAGGCAATAGGGCAAGGCCCCCAGCATCACCTCATTGAGCGAACCGGACGTCCTTGCGCCCTGTACCACGTAAAGGTTCAGACCGACGGGCGGGGTGATCAGGGCCATCTCGATCAGAACAATCATCAGAATGCCGAACCAGATCACGTCATAGCCTTGGGCGATGACCAGTGGCACGATGATCGGAATGGTCACCACCATCAGAGAAAGCGTCTCGATGAAGAAACCCAGCACGATATAGAGCACCACGACCACCAGGATCGTCTTGAGCGGCGTAAGGCCAAGACCCGTCATGAATTCGGTCAGCTCGCGCCCCAGCCCCGCCGAGGCCAGCGTGAAGTTCAAGAAGGAGGCACCGATGACGATCAGCATGATCATCGAGGTGATCTTGACCGTGCCGGTCAGGCTTTGGGTCAGCATTTGCCATGATACGCCGCCAAAGGCCAAGGCGATCAAGAAGGCACCGGCTACGCCCACGGCCGCGGCCTCTGTCGGGGTGGCCCAGCCCAGATAGATGGATCCCACGATCAGCCCAAACAGGATCAGGATCGGGATCAGGTCAATCAGGGCGCGCAGCATTTGCGGGAAAGGAAAGGTCCGGCGGATGCCGCCCAGTTCGGGGCGGATGGTGCAGATAATGGCCGTCACGGCGATAAAGGCCAGGGCCAGTGCGATGCCCGGTACCAGGCCAGCCAGGAACAATTGCGGGATCGAGGATTGGGTCAGGAACCCATAGACGATCAGGTTGATCGACGGCGGGATCATGATGCCCAATGTACCACCAGCGGCGATGGCACCTGAGAAAAGCTTGGGGTCATAGCCCAGTTTTTCGGCCTGCGGCATGGCGACGGTGGCCACGGTCGCGGCAGTGGCAACAGAAGAGCCTGAAGTCGCGGAAAACATGGTGGCCGTGGCGATATTGGCATGGACCAGTCCCCCTGGCAGCCATGACACCCAGCGGTCAAGGGCTGCATAGGTGCGGGTGGCCACGCCACTGCGCACAAGGATTTCGCCCAGCAGGACAAAGAAAGGAATGGCGATCAGCGTGGCCGAATTGGACGACGACCAGACCATATTGCCTAGGCCCCGCGTCAGCGGAAAGCTGGAAAAGAAGGTATCGATCCCAAAGCCCAGCAGGAACAGTACGATGCCCACGGGGATCGACAGGGTGAGCAGACCCAAAAGGCCAACGGAAACATAACCGATCATTGCAGGGTGTCCTGTTCTGCGAAGGCACCGACGAAATTCTCTGTCTCTTCGTGGCGACGTTTCAAGATCAGCCCAAGGGCTGCCAATGTGGTCAGGCAAGAGACCACCGCAAACCATACCCAGCCCGCAAACCACGGCAGCTGCACCAGCGCCAAAGGTGTCTCTAGCGGGGTGTTGGCGCGCGAGCTGTTGGTGATGGAGCGTTCAACCACGGGCCAGGCCTTGATCGCGATGGTCACGATCACACCGGACATCACCACCATTGAAAACACATCAAACAGCGATCTTTTGAACGAATCCATCCGGGTCCGCAAAAGGTCAATTCGGACATGGCCCAGTTCCAGGAGGGTAAAGGCCATGCCCCATGAGGTCGCGAGCGCCATCGTATAGCCCGCGATCTCTTCGGTGCCGCCAAAGGACGTGCCGACCTGTCGCATGATGATATCAGCCAGGATGAATGCCGCGCATAGCAGCAGGCCAAAGCCCACGACCAACGCCACCCCCCTGTTTATCGCCCGAAGGCTTTCGATCATCTTGAGTTCCATGTCTTGCACGTCCCCTGTTTCTTGCGGTTTGAGAGCGGTCTCGGAAAACCCTGTACCAGGTGTTCCGAGGAACGCCTTAGTTGATGGTAACGCCGACGACTTTGCCGACGCTGTCGTTCCAGCGTGCAGCCCAATCGCCACCGGCGCGCTCTGCCCATTCTGGCAGCACTTCGGTGGTCAGGATTTCACGGGCGGTTGCAAAGTCTGCATCGCTGACTTCGACCAATGTCATTGAACGCGCCTCACCGGAGGGGCATTCGCCGTTGCCGGTCAGGCAGGCGATGTCATTGACCAGCGCGTC
>Ga0075467_10003724_pt1 | contig 11603 bp, 7 predicted proteins | sample DEB08_DNA_9_FD_75067 | JGI IMG/M metagenome (GOLD analysis project Ga0075467, IMG submission 75067) | Aqueous microbial communities from the Delaware River and Bay under freshwater to marine salinity gradient to study organic matter... | ecosystem: Environmental > Aquatic > Marine > Coastal ...
ATATGGCAGTTTGGTTACAAAAAGTTGAAATTTTATTCCTAAGTTCTGAAATGTTTGGCGAACCTTTATCCTCGCAAAAATCTACAGACTTAACGTCGCCTTATGCTAATGAAATATTACTTGAGTTTGTATTAAATGGTGTCAAGCATGGTTTGAACGAAATATTATCAAAATATAACACTAATAAAAAAGGCCGAATCAACCTAAGCTAATTCGACCTTTTCAAAATACTCAATACTTTGTATTTGACACTTAAAATCAATGTGCTTCCTACCAATTCTCCCCAACATCCATACCTACCAAAATCGGTACTTGTAAATTCGGAGTTGCTTGAATAAATTATTTTGAACTCATTTACTTTTTAAGTAGTTTTATTAATATTATTCAAAAAATGATTAGATATGGATATTCAAGGAATAGATAAGACAATTTTAAAATCAACTATCAAAGAAATTTTGATAGAAGACACCTCTATTTTTAAAGACATCATTCGTGAGATTTTAATTGAAAACAAAATCATTGGTGATAATGCGGAAAGTGAAAGACAGCAGAAGATTGAAGCCTTGATTGATGCGGACTTTGATAAATATGAGGATGTTTTTAAAGCCTTAGCCTAATGGAATATTTGAGAAAAGCAGATATTATTTTTATCAATCAAAAGACGGTAAAAAGACATGGCGGAAATTTTGTTCCACCTGATAATTTTCTAAATGAAGCACCTTTAGATTATTTGATTGATGTGATAAGTTCTGAAATGTTTGGCGAACCTTTGTATCCTAACATCTCGGACAAAGCAGGACTTTATTTATTCAATATTATTTCTAATCATGTTTTTTCAGATGGAAATAAACGAACAGGTTTAGGTGCGGCCTTGCTATTTTTACGTTTAAATGGTTATCAGCTACAAGATAATTTGATTTCTATTTTTGAGATAAATAAGAATACAGAATATATAAAGCAATATTATCGGGGTTTAGGCTATAATGACGGTTGGATTGAGAAACGTTTGGAAATAATTGAACATCATGAAAAATCTACAGACTTAACGTCGCCTCATGCTAATGAAATATTACTTGAGTTTGTATTAGAAGTGGCAAAAGCGGAAGTCAGTTTAGAAGAGTGTCAAGCATGGTTTGAACGAAATATTATCAAACTATAACACCAATAAAAAAGGCCGAATTAACCTAAGCTAATTCGACCTTTTCAAAATACTCAATACTTCGTATTTAACACTTAAACCCTAATGTGCTTCCAACCAATTCTCACCAATATCCATACCCACCAAAATCGGAACTTGCAAATTCGGAATCGCAGATTTCATCAAGTTTTCGATAATCGGTTTAAGTTTTTCCAGTTCAGGTTTATACACATCAAAAACTAATTCATCATGCACTTGCATAATCATTTTGGATTTGAAATTTCCGTCTTTTAGTGCTTTATGAATGTTAATCATAGCGACCTTAATCATGTCGGCTGCTGAACCTTGAATCGGTGTATTTATCGCTACACGTTCTGCGTTGGTACGAGCCAAAGCGTTACGAGAATTAATATCCCGAAGTTCACGGCGACGCCCCATTAAGGTCGTGACGTAACCATCTTTGCGACAGTTTTCAACCGTTTCGTCCATGTATTTTTTCAAATCTTGATATTGAGTGAAGTAGTTGTCAATCAATATTTTAGCATCTTTTCGTTTGATGTTGAGTTGTCGAGAAAGGTTCGTGGCACCTGCACCGTAAATGATGGAGAAGTTGACCGTTTTGGCATTTCGTCTTTGGTCAGCAGTAACTTCTTCTAATGGAACGCCATAGACTTTTGCAGCCGTTGCACGGTGAATATCGTGGCCCGCTTGAAAGGCTTCTAACATCGCTTTTTCATTCGCAATTTCGGCAATCAAACGCAGCTCAATTTGCGAGTAATCGGCAGCCAACAAAATATGATTTTCATCTCTTGGAATAAAGGCTTTACGAATCTCACGACCAGCATCGTCCCGAATCGGAATATTTTGCAAATTCGGATTTTCAGACGACAAACGACCTGTTGCGGCTCGTGCTTGATTAAAAGACGAATGCACTCGACCCGTTTTCGGATTGATCAATTTCGGCAAGGCATCGACATACGTTGATTTTAATTTTGAGAATTTTCTAAAATCCAAAATCTCTTGAACGTACTCATGTTCTGCTGCCAATTCCGACAGTTTTTCTTCGCTTGTCGAGTATTGGCCGCTTTTCGTTTTTTTCCAACGATATGGAATTTTCATTTTATCAAATAATACCTCGCCAACTTGTTTTGGCGAAGCAATATTGAAACGAACTCCAGCTTTTTCGTAAATACTTTCCTCTTTTTCTTTGATGATTTTTTCCAACTCTTTCGAGTAATTATTCAAAAATTCACCATCAATTCTAACGCCTTCAAATTCCATATCCGTCAAGACACGCACCAGCGGCATTTCCAAATTTTCAAATAAATCAACGGCTCTATTTTCTGTCAACATTTCGGCTAAAACAGGCTTCAATTGTAGCGTTACGTCCGCATCTTCTGCCGCGTATTCCGATACTTTTTCGACCGCAATATCTCGCATTGTAAGTTGGTTTTTGCCCCGCTTCCCAATCAGTTTTTCAATCGGTACCATTTTGTAATTCAAATACGATTGCGACAAATAATCCAATTTATGACGCAAATCCGGCTCACACAAATAATGTGCAATCATCGTATCAAAATACGTTCCTTGCAAGTCAACGCCGTACCATTTCATCATCAACGCATCGTACTTGATGTTTTGACCAATTTTCTCAATGTTTGGATTTTCTAAAACCGATTTAAATACTGCAACAATGGCTAAGGCTTCGTTTCGGTCGGCCGGTGTCGGCACGTAGTAGCCTTTATTTGCTTCAAACGAAAATGACATTCCAACTAATTCTGCTTCATTCGCATCAACGCCAGTCGTTTCGGTGTCGAATGAAATTGAGGTTTGTTTTTCTAATAAAGCGACCAATTCTGCGTGTTTTTCGGGCGTATTCATGAGTTGATAATCATGTTCCGTGTTATCTATGGTATTATCTACAGTAGTTGGTTCAGGAATTGGCTTCGGTGTAGCTTGTTGAACGGTCGGGCCAGTAGCAAATAAATTGCCTTGTTGACCAGCGATATTTTGTGGTGCAGCAGGTTCGGCTTCGATACCTAAAATTCGTTTTGATAAATTTCTAAACTCTAAATCTTTAAAAATTTCTTGTAATTTTTCTCGATTTATTGGCTCAATAATATATTTTGAAGCATTAAATTGAACAGGAACATTGACATCAATTGTCGCCAATTTTTTAGATAACAAACCTAATTCTGCTCCTTCGATAACCCGTTCTTTTTGTTTACCTTTTAACTTATCCGCATTTTCAATTAAGCCTTCGACGGTATCGTATTTTGCCAATAATTTCTTCGCCGTTTTCGGGCCAATACCACGAATCCCAGGAATATTATCCACCGAATCACCTTGCAACCCCAACATATCAATGACTTGATCAACTCTGGAAATTCCCCATTTTTCCAACACTTCCGGGACACCGATAACTTCGGCATCATCGCCCGAACGAGCGGGTTTATACATAAAGATTTTGTCCGATACCAATTGAGCGTAATCCTTATCGGGAGTCATCATATAAACCGTAAAATCTTCTTTCTCAGCCTGTTTAGCCAGTGTTCCAATTATGTCATCTGCTTCATAATTTTCCAACATTACAATCGGAATATTAAAGGCTTCGATTATTTAACGAATGTAAGGTAGTGCAATCGAAATATCTTCGGGTTGAGCGTCTCGATTTGCTTTATATTCAGGATACATTTCATTACGAAAAGTACCACCAGACATATCAAATGAAACGGCTAAATGTGTCGGTTTTTCTTTTTGTAAAATCGACCATAATGTATTCACAAACCCTGTAATCGCAGACGTATTGATACCTTTCGAATTGATTAAAGGGCGTTTTATGTAAGCATAATGCGCACGATAAACCAAAGCGTGACCATCGAGTAGAAATAGTTTTTTATTGGACATTTTTTATTTAGATGCGAGATGTGAGATGTGAGGTGAAAGATGTGAGTGAAAATCCCAAATCTTAAATCTCAAATCTCAAATCTTGATTTTATCATTAATTTGATTCTATTTTGTAAAGGTATTAATTCAATGGTTGAATTGTTAAATTGTTAGGCTGTTTTCTTGATATTGTTTTATCCTTTAACCATTTTGTTATTTAATTTTTGTCTCTAAAACACCAAACTCAACCACCTCAAAATATTTGTAGTCTATTTTATAAAATAGATTTTTGAGGATTAAAAGCTCAAAAATAATAGAAATCTCGTATTTTGAATATTCAGTTGAAACTTAAAGGAATGAGAACGCTAAAAATTACGATTTATCTTTTACTACTTGCTGTTTATGCCTTTTTTTGCTACCTAATGGCAGCGATCACGATGCAGTATATTCCAATAAATACAGATGTAGCCTTTCTAAGAATCAAGCAAGAATACGTGACGATGATACATTATTCAATTTCATTTTTCATTCACGTATTCACCTCTATTTTTGTATTAATTGCAGGTTTTACACAATTTTCTAAAACGATTCGGCAAAAATATTATTGGATTCACCAATCTTCAGGTTGGCTATACGTCGTAGCGACACTTTTATTCGCAGCTCCTTCAGGATTGATTATCGGAATTTATGCCAATGGCGGATTTTGGTCACGAATTGGATTTTGTTTATTAGCTGTTTTGTGGTTTATATTTACGCTTGTCGCAATGTGGAGATTGAAGCAAAAAAACATCATTGCACACCAACAATGGATGCTGCGTAGCTTTGCTTTAGCTATGTCTGCGATAACCCTTCGGGCTTGGAAATATGTCATTGTAGCCCTTTTTCATCCGCCACCAATGGACGTTTACAGAGTTGTCGCTTGGTTGGGTTGGGTGTTGAATTTAGTGATTGTAGAAGTGTATATTTATCGAAAATGGAAAGGATAAAAGGCATTTTAAAAATACCTTTTATCTAACACTTAAAATTAAAATCAATGAAAAAACTATTTATTTACACCTTCCTTTTAGGAATATTAGCAGCGTGTGGCGAAACGGAAACGGCACAACAACAAGAAACACTACAACAAACCGAACAAATACAACAACCTCAGCAACAAACCGTTGAAATCCCTGAAAATCAACAGGGAATGTATGGTTATTATGTCGGAATGTTTGAAGCCGAAGAGTTCAAAAAAAATAAAAAGCCATCTTATTCCAACAAGATTAATATCGCTATTGATAAAATCGAAGATGGAAAAATCGAAGGTCACAGCGTTATCGCAGGAAATAGCCGACCGTTTTCGGGAACGATTACAGATAAAGGAAATAATGTCTATGCAGTTGAAGCAAAAGAACCAGGTGACGACAAATATGATGGAACGTTTTCATTTATAGTCGATGCTACGAACAAAAGCCTTCAAGGAACTTGGGTAGCGAATGATAAAAAATTAGCCGTTACAAAAAGAAAGTATAACTTACCCAAAAAGGTATTTATGTACAAAAAGGATTTAGAGTTAGAAGAAAGCGTTGTACAAGATATTTTTTATGATAGCTATGATGACGAGCAAGGTACGTTCGAGATTCCGACAGAACAAGCGATTCTTATCAATGCTTCTAATACAGAATTGAAGCCTGAAGATATAGAAAACTTGTATAAAGGCGATATGGAAATCATTCGTAATGCAATTTATGCACGTCACGGCTATACCTTCAAATATCGTAGAATGCGTTATATTTTTGATAAAATCAGTTGGTATATTCCTGTACATACCGAAGTGAAAGACATGCTGACGGATTTAGAAAAGAAAAATATTGACCTGTTGAAACGTTATGAAAAACATTCAGAAGCGTATTATGATGCTTACGGGAGATAGATATAATGTTCGAATGTTCGAGTGTTTCAATGTTCGAGTGTTTTGTAACATTTGAACACTCGAACATTCAAACACTAAAACATTTCAACAATTTTTCAGACCTTTGCAGCCCATATTTTATTAAAATTTTGAAATTAAACTATGCAGCCTACCACTAATGTTATTTTAAATGGGCAAAGTTTGTCTATTGACCAAGTTTTGCGAGTTGCGGAAGATTATGCAAAAGTCGAAATTGCTCCGGAAGCAATCGAAAACGTGATTGAAAGTCAAGTTTTTATTACGAATCAAGTTGAGTTAGGAAAAATTGTTTACGGTGTAACGACTGGTTTTGGTATCAATGCTGATAAGGTGATTGAGCAAAAAGATGCGTCTGATTTGCAACGGAACCTCTTGTTATCACACGCTTGTGGCGTTGGAAAACCATTTGATGAAGGTATTGTACGGGCGATTATGACGATTCGTTTAAATACTTTGTTGGCTGGTCATTCGGGTGTTCGGTTAGAAACGATCCGCTTATTGCAACAATTTATTAATTATCGGATTCATCCAATGATTCCTGAACAGGGTTCGGTTGGGGCGAGTGGCGATTTGTGTCCGTTATCGCACATGGCTATTCCGTTGATGGGCGAGGGGTTGGTGCATTTTAAGGGGCAGCGACTGCGGACTTCTGAATTGTATCAATTGGAAGCTGTTCAATCAATTAATCGTCAAATTGAACAGGAGAACGAAAGCCGTGATGAATTGGAAAAAATGCCGTTAATTGCTCCGATTGAATTGTCGTACAAGGAAGGAATCGGATTGAGTAATGGTACGACTTTGATGGTGAGTTTAGGCGTTTTTGGCGTAAGCCGAGCGAAAGATTTAATGGATAAATCTATTCTTAGTGCCGCTTTATTGATGGAAGGGCATTGTTCTCGACCGAAGGCTTTTGATCATAAAATTCATGCGGTTCGTAAGCATAGCGGACAAATCGAAATCGCTAAACGAATGCGAGAGTTGACGGAAGGCTCGACGATGATTGGGATTTCTCCATTGAAGATTTTAAAGTATTTTCCAAAAACGATTATTGTGGAAAATGCAGACTTTTCTGTGTTGATCAATCGTTTGACGCAGTTACAGTTACATTTGCAAAAGCAAATCGAAATTACGAATAATTTAGAAGTTCAGGTCAAGGCAAAGTCACGTTTGGTAAGGGTTGAACGGTTGTTGAAGGTCGAAAATGCACAAGACTTTTTGGACTTGGAAAATTTACAAGGCGTGGTTGATTTTATTCCGAAGTTATTCTGTGATTTCTTATTAAAATATATGCCAACGGAGTTGAAAAATCGGGATTTTTGGCAGGATTTGGTGCATATTGCGAAAAAGAAAATCACGCCACAAGATGCGTATTCGATTCGTTGTTTTCCGCAAGTTTTTGGAGCAAGCCTAAAAGCGATTGAACATGCCGAAGCGGTTATTACGGACGAACTGAATGCGGTAGTGGATAATCCGATTATTTTTATGGAAAATCAGATTTTGCCCGATGGGACGAAGGTCGAATATAACGATGTGATCTCCGGCGGAAATTTTCACGGACAACCGATTGCGTTGGTGTTGGATTATCTAAAATTGGCGGTTGCCGAAATGGGGAATATTATGGAACGCCAAATTAATAAAATGGTTGATGCGGCGACAAATGACGGTTTGCCACCGTTTTTGATTCAAGATGCTGGGTTGCATTCGGGCTTGATGATTCCGCAATATACGGCTGCTTCGATTGTTTCTGAAAACAAAGTTTTGGTGCATCCTGCTTCGGCAGATTCGATTCCGACCTCTGCAAATCAAGAGGATCACGTCAGTATGGGACCGATTGCTGGTCGTCAATTATTACAAATTATTGGCAATGTTCAGAAGGTGTTGGCAATACATATTTTGACGGCAAAACAAGCGGTAGCGATGCGTTTGAAACAATTTGATACGATTGTTCCGACTCAAATGGCGACAGCAACAAAAGAATTGTACGACAAAGTTGAAGCGCTGGGAATAACGACAATTGAGGAGGATAGATTTTTGTGGGAAGATATTGATAAATTGATGGCTTTGGCAAAGTAAAACTGAGTGAGGCTCGGTTCAGATATATTTATAGCAGCCAGGTTTAACTTGGCTGCACTTTTTTACGTCAAAATGTCACCTAAAACCTGCCAGATTACCCAAAAAAATATTTGGAATAAAATATGACGAGAGACAATACCGAAGCCTACCTTTTGTCTTCGATTTCAAAGTAATCAGTCCTAATAGATTCTTATGGGTTCATTAATCAATAATTCATAATGAATACAGTTTGAAATCGTTATATTTGCGATGCTTTTGAAAAAAACGATAAATCATTATTAAAATAAATAAAATAATGATTGTTAAGATTGCTTGATTATCAAATTGTTATGATAAATTAACAATTTAATAGTCCAACAGTCTAACAATCATTTCAATAACAATCATGTTAAAATTTTTATCAAAATTATTTGGTGGTAATAAGCAAGACAAAGATGTAAAGGCAATGGAGCCGATTGTCGAGCAAGTGAATGAGGAGTATGCGAAGTTACATAGCCTAACAAATGACGAGTTACGAAATAAAACAATAGAGTTTCGTGCGGCTATTCAAGAACATTTGGCTGGTATTAATGAAGATATTGATGCGTTAAAAACAAATGCTGCGGAAACGAAAGACTTTGAGGAAAAGGAACGGATTTTCGGTGAAATAGACGAGCTTATTAAGGAACGAGATAAGCATTTAGAAGATATTTTGGAGGAAATCTTACCGGAAGCTTTTGCGGTAGTGAAAGAAACGGCAAGACGTTTCACCATGATGGAAGCTACCTATACGGCGAATGGTGAAGAGTTAATAACAACTGCAACACAGCATGATAGAGAATTGGCGGCACAAGGTAAGACTTATGTTCGTATCGAAGGCGATAAAGCTTATTGGAAAAATCATTGGGACGCAGCAGGTGGAAAGATTGAGTGGGCAATGGTTCATTACGATGTGCAGTTGATGGGTGGCTATTCCTTACACAAAGGTAAGATTGCTGAAATGCAAACTGGTGAGGGTAAAACTTTAGTCGCAACGCTTCCGGCTTATGTGAATGGTTTGGCTGGTTACGGTGTTCACGTTGTGACGGTGAATGATTATTTAGCTCGACGTGATGCGGAATGGATTGGACCGGTGATGGAGTTTTTGTTATTGACGATTGATTGTATTGACAAATATCCGTCGCACTCGGAAGGTCGTAAAAGGGCTTATCAATGTGATATTACTTATGGTACAAATAACGAGTTTGGTTTCGATTATTTGCGTGATAATATGGTACGTTCGGACGAAGATAAGGTTCAAGGAAAGCATCATTATGCGATGGTCGATGAGATTGATTCAGTTTTAATTGACGATGCTCGTACGCCTTTAATCATTTCAGGGCCAATTCCACAAGGCTCTGGCAAACAGGAATACGATGCTTTGAAACCTCGTGTCGAAGCCTTGGTACAAGCTCAAAGAAAATTAGCACAAGAGTTTTTGAATAGTGCGAAAAAGAAAATTCGTGAAGGTAATAATGGCCCAGAAGAGGGTCAAGGTGGCTTGGATTTATTCCGTGCCTTTCGTGCGATGCCAAAGTATCGTCCGTTGATTAAATTCATGGGAGAACAAGGTGTCAAAGCGACATTAGAAAAAACGGAAAACTTCTATTTGCAAGAGCAAGGAAAAAATATGCCGTTGGCAGATGCTCCGTTATATTTTTCTATTGTTGAAAAAAATAGAAGTATTGATTTGACGGAGAAAGGAGCGGAATTTTTGGCAAAAGGCCAAGAAGACCCGAACTTCTTTGTGATGCCTGATATTACGGCTGAAATGCAAGAAATTGATGAAACAGAAGGGATTGAAGCAGAGGAAAAAGTAAAGCGGAAAGAACAACTTATCGAAGATTTCTCCACAAAATCTCAACGCTTACACGCTACAAATCAATTGCTAAAAGCTTATACGCTTTTTGAAAAAGACGATGATTACTTAGTGGCAGAAGGAAAAGTAAAAATCATTGATGAACAGACAGGTCGTACGATGGAAGGTCGTCGTTATTCTGACGGTTTGCATCAAGCCTTAGAAGCGAAAGAAAATGTAAAAATCGAAGCCGCAACGCAAACTTATGCAACGGTTACGTTACAGAACTTTTTCCGTATGTATCATAAGTTGGCTGGTATGACTGGTACCGCTGAAACGGAAGCAAAAGAGTTTTGGGATATTTATAAATTAGATGTTGTCGTTGTTCCTACGAATAAACCGATTGCTCGGGATGACCGTGATGATTTGGTGTATAAAACAGAACGTGAAAAATTCAATGCGATTATTGACGAAGTCCAACGATTAGTAGAAGGCGGTCGTCCTGTATTAGTTGGTACGACTACGGTTGACGTATCGGAGCGATTGAGTCGTATGTTGCGTTTGCGAGGAATCGAACACAATGTTTTGAACGCAAAACGCCATCAACAAGAGGCGGAAGTGGTCGCTCAAGCTGGTAAACCTGGTCAGGTGACAATCGCAACAAATATGGCTGGTCGTGGTACGGATATTAAAATTTCTAAAGCTGTAAAAGATGCCGGTGGTTTGGCAATTATCGGTACAGAACGACATGATTCTCGTCGTGTTGATAGACAGTTGCGAGGTCGTGCAGGTCGTCAAGGAGATCCTGGTTCTTCGCAGTTTTATGTGTCTTTGGAAGATAAATTGATGCGATTGTTTCACTCGGAACGTATCACGAAAATGATGGATAGAATGGGGCATCAAGATGGTGAAGTGATTCAACATTCTATGGTGACAAAATCTATCGAACGAGCGCAACAGCGTTTAGAGGAAAATAGTTTCGGTACACGTAAGCGATTATTGGATTATGATGATGTGATGAACATTCAGCGTGAAGCAATTTATGCTCGTCGTAATAATGCCCTTTCGGGCGAACGTTTGTCCGTGGATATTTATAATATGTTGACGGAGTTTGCACAAGAGTTATATTTGTCACATAAGTACAATAGCGATTACGAACAATTTCAACAAAACTGTTTGTTATTCTTAGGTATCGAACCAAAACTTACAGAAGAGCAATTCAATAATGGCGATGCAGAGGAAATGGCGTTTGTATTCGAGGAAGAAGTGACGGATTATTACGCTAAGAAAATGGACACGATTCGTAAAACGGTTTTACCAACGATTCAAAACGTTTACGAAAATGAAGGTCATCAATATAAAAATATTGCGATTCCATTTACAGATGGCAAGAAAGGAATGAACTTAGTCGCTAACTTAGAAGAAGCTGTCAAAACTGATGGTGAATCTATTATTACCGAGTTAGAAAAAGGCATCACTTTAGCTTTAATTGACAATAATTGGAAAGAGCATTTACGCTCCATGGACGAATTGAAAGATGCGTCATTTGCGGCACAATTTGAGCAAAAAGATCCGTTGGTAATTTATAAAAAAGAAGCCTACGACTTATTCAAAGAGTTTATTAGTACGGTGAATCGTGAAGTAACGAATTTTTTACTAAAAGGAAAAATCAAGTTAGAAAATCCTGAAGATGTAAAAGAAGCTCGTGCGCCTCGTCGTCCTACTCGTGATAGAACACAAACAAACCGTCAAGAAGGCGG
>Ga0075467_10003725_pt1 | contig 11602 bp, 10 predicted proteins | sample DEB08_DNA_9_FD_75067 | JGI IMG/M metagenome (GOLD analysis project Ga0075467, IMG submission 75067) | Aqueous microbial communities from the Delaware River and Bay under freshwater to marine salinity gradient to study organic matter... | ecosystem: Environmental > Aquatic > Marine > Coastal ...
GAACGCGCGATGCAACGGTTCCGCAGCATGCGATGTTTACAGAAATTCGCCGCCGTTCATGCCGCCGTCTACAACCATTTCAACCAGGAGCGCGCGCTCTACACACGCGCCAATTTCAAGGCCAACCGAGCCGCAGTTCTCTCCGAGTGGCGCCAACGCGGCGTGGCGTAATCGGCAGCTTTATTATCCTTGCAGAGACTGGTTCGCATTTGTCTGACACTACCACATTCAGTGGGGTCGGTTCCCTTCGCCCCAAACGACCGCGTCTTTGAGGCGATCGTCGCCCCAAAATATCTCGCCATCCACCACGAATGTAGGTGACCCAAATACACCCAATTTCATTGCCTCATCAGTGGCCGATGAGAGAACGTTAATGATCCGTTCGGACTGAGCTGCAGCCAAGACTTGAGTTGGATCGCAGCCAATCTCTTCCAAACTTGCGGAGATGTTCGGCTCCTCTCCCGCCGGTTTGCCGTCTTCGAACCAGCGCCGATAGGTGGCGCGCGTGTATTCCTTTACCCAGCCTTCCTCGACACCAAGGGTGGCGACCTGGTTGGCAAGTAAAGGCCCCAGCAGCGGATAAGGTGCCGGGATACTTGGTGCGAGGCCATATTGATTGGCTCGACGTTCAATGTCCCGCCACATGTATGCCGTCTTAACGGGCTTGCCTTTGAAGGGGATATTGTTCTGTTCGACCATCACGTGCCTAACATTGAATGGACGCCATCGAAACTCGATCCCAGACTGTTTTTCTATCTCTGAAAGCCGCATGACAGTCAGGTAGCTATAAGTGCTTCCGATTGAATACCAGAAATCGATTTGTACCAACTCACTTCCTCCAACCGGTTGGTTCTCCGCCACAAGGTTATAACACCGAACAGACCGGGCCATCTATTCTTCTAGACGTACATATTGGGATCGAACTTGACGTCTAAGGTTTTTCCGGATGACCCCTTCGCGGGACTTCGCTGCTGTCCGCTGATGGTAGAATTATGGTTCCTACTGCGGAATGTTCCGTAGCCGCAGGCTCAAATCTTAAACCTGACCGCGGGTCCATCTTGAGTGTTTTCGCGCGCCACCAGCGGATTGATTTTCCTAGCCGAGCTAAGCAAACTTACTTTCGCCGGTTCATACCGCAAATTGATCTCGGCGAGGCGGCATCCTGACCTTGGCGTCCACATTTTTTACTTCTGCAGCGGCGTCGCACCAGTTTCGACACGGCTGATGTTGCCGTCTTTCACAGTACACGCCATCAGGACTGCCTCTCGCGTTCCGTCGGGATAGTCGTTGATGGAGTGCACGACGAGAATGTCGTCGTTCTCGTAGATGCAGCGCCGGCTTCCCATATCCATCTGGTCGGAGGCCATCATCTTGCGGATCATTTCCGCGAACTGCGGCTTCTCCATGTTGGTATTCGTCTGGTGACGAACGAAGACCGCGTCGTCGCTGTACAAGGCAAGATACGCCTCCGCATCGTTATTTCCCACTGCAGCATCCATCTTTTCAAAGATCGCCATTTCTCGCTCCCTTGCGCCTGTATTTTCAACCTCCGCATTCGGCGCTGATCATGCAGTGGAAGGGCCAAGGCCTCGGATTCTACGAGGGCTGGCCTTTGAATTTCATGGTGCCGTATTCGGCAGTACCTGGCAATGCTCTCCAGCGACGCCCGACACATCTGGACATATTGCATCTTTGTGGGTGCCAAGAAGTGGGAAGGGGTGGACCACCCGGAGGGCTTCAGGAGACCCCAATTAGGGGCTGCTTCATTGGCCGTGCGGAGACTAGTTCGCATTTGTCTGACAGCACCGCCACTTGCCCTTGAGAAAAGGTTCTCCCGACCCGGCTGCGGCGAGATTTTTCCTTTATTTTCGAGAGTTATGCGGGTTGGGCTGTTCACAGCGTTCGCTAGGGGTTGCGTGAATTCGTTCTCTGAAGCTGATGAGTGCGCGGTTTTGGTGTTCAGCCTGTCAGCTGCTGAAAGTAAGGCGGGAACTTGATGAGGAAGAATTCCATTCGACGCCGGTCGCCTCCGGTCAGTTGGAATTGGGGTCGACCCTTTCTCCGTTACCCCACTGCCAAAATCGCTCGAGCACTTCCGTTCGGCAGGGACGCAGGTCTGATCCGACAGTTCGGGCGGGAAGCGGACTTTCGTTGCAATAGCAAACTGACCATGCCGCGACATTGGAAGCCGACATTCAACCAAGCCGCAGAATGCGGTTTAGCTCTGCGGCGCCGCATGACCGCTACGAGCCCACACCACTGGATGCTGCGCTGTACACATACGGCGGCTTAGGTTGGTTGACAAAAAATACGCTCCAAAATCATTTTGGTTTGGTCTCAATAAATCTGCTGCACGAACTAGCTGTTCTGTGGCGTCGCATACCAAATGGTCAGTAATGTTCGTTCTTGCCTCGTCGAATGTGATAGGTTTTGGCATTATTGATCAACCGGTAACGAGAGTTCAGATCGCAATGGGTAGACGAACGCGAATAACCCCGGAAGGCCCCTACGAGGGAGATAACGGCGCGGATATTGACCTTCGGTTCAGCCGCGAGACGCTCAGAGAACTTGAACTGATTTCTCAATTCAGGGTTGATGCTCAGAACCTGTTTGGAATGAATGGAGATCTTCGTCGCCTTGGGATTGTGCTGACGCTTCTGCGCGATCATTTTTCGGGACGTTCTACGACCACGTCGTCGCTGGCCAGCAGTTCCGGGCTTAGTTATTCGTCGGCTTATCGTGCGATCGATTCGATGACTTCCGATGGGTCGATAGTGAAACGCAAAAAGACCAGCACGGGTAAGTCTTTTTCTCTCCACCCGTCGTCTGAATTGCTTGCCGCCTGGCAGGGGCTTCTGGCAAGAAATCGAGTTTTCGGAAGAAGACAGACTGGTCAGACTACATCGGCCAAACGATCAAAATCGAAACCCAAACCCGAAATTATCAATGCGCCCGCGGTGCTTCAGGAAAGCATCAAGCTGAAACGTGGATTGCGGCTTCTTATGCATGCTGATCCAACGTTCATGGCGATGAACGCGCTAAAACGGCGTTTCGAAATGATCCTCGGGGTCCAGATCAAATCCAAAGCTCTGTCGATAGATCGTCTGAGCCGGGAAATTGAGAGGAACAGCAAACGAAAACTATCGGAGTATGACGTGATCGCCTGCGACCTTCCGTGGTTTGGAGAGTTGGTAGCAGCCGGACGCTTACTGCCGTTAGATTTGATCTCTTCTGAGTCCGAAGAGGACAATTCGGATTACTACCCGGATGCGATTTCGTGCGTTCTCCAAAATGAAAGACTTTACGGGACACCGATTTTGACAACAGCTGAAATGCTGGTTTTCAGGAAGGATATTTTTGAGAAACTTGGGTTTGTGCCACCAAGGGAAACGTCTGATGTGATCCGAATTTCTAAAGAAATCATGAGTTCTGGCCTTGCCGAACACGGTATCGCCTGGAATGGCGCGCGCGGAACAGCGTTGGGTCATACATTCATGACGATCATGGCGGCGCACGGGCAGCCAATCGTGGAATTGAAACAGAGGCCGGACGGTTTTGAAGTTCCCCCACTTGGATCGCAACGCCCAAAAGCCATGTTCATGCACGCGGCAGCCTTTGCGGCCGCTGAATATTTGCGCGACCTGCTCGCCGTTTCACCGCCGAATGTGTTGTCGATGAACTGGTATGATCGCGCGCGATCCTACACAGAAGGCAAGGTTGGCATTGCTTACAGCCATACGCTTTTGGCGAACCTGTTTGAACTCGATCCATCGTCGATCGCCTATGAAAACACCGGTTATGCACCACATCCGACAGGTCTGAGTGGCAAACCAGTTGCGCCATTGGGCGGGTATGCGTTGGCGATCCCATCGAACATTGATCCTTCGCGGATTGATGGTGCCCGCAAGGCAATTTGTGCGCTTACATCGCGCGAGGCCTCCAAGCTTTACGTTGCCAATGGCAGTCTGGCGTCACCAAGATATTCGGTGAATGCCGATCCGGAAGTGGCGGCCATGTCGCCCATAATCGGTGTGGTAGATGGGATGTCCAAGAGCGGTATTCTGCGGATGTGGCCGAGGCCACCAGTTCCGGGGATTTCATCGATAATTTCGATCGCTGGCGAGGAAATTCACGACGTGTTATCCGGTAAAGCCGATTTGAGCAGTGCCCTCAGGGCTGCGCAAGATCGATCAGACCAGCTCTAGCTCCAAACATTCATTTTGCAATCTGAAAACGTCCAATTTTGTTCATTTTGAACAAAACTACACCTCTCGCAAAAATGGCAACGCTGCTAATTTCGGGCATCGGTGGGATTCGAAACCACGTTTAGTCGAGAATTTAAGAACCAGTTAATTCTTGGAAAAGTCGAGCCATATCTGTGCGTTGGGAGGAAAAATGAAATTATCGTTCAACACCTGGGTTTATTCCAGTTTTCCGGTCTGGGTGCCGGCTTACCCGCTGGAAGAAGTCATCAAACGGCTTGCCCGTATCGGCTATGACGGCATTGAAATCGGTGCCGCGGCGCCTCATGCCTATCCTGATTATCTGACGGATAAACAGCGTAAGGAAATCCGAAAAACACTGGACGACAATGGAATTGCTTGTTCTTCAATGCTGCCGGCACCCGGCGGTGGCCCAGGTTTCAATGTGGCGTCTGAAAACCCTCTGGAACGCGCAGCCGCCATCGATCAGTACAAAAAAGTCGCGGACCTTTGTCGCGAATGGGGCGCGCCGACATTGATGTATGTTGCGGGATGGCAGGTGTTTGGCACGTCTCGGAACCAAGCCTGGGAATGGTCTGCCAAAGCGCTCGATGAAATCGCTGATTATGCCAGTGATCTGACGATTGCGGTCGAGCCGACATCAGCAGACAGCAATCTGATTGATAGCTGCGATGACGTAATCAATTTGATGGATGAAGTTGATCGCCCGAACATTGGTGCGATGTTTGACACTTATCACACGCTTTATCGCAACGAGGTGCCGTCGGATTATGTTTACCGTCTTGGCAACCGTCTGAAACACGTCCACTTGGCGGATGTGAATCGTGATCCGCCGGGCAGCGGCGTCGTCGATTACGTGTCACTGGTTCAGGCGTTGCGCGATGTCGAATACGGCGGATACCTGGCAATGGAAATTGGCTTCAACCGCCGAAATGTTGAACCAGACGACATCGCAAGACGAGCGCTGGACTACCTGAAATCAATTCTATGAGTTCAATGGCCCGTCGCCAATGAAGCAAACGGGCAAACACAAAGTAAGGGAGAAGAAAATGAAATGTTTTTCAACAATTGCTGCTGGCGCGGTTCTGGCTGCGGGCAGTGCAGCTGCTGAGACGGCGATCACGCAATGGGACCAGTTTGCCCAATCGGGCATAACTGCTGCCGGTCCGGCAATGGACGAGCTGATCGCGAGCTGCAAACCAGCTCTGGAAGGGGTTTCGGTACTACGCACCGTTGCGCCGTCAATTGGTATTCGCGACAGCTATCGTTTGGCCGTATCGGCTGGTAAAACGCCTGATCTGGCCTACACGTGGCCTGCCGCCTCGGTGCTTGCCGGCTACGCGCGCGTCGGTGCGTTGGCGGAATTGGACAAATACTATGACCAGTATGGCTGGTCACAGGTAAATGAATTCTACAAAGGCAGAAATTCGTATGAAGGCCATATCTATGCTGTTCCGATGGAGCAGGATTTGATGGGTGTCTATTTCAACCGTGATCTGTTCAACGATAAAGGTATCGCAGTTCCAACCACTTATGCAGAGTTTCAGGCGGTGGCCGAGGCCTTTAAGGCTGACGGTATTGTGCCAGTTTCCTTTGGCAATCGTGACCGCTGGCCCGCGACCAATACTTTTTCGCTTATTCTTGGTCTGACGGTTGGTCTGCAGGCAGAGCAGGACGTGTTCTTTGGCGATACACCATGGACCAACGCCGGGTTCAAACAAGCTGCCGAGAATTTCCAGGCCTGGGCGAATGATGAATATTTTCCGCGTGGCTTCAATGGTGTCGGCTATGATGAAGCCAACGCGCTGTTCCTGTCAGGACGCGCTGCGATGACCATCACCGGCACTTGGGTTTTACAGGACATGATCCGGGGCGCTGATAAGTTCGACATGGGCATCTTTATGATGCCGCCAATGGCGGACGGTGTAGACGCCGGAACCATGTGGGGCGAAGGCTCGCAATGGCAGCTGTCTTCGGCGACCAGCGCAGAAGGTCAGGACGCTGCCGCGGCCTATCTGAATTGCCTGCTGAGCGACGAAAGCCGCAAGGTCTGGGTTCAGAAAGGGCATACCGTGACCATCGGCACGACACCGGCGGAACTGGCGGACTGGGGCGCGGATCCGGCCGTGCAAGAGTTCTTTAGTGGTGGTCTCGCCACGGCAGAAACCAACTTTTACGATCTGCACACAACGCTGCCTGAAAGCGTAACACAGGTCCTCTATCCTGAGCTGCAAAGACTCGTGGGCGGTGATGCTTCAGCTGACGAGTTCCTTGAGACCATGCAGGCTGCTTGGGAAGTTGCGATTGCCAATGGCGAGCGCTGGACCCCATAAAACTCAATAACCGTCTGGATCGGCGGGCCTGTTATGGGCCTGCCACTTTTTTACAAGGAGCCTGCAATGCCGACCCGTTCCGCCTATTTGTTTTTGTTACCGGCATTGGTGCTCTATGTGGCCTTTGTCGCCATCCCCATCATGCAGATCATCGGTTTCAGTCTCTTTGACTGGGACAATGGTATCAGGGGTGATTTCGTCGGCATGGATAATTTTGCGCGGCTTGGCGGCGACAGGGTTTTCTGGTCAGCCCTTGCCCATAACGCAATCTGGGTAGTTCTGACCCTCGCGTTCCCGCTGATGGCTGGTCTTTTGTTGGCAGCAATTCTGGCGGAAAGAGGCAACAACACCAGACGTTGGCTGGCGGCGATCTATTTCATCCCGCGTACTATTCCGCTGGTGGTGGCCGGGATCATCTGGGGCTGGATATATAACCCTCTGTTTGGGCTGTTGAATTACATTCTTGAGGGGATTGGGTTGGGGTTCTTGGCAGGTGCTTGGCTGGCCGAGCCCGGTTCAGCATTGTTGTCGCTGAACATCGTCGGGGCGTGGACGTTTTTTGGATTTTGCGTGGTAATATTTCTTGCAGCGATCCAGTCAATTGACCCGTCACTATACGAAGCCGCCGAAATTGACGGCGCAGAGTGGTGGCGGAAATTCCGCGACATCACCGTGCCTCTGTTGAAAAATTCAACGCTGTTCCTGGGGCTGTACGCGGCGATCGAAGCGATGCGTTTCTTTGATCTGATCTGGGTCACCACGCAAGGCGGGCCGGGATACGCAACAGAAGTTTTGACTACGCATATCTACAAGACATTCTTTCTTGTCGGTGATTTTGGGTACGCCGCGGTATTATCAGTGGTCTTGCTGATCATTGTCCTGAGCCTGTCTTCCATATCTTTCTGGCTGTTGAAATCGAAATGAACAATCTGCCCCGACATAGCCAGACAGTCGTTTTGATCGCCTTCGCCATCTACGCGTTGGCACCGGTATATCTGATCTTTCTGGCATCAATGCGCAGTGAGGCCGATCTGTTTTCTGGCCCTCTTTCCGTGCCGTGGCCGATAAATGTCGATAATTATCGGCGGGTTTGGCAAGAGTCTGGTTTTTCAGTATTTTTCCTGAATTCATTGAAAATTTCGACCTCGGTGACAGTTCTGGTTGTTCTGTGCGCGCCGCTGGCCGGATTTGCTTTCGCCAAGATGCAATTCAAAGGGCGCGAGCCTTTGTTCGCCCTGTTCTTGGCCGGGCTTGTGGTGCCGGCACCGTCGATCATTGTCGCGCTTTATGGCAACCTGCAGGTGCTGGGGATGATCGATTCACATATTGGAGTTATCCTGCCGCAGGCTGCTTTGCTGATGCCATTCTCCGTCTTTTTGATGCGTACAGTGATGCAGGACGTGCCGGACGAACTGATTGAAGCGTCATTGATGGATGGGGCGACATTTTTTGAAACATTCATCCGCGTTGTTGTGCCGGTTGTACGTCCAGGTCTGATGTCGCTGATCCTGATTGTATTCCTGTTTTCGTGGCAAGAATACCTGCTTCCGCTTGTGGTGTTGCAAACGGAAAGCTTGAAGCCGATCACCGTGGGTGCTGCGAGTTTGCAGGGTCGTTACGGCGTCGATTACGGCGGCATTGCTGCTGCCGGTCTGATTGCATTTGCACCACTCGTTGTCCTGTTCCTGATCATGCAACGCTCTTTTGTTCGCGGGATATCAGCAGGTGCCGTCAAATGAATCCCGCCCTCACAATATTGGAGATTACCCAGTGGCAAAAATGACAGCGGTTTATCTACCGGGAAACAAACAAGTCGATATTCGTACCGCGATCGTACCAGAGCCGGGACCGGACGAAGTTCTGGTTGAGGTCAAAGCGTCGTGCATTTGCCGATCTGATCTGTCGTTATACTATGGCAATGCGGTTATCAGTGGCGGCGATTCTGATCAGTTCATTTGCGGCCACGAGCCGTCCGGCATTGTTGTCAAAACGGGTGAAGCCGTCACCGAGTTTTCCGTAGGAGACAATGTCGCCGTCTATCTGGCGGTGGGTTGTGGGGTTTGTCACCATTGCCGCACCGGTCACAACTATCTCTGCGCCAAGTGGAAATGCCTTGGTTTCACGATGGATGGCGGCAACGCTGAATTCCTGCGCGTTCCCGCCCGAAATCTGCTGAAAACGCCCAAGGGAATGTCTCATCTGGCGGCGGCAATATCGACGGATGCGTTTGGCACCCTATTTTCGGCCTGTCGCAAGGTCGGAGTGAACGGGCTATCCACGATCGGCATTTGGGGACTTGGGCCGATGGGGGCTGCCGGTACGATGGCAGCAAAGGCCATGGGAGGGAGCGTTGTGGCGCTGGACCCGGTTGCGGAACGCCGCGAGTTTGCCAAAGAGTTGGGGGCGGACTTGGTGCTGGATCCAACTGCGCCCGATGCCTTGAATCAGATCAGGGAATTCTCGGGCGGAGAAGGCCTGAGCGGCGCAATCGACTGTTCTGGTAGCTCTCAGGCGCACAATATGGCACTGGAAGCGGCAGCGCCAATGGCGCGTCTTGCACTAATCGGCGAAAGTCAGGAAACCACGATCAAGACATCGGATCATATGATCCGCAAGCAGCTGACGGTGTTCGGGTCCTGGTATTTCAGCATCAACGAATATGAGGATATACTTAGCCTGATCAAAAGCCACAACGTCGATTTGGAGCGGTTGGCGACCCACACGTTTGATCTGAAGGATGCCGACAAAGCGTTTCGTATGTTTGACAATCGCGAGACGGAAAAAGCCGTCTTTGTGCGTTAGGAGCAATACGTTGTCTGAAATCAAAATCGTCAATCTGTGCAAAAGCTTCGGTGATGTCGAGGTTCTGAACAATATCAATCTCGACATCAAATCGGGCGAATTTATTGTCTTCGTGGGTCCGTCGGGCTGTGGAAAATCGACATTGCTGAGGTCAATTTCTGGTCTGGAGACAATAACCTCCGGCACAGTGGAAATTGACGGGCGCCAGATGAACAATGTTCGTCCGTCCGAGCGTGGGATAGCGATGGTTTTTCAGACATATGCGCTGTATCCGCATATGACCGTTGCGCGGAATATGGAGTATTCCCTGCGGCTGAATAAGACTCCAAAAGCAAAGCGTGAACGCCTGGTACAAGACGCGGCCAAGATGTTGCATCTTGAGGACTATCTGGATCGATTGCCAAAAGAGCTGTCGGGTGGGCAGCGCCAGCGGGTAGCCATTGGTCGGGCCATTGTCCGTGATCCCAAAGTGTTCCTGTTCGATGAACCCCTGTCAAATCTGGACGCTGCGCTGCGTCTCAAAATGCGGCTTGAAATCACTAAGCTGAGTTCGGATTTGCCGGACACAACGATGATTTATGTGACCCATGATCAGATCGAAGCGATGACTATGGCGGACCGGATTGTCGTTCTGAAGGACGGTGTTATCCAACAGGTTGGTACGCCACTGGAACTGTATGAAAATCCGAATTCACTGTTTGTGGCCCAGTTTATCGGTTCGCCTAAAATGAATATAATGACGGGCCGCCACGCCGAAAAATTTGCGGCCCATTTCGTCGGGGTGCGCCCGGAACATCTGACTGTCGTCGATGATGGGATATGGTCCGGCACGCTGATACACGCGGAAAACTTGGGGGCAGACAGTTTTTTGTATTTGGATATCGGCGAAGAAGATCCGCTGGCGATCCGTCTGTCCGGGAGTGTCATAATTGCGCCGGGGACAGTGCTTTCGGTTGCGCCGGTCGCGAACCAAATTCACCTGTTTGATGACCTTGGCCAACCGGTAGCGCTTGCGGAAAAAGCGATAGATTTGGTGTAGGGATACAAAGTAATTGAAGTTGGTTGGGAAATGTCGGCGATCGTTTTTTGGCAACTTCCTTTGTATGTGTGGAGATTTGGTTGTTGTCCGCGTTCACCCGATTGAAGTGGACAGAGCAGCGTCTTCGCATTGCGGCATAGCAAATTGCTACTTATCAAACCGTTTCAAGGCGAGCCCAGTGATCATCCTCCGGTGAGTGGGGCGATATGCTCGTTTCTTACGGGATCCAAATATCTCGCTTGCACGGTAAGCAGCGGATGTGACCCGCTCTGCTGTCATTCGCTCAGCGAAATACTCTGTCGTTTGCGAATGGCTGGTTGAGTAAAGCTGCACCGCGGCGACGCACTTGTCTGCGAGTGACCGCAAAGGGCCGTGTACGGCGGACGTTGCGGTCATTCACGCGAGACTGTTGCAACGGCTCCAATGGCAGCTGCGAGGCCAATGCGTCGGTAGGAATTTCGTGTATGCGCTCTTAAATCGAACTACAGGCTATGCAATACTGATCTCGTGCAACAGCTTTCCAAAGAAGAACTTCTCGTGATTTTTGCCGCCTTGATTGTGGTTGCTATCGGCGTTGTTTTAGATGTTTTCCTAAAGGATTCCTTGAATGCCTTTCAACGATCTGGATCCGTGGTGGTCTGCATCGGGATCATTTTCGGATATTTCGATGTCGGGGGCATCTATGACGGAAGGTTTAAGTTGGAGTTTGACAAGCTGAAAGCCAAGGAGTTGGAGCGGGATATTGTATTCAGTGACGAAGAACTCGAACGAAAAGTGCGCGGCTCTACAAATTATTTCATTAGTCGTGCGCGATCAATTCAAGGCAGCAACAAAAATCGAGTAAAAATGATTGACGTTATTGTTTTGATCAGCGGGACTTTGATTTGGGGTTTTGGTGACCTCATCATATGAGAGATCGTGGCACTGAGAACGTGGCTTCGTCCCGCGAACTGTGACTTCGGCCATCAGCTGATTTTGCCATCGCTGCGAATGTCCGGAAAGACGGGCCGCACCGCAGCGTGCCGATCCGTTAGCGAAGGTCCGGTATGGGCCGTTCATGTTGGTCGGGGCGAGATCGTTTGGCAGGATCGCTGCGATGCGGCTAACGGCAGCAAGGAGCCCATAGCCTCAACTTTCTGTCTCACGCGAATGCCCGTTTCCGAGAAACTGACCAAATAGCGGCAGAGATGACGGCCCGCTGCGGA
>Ga0075467_10003726_pt1 | contig 11602 bp, 4 predicted proteins | sample DEB08_DNA_9_FD_75067 | JGI IMG/M metagenome (GOLD analysis project Ga0075467, IMG submission 75067) | Aqueous microbial communities from the Delaware River and Bay under freshwater to marine salinity gradient to study organic matter... | ecosystem: Environmental > Aquatic > Marine > Coastal ...
AACCCTTCTGAAACCGTTAATCCTGCACCTTCAGTAAATAGAAATACATCTCCCTTTTCATCATATACGGTACAATCTGCAATCATCTTTGCGGCTGAATTTTCTTTTATTTTTATATATACATAGAAACTTTTATCCGCTGGAATTTCTCCATAAACCAATCCTTTTAACGTTTGTAATGGCAAACTATTAGCGCCATTATGAAACTTTTGCACCCATACCACCATTCCTTGATATTGAATATCTAAGAAAAATGCATTTAAACTAGTACTAGGAAACTGCCCTTGGTCTTCAAAAGAAACTGTTGGAGCTTTACATTTTAATAAAACTTGGTCTTTATCCATTGCTAAAACTTCTTCTATACCTTGGTAAAAAGCACCGTGAAATAAAGATCCATCTTCATAAAAAGTAGTTCCGTCTGTCTTATTTTCTTTTAATTTAGGTGTTTGAAATTTGGGCTTATCGCTTCTTTTTCGCATTAAAGTAACGGTAGAACGGTAGTGGTTTAAAGGTAGTTTAGCTCCTTTGCTATAAACAGTAACATCACAAACGATACTGTCTGCAGTTTTACTTTGTTCTTTCACTTCTGTAAAATAAGTCTCTTTTTCGGTGCCATCGAAAACAATCCCTTTAAATAGTTTTACGTTTTCTATGCTAGCTAATTTATAATCTGGAAATAGTTTTACACAAGAATCTGCCATCCAAGCTGTGGCGTTAACCATTGGTAAAACAGGACTTCCTTGAATTACGTGATGGTTTAAGAACTCATTGTCTTTCAAACTTAAATTTCGTTGAATTGTATAGGTCTTAAGATCCCCAGAAATATCTGAAATACCAGCAGGTAAGGTACCGCCAATAATTACCTGGGGCTGATTGTGATAAACTCCATTTAATTCTTGAACAAAACGCGCAGCTCCCCCGGGGTGATTCACTAGAGAAACTCCTGCTTCCTCAAACATTTTCTGCAATTCTGGACTCACCATGCCGCCTTCCCAAGCTCCCCAATTAATTGCGGTAACCTTTGTGTTTGGATGGTTTGTACTGAACAAATGTGCTGCAGTACTCAAAATTTCGTTTGCCATCGCATAATCCGATTGCCCAACATTTCCGTAGAAACCTGCTACCGATGAAAACATAATTAAATGCTTTAATTCGTTGATGTTGACCATTTTTAAAAGGCTTAATAAACCGTCTAATTTTACCGAAGTAACATTATCAAAAATCTCTTCTGTCTTATCTTGAATTAGTTTATCTGCTAAACGACCCGCACCATGAATGATTCCGGTAATTTTACCCCATTCTTTTTCAATGCTAAGTAATTCAGGTTTGATTGTTAAGTTTGTAACATCACCAGCTACATAAACAGCGTCTCCACCATTTGCTTTAATATGGGCAATGGTCTCTTCAATCTCTTTTTTGGCAACATATCTATTAAACATACTATTTAATCCTCTAATCGAAACTTTTTCGCCACTAGCTTTCATCTCCAGCATAATGGCATTTTTAAGTTTCGCAGGATCATGTTCATTTAAAGCATATTCCGGTAATTCGAAATCTAAAGAAGACCGACCGAGTAAAATGAATTTAGACTTAAAAGAAATATTCATTTCTTTTATACACGTGGCAGTAACTCCTCTCCCACCTCCGGCGACTAAAAACACATCTTTGTCCGTAACTGTTTGTTGGTAGTTTTCGTTAGCAGGCACTTCGTTAGGCGTTACCTCATAGGTCATTCGACCATTTTCGTTGATAGCAACATCTACATAACGAACATCCGCATCGTGTAATTCTAGGAATACATTATCCGCAATTTCTTTCGCAGCCAATTCAGGTTTTGCATCTATAGCTCTGCAAAATACAGGAGACCATTCTAGGTTCATACATTTTGTTAATCCAGATAATCCACCGGCAATTATAGAAATATCAGAACGCTTGTCCATTCCAAATTTTCCATCTAAACGAGAAACTGTCATAAAAGCAGTTCTTTGTGTTTTGCTAGTAGTATTTAAGGGCGCTTGTAGCTGTTTTGCTAATAAGAAAGTTGCTTTAAGTAATAAACGCTCTTTGTCAAAATGTTGCGTGAAGTCATGCCCTGAAAATGTAAAATGTGGGTGTAAATAAATAAAGGCCCCAATTTCATTTTTAGCCAAGATTGTATCTATGGCATTTTTTATGTTTTGGTCGTTTATTTCAGGAATAGAAATTCCATTTTTTATAGCCGTATTCTTTTTGAACGCATCGAATTGAATTACGATAACGGTATAACCTTCACTTTCTAGTTTTGCCTTTACAGCCAGTGTTAAATCACCTCCTTCATCCGTAATTACAACAGGTTTTACGGTCGAAATGTCTTGAACTAATATATCTACTTTAGGAATAAACTTTAAGCCAATCGATTTTCTTGGCACAAGGTGAAAGTTAGTAGGCAAGGAGAATTCTTGTTTAGAAGTATTCTCCTTGATTACTGGATTATTTTGACCATTAATTACGCTAGGCTGAGGCTTTTTTTTTTACTTGCGATTCCAGCTTTCGCGGAAATGTAATCAACGATTTCTTGTAAAGTTCTTAATTCTGTTAAGTCATTAGGGTTGATGTCCGTTAACTTATCCGATTGCTCGGTGATTGCTCCAAAAATCTCCACACGTTTAATAGAATCGATTCCTAAATCGGCTTCCATATCCATGCTCAATTCCAACATCTCAGCAGGGTAGCCTGTTTTGTCTGCAACTACGCTTAGCATAAGGTCTAACATTTCTGAATTGCCTTCCGAAGAGACAGCTGTTTCAGCTTCTGGCATAGAGAACAAATCATTGCTTACAACTTCTGGAGCCACGGCTATTGGTGCAGCAACAGGAGCAGAAGTAGCACTAATTCCAGCTTTCGCGGAAATGTAATCTACAATTTCTTGTAAGGTTCTAAGTTCTGTTAAATCGTTAGGATTGATGTCTGCTAATTTATCTGATTGCTCAGTGATTGCTCCAAAAATCTCCACACGTTTAATAGAATCGATTCCTAAGTCAGCTTCCATATCCATGCTTAATTCTAACATTTCTGCAGGGTAGCCCGTTTTGTCGGCAACCACGCTTAACATAAGATCTAGCATTTCTGAATTTCCTTCCGAAGAGACAGCTGTTTCAACTGCTTGTGCAGTAACGGGAGCAGAGGTTTCAGCAACAGGAGCTGAAGGGGCTACTGCTACAGGAGCAGAAGTAGCACTTATTCCCGCTTTCGCGGAAATGTAATCAACGATTTCTTGTAAAGTTCTTAATTCTGTTAAATCGTTTGGGTTGATGTCTGTTAACTTATCTGATTGCTCAGTAATTGCACCAAAAATCTCCACACGTTTGATAGAATCGATCCCTAAATCGGCTTCCATATCCATGCTCAATTCTAACATTTCAGCAGGGTAGCCTGTCTTATCAGCAACTACGCTTAACATAAGATCTAACATTTCTGAGTTTCCTTCCGCAGGGACAGCTGTTTCAACTGCTGGTGTAGCAACGGGAGCAGAAGTTTCAGCAACAGGGGCTGAAGGGGCTACTGCTATAGGAGCAGCAACAGGAACAGAAGTAGCACTTATTCCAGCTTTCGCGGAAATGTAATCTACAATTTCTTGTAATGTTCTAAGTTCAGTTAAATCGTTCGGATTGATGTCCGTTAGCTTATCAGATTGCTCAGTAATTGCGCCAAAAATCTCCACGCGTTTGATAGAATCGATTCCTAAATCGGCTTCCATATCCATGCTCAATTCTAACATTTCTGCAGGGTAGCCAGTTTTATCAGCAACTACGCTTAACATAAGGTCTAGCATTTCTGAATTACCAGCGACAGGTGCAGCTGCTACGGCTACTGGTGTAGCGACAGCATCCTTACTTACAACTGTTTCAGTTATTGGATCATCTATAGGAGTTGAAGGGGGAGCGGCAATTGGCGTTACTATAGTCTCAGCAACAGGTGCAGGAGTCTCAATAGTTAACGGAGCTGCTGGGGCTTCTAAAACATTTTGTTCTGGGACAAAATTCCCTGACAAAAGGCCTAATAATTGCGCAGTTTGTTTGTTTTGTTCCATCAAAATTGTCTGGAACATATCTAATGTTTTAGATTGGTTTTCTTTAATGCCATCAATGGCACTTTTAATAACATCTACCATCATATCTTCTTCTGTTTCTTGGTCTGAATTATCTTCATTTATATACGTAGGAACTGCTTTTATCACTTCTGAGATAACTTCTATTTCCTTAATATCTTCTCCCGTTTTAAAAACTTCTGTTGCTCCGCTAACCTTAAATCCGTTATTTAAAACATCTTTATATGCTTTTTGTGTTGCAGGACTCACGTAATTATTACCTGCTATTTTAACCGCCATTTTCGGCTGTGTTTGGGGAGCTACTTCTTTACGAGCATTATTATCAATTGCTCCTAATTCACATCCTAACACTTGTAATTGTATAGCGGCTTCTCTAATTTGTAAATCACTATTTTTAGTAGCTTTTGCATTTGTAGCTACTACAAAATGTTCTTTATCTGCTAAGATATCTTTCACCAGGTTTGTTAAAACAGACTTCGGCCCAAACTCAACAAAGACTCTTGCTCCAGCCGCGTACATATTTTCAATTTCGCTTTTAAAATCAACAGAATTTAAAATATGTTGTGCTAGGACTTTTTTAATTTTATTCGCCTCAACTGGGTAAGGATTACCTGTGGCATTTGAATACACAGGGATTTTCGGACTTGAAAAATTAATGTCGTTAATACTTTTTTCAAAAGGCTTCTGTGCGTGTCCAACACAGTCGGTATGGAACGCAGCAGAAACAGCTAATATAACAGAACGGTACTTTTTAGCATCTAATAACGATTTTGCCTTTGTAATACCTTCAGTTGTTCCACCTAAAACTATTTGGTTTGAAGAGTTGACATTTGCAATTGAAACTCCTGAAATACCATTGATTAAAGGCTGAATCTCCGAAGCAGCAGCTTTAACAGCTAACATAGTACCAGCATCGCCACTAGCATTTTTACTTCCCATGGCTTTACCACGAGCAACCGCAAGTGTCATATAATCACTATCGCTGAGTACCCCTGACGCACAAAGTGCAGTAAGCTCACCAAAACTATGTCCGGCAACCATATCACTAACAAAACCAGCATTTTTAAAAACATTATAATACCCTAAACTTATAGCACCAATTGCAGGTTGTACAAATTCTGTATTTGTTATGTTTTTTTCTAAGATGGCCTTATCCTCGTCTGTAAATACAGGTTTTGGATATATTTTATTTGCTAAGTCAAATCCTTTTTTAGCGTCAAAAGCGGCAATAGTTTGTTGTATCGTTTCAAAACTATTTGTCGCCTCTTTTGCCATATTAACATATTGAGAACCTTGACCAGAGAATAATGAAGCCACTTTTGCTGTGCTAGAAATCCCGTTTGGCCTAAAGAAAATTCCCTTTGGATGCGACCATGCTTTCGTATTACTTTCTAATTGTTTTACAGCAATCTCTAATTTAGAAATACAATCCGTTAAAGATTCAGATACAAAACCTAATCGAGCTTCGTTTTGTTTTGCAGTTCCCTCCTTCGAGGATTCTTTTAAATTATGAAATGCTGTTGTTGCATCTTCCGACTCTAACGCGTTAATTGAAGTTTTAAGACTGTTTATTAAGTCTGTAGTATTCGCAGCTTTTATGTAAATACTGTGAAATGATTGATGCATTCTATCCTCAAAGGAAGTCTTTTTTTCGTATTCTTCTAAAGCAAAATGCACGTTAACACCACCAAATCCAAAAGCAGAAACACCCGCTCTTCGTGGCACACCATTCTTAAACCATGGTCTAGTTTCCGCGTTTACATAGAAAGGAGATTTTTCAATCCCAAATTTCTCGTGAGGCTTCGTTACGTTTATAGTCCCTGGTAGAACTTTATGATATAAAGCCAAGGCAGCTTTTATCATTCCAGCAGCTCCTGCGGCAGATTTTGTATGTCCGATTTGCGATTTTACAGAACCGATAGCAATGTGGTTTAGTGTAGGATCACTTTTACCAAATACCATAGACATCGACTCAAACTCGGCAGCATCACCAGCTCCGGTTGCAGTACCATGACCTTCAATTAATTTCACAGTAGATGCATCATAGCCTGCCTCGTCATAAGCGCGTTGCATAGCTAAGGCCTGCCCGTGAGGACGTGGTGCGTAGACGGATTTATAACGACCATCACTAGAAGAACCAACACCGGTCAATAAACCGTAAATTCTATCTCCATCACGTTCCGCGTCTTCCAATCTTTTTAAAACCAACATTCCAATTCCTTCTCCGATCAACATTCCATCAGAGTCGGTATCAAATGGACGAATACTCCCTTTTCTTGAAAACGCCGGAGTTTTAGAGAATGACATGTACATAAATGGAGAGTTATCTGTGTCGACACCTCCCGTTAACATCATATCACATCTTCCTTCAATTAATTCAGAAACCGCCATTTTAATGGCAGAAAGTGATGCCGCACAGGCCGCATCCACTACAGAGTTAATTCCCCCTAAATCGAAACGATTAGTGATTCGACCAGAGATTACATTCCCAAGCATACCAGGAAAAGAATTTTCATTCCATCCAATATATGCTTTCTTCATTTTTTCTATAATATGTGGAATATCAGCATCGCTAATCCCACTGCTTTTGAGGGCTTTTTCCCAAATTGGAGTTTGCAACCTTGAGGTTAGTGGTGTGATTAGTTTTTGTCCACCCCCAACACCTAAAATCACACCCGTTTTTTCTTTTAAGAGCGCTGTAAATTTCTCTGATTCCCTACCGTAGCCCGCATCTTCAAATGCATCTCTAGCACCTACTAAAGATAATAATTGTGAAACATCTGTAACTTCAAGAATGTTTGGAGGTAATCCAAACTCCATTGGATTAAAGTCAATGTCAGGAATAAAACCACCTTTTTTACAGTAGGTTTTATCTGCCACTGTAGGGTCGGCATTATAATAATCCTCTATTTTCCAACGTGACTCAGGAACATCTACAATACTATCTTTTTGTTCGACAATATTATTCCAGAATTGCTCTACATTCATGGCATCAGCAAACATAGCTGATAAACCAATAATTGCAACTGGTGTTTTTTTAAGTGAACTGTTGATAGTCTCCATATTTTTTTAATCTATATTTAAGTACAGGTGTTTTTGTTTTTCAACTTCCAAAAGACCTTTTTCGGTACAAAACCCTCTTAGGTATGCAACCATAATTCCTTCAGTAAGTCTGGCTTTAGAAAATTTTTCAGATGGAAATATTTTAGAATTGTTACATAATTTCAAAAGTGTTTGAATTGTTGCCATCGTAACTTCTGGATCCATATCCTTTCTGAAAAAGCCATCTTTCACACCCCACTTAGATAAATAAAGCAATTCGCGAAAGGCAAATTCTGCATTCTTTTCGTAAGAGTCTTTTAAAACACTAGGATAATATTTTAGTATCTCTTTATAAAAGTTTGTATCGCTATAATCGGCTCTTTTAACAATTTGTTGCTGAATCATACCCATTGCCTCTATAGCAGAACTACAGGTGTTAATTATTTCGTCGTTAATACTTCTAATACCCGCTAGATATTGTTCTATACAGGCTTGCATCAAATCAGTTTTATCTATAAAATGGTTGTAAATAGTACGCTTAGAGGTACTCAGTTCTTTACTGATGTCTGCAATTGTGACAGATTTCACACCGTTTTTTAAATATAATTGAGTAGTTATCTCTATGATATGTTCTTTGGTAATCATATAATTCACCTACATTTGCCCGAAAGGTACCGCTTTTATTTTTCTGGTACCGCAAAAAAAGAAATTATAAATGAAACTAATTAGTTTTTTGTCATAAATGTTTCATAACAATAAAAGAATGCTAACTATTTGGATAGTCAAAACACCTAAAAACCATGCAGTCTGGACTAAACATAGACTATTAAAAGAACTCCCTGAATCCCTTTATAAAAGGGCAAATAGATATTTAGAAGAAGAAAGCGCGATACGTTTTCTGACTGGACGATTGTTACTAAAAAGAGCAATATATTTAAATGGGCTCCCCACTTCTTTATTGGAAGAAATACATTATTCTGAATATGGAAAACCAAGTTTGGCAGGTCACAATTTCTCGATTTCTCATAGTAATGGGTACGTTATTTTAGCTTTTAGTACCAAATTTTCTATTGGAATTGACATTGAAAAGAAAAAAAGCATCAACTTAAAGCTATTCAAGTATTTATTTGCGGCACCCGAGTGGGAGTCTATTATTAAAGCTGAAAATCCATTGGAGAAATTTTATTGGTTTTGGGTACGAAAAGAAGCTTTGCTAAAAGCAGTGGGGTGTTCTTTGAAAGATTTAATGCAGCTAGAAGTATTTGAACATCACGGTATGTTTAAGGATACATATTATTATTTTGAATCCTTTGATTTTGATGCCGACTTTAATGGAATAGTAGCGACGAAGGAAAAGGCTGATTTTGACGCGGAACTTATCGAGTTTAATGATTTACTGAAGGAATGATTACATTGTAACCAATGACCTCATCTTGAATAAAAATAAAGTAAATAAAGATTCTTTCCCAGGTAAGACTAGCTTGTTTTTATCGTACTAAAGAGATTCTAAATTCAAGCGAGTGACAAACAAGATTACCTCCCTGTCGTCAGAGACCCTTTAACATTCAATAAAGTTTACGGAAAGAACCAAAATCACGAATATAGGGATTACCTCCCTGCGGTCGATGATCCCTCAGCACTCCGCGCTGAAAATGGAAAACTCGTACTTATAAATTCAAGCGAGCTTGATTTAACGTACGAGTTTTCCATTTATTCGTGACCGCGAAGGGATTCAAACCCCCAACCCTCAGAGCCGAAATCTGATGCGCTATTCAGTTGCGCCACGCGGCCTTTCATCCCCGCGAAAGCGGGGATCTCATTAATATTATCTATATCACACTAAGAAAGTCTTGCTTTTATAATCGTAGAAATAGTTTTTCCATCAGCTTTACCCGCTAACTTCCCATTTGCCATCCCCATGACCTTCCCCATATCTTTCATAGTTGTCGCTCCAGTGTCAGCGATAATAGCATCTACCACTTTTGCAACTTCCTCTTCACTCAATTGTTGCGGTAAAAACTGCTCTATAACCGCAGCCTGTATTAATTCTGGCTCTGCCAAATCTGCACGATTCTGTTCCGTAAAAATCGCAGCGCTATCTTTACGCTGTTTTACCTGCTTTTGTAATATTTTAAGTTCCTCATCTTCTGAAATTTCCTCCTTAGAACCTGTCGCTGTCTGAGCTATCAATAAAGCCGATTTTACCGCCCTAAGTGCTTCTAAAGCTTGAGTGTCTTTCCCTTTCATAGCAATTTTCATTGCGTCCATTACTTGTTGTTGTAAACTCATAATTTCTTTAAATATTGAATGCGAAGATACATATTAATAGCCTTATGAAAAAAGACAATAATTTATAAAAACAAAACCCGAATATCATAAATGATTCTCGGGTTTCGAAGTGTTATAACTAATTTATTAATCTACATTGTCATGTAAAAACGAGTTGTTTTTACGTAAATCCATATCATCATCGTCATCGGTATGCAAGGTTGTCCGTGATATATTTGATTCGCCTGTTGAATCATCACTAAGCTCAATCCCCATTCGCTTATATGCAGGTTGCTTTTCAATATCATCAATTCTTGATGCGCTGTTTCTAAACTTATAATTAAACTCTTTCATCTTCTTTTTACGCTCATCAGTGCGATCACTCAGTAATTTTGAAATTGGAGTATTTAATGGATCGGCAGGCTCATTTTTCTCCCTGATAGGTTCCTCCGGCTTATCAATAGTTCTTTTTTCAAAAATGATTTCTTCCTCGACGATCTCTTCAACTATTACTGGCTTTGCAGTCGTTAAACGATTTTCTTCCTCTTGGTAGTCATCTAGACTGTATCGCTTAATACCCGTATCACTTATTTCAGTAACAGGAACAACTTCAACGTGATCGTTCACTTCAATTTCTTCTATATCAGCTACTATTATTTCGAATTCCTCCTCCTTTGGTTCTTTCTTACTAATTTTTTCTAAAGAACTATTTACTGGAAGATCAAACATTAACATTTGATCCTCAAATGCACTAACTTCTGTCGGTGTTGTTTCTATTTTCTGCTCTTTAGTAACTTCAGAAATAATAAAATCATCTACCCCTTCTTCTTCTGCTGCTACTTCAGGTTCTACTTTAACTCTTGGTTTTACAACAACGAACTCGTTAACGTCAATCTCGTTAATTACAATTTGTTCAAATTCGGCCAAAAAATGAATGTCCACCTCCTCAAAATCCACATCCATGTTCTTTATCAACTCTGAAGTCTCTATATATCCTTCAAAAGGGATCTCCATAGCAATAGTTTCCTCTTCATCAAACAAGTTATGCTTTATAATGGGACCTTTCACATCTTCTAAAGCCTCCTCAATTTCGATAACTGAAGAATCTAATTCCGGTAATAAGTTATGCACTGAGCGCTGATCTTCTTCTAAGGTGTGAATGATTTTTTTAGCCTCAGTATTTACAATTTCATTCTGCTGCTCAACATTAAAACCCGTTGCAATTACCGTTATAGCAATCGCACCCTCAAGCGTTTCATCCTCACCCACTCCCATAATAATATTCGCACTATGTCCAGCTTCAGTTTGAATGTAATCACTTATTGCTCCAATTTCATCAATGGTGATTTCCTCATTTCCAGAAACAATCAACAGCAATACATTCTTTGCGCCTTTAATCTTATTGTCATTAAGCAATGGAGAGTCCAAAGACTTTGAAATCGCATCCTGAGCTCGGTTTGATCCACTTGCACTCGAACTACCCATAATGGCAGTTCCGCTATTCGCCAGCACGGTTTTCGCATCTCGAAGGTCAATATTTTGTGTGTAATGATGCGTAATAACCTCAGCGATACCTCGAGCCGCAGTAGCTAAAACCTCATCTGCTTTTGAAAATCCTGCTTTAAAACCAAGATTACCATAAACCTTACGCAGTTTATTATTGTTAATGACAATGAGTGAATCCACACTCTGCCGTAAATTTTCGACTCCAATATTTGCCTGCTCACAGCGCATTTTTCCTTCGAATTGAAAAGGAATGGTAACAATACCTACCGTAAGTATGTCCATTTCCTTTGCCATACGAGCAATAATTGGTGCAGCACCTGTTCCAGTTCCACCACCCATACCAGCCGTTATAAAAATCATCTTCGTACTGGCAGTTAACATGGATTTTAACTCATCGTAACTCTCTACAGCAGACTCTTCTCCAACTTGCGGATTAGCGCCGGCTCCTAATCCCTCTGTAAGGGATATACCCAATTGAATTTTAATAGGAACTGGACTATTATCTAATGCTTGTGAATCTGTGTTACAAATAACAAAATCCACGCCCTTAATCCCTTGGCTAAACATGTGATTGATAGCATTACTTCCACCACCACCTACGCCAATGACCTTAATAACGTTTGATTGGTTCTTTGGCAGATCGAAGGAGATGTTATCAAATTCTTTGTTGCTGCTCATATACTTTTTTTTGTGAGGTTG
>Ga0075467_10003731_pt1 | contig 11590 bp, 11 predicted proteins | sample DEB08_DNA_9_FD_75067 | JGI IMG/M metagenome (GOLD analysis project Ga0075467, IMG submission 75067) | Aqueous microbial communities from the Delaware River and Bay under freshwater to marine salinity gradient to study organic matter... | ecosystem: Environmental > Aquatic > Marine > Coastal ...
ATAGGCCTTCAATAGGCCTTCAATAGGCCGAAATAGACTAGCGGCCACCGTTTCCAGCTTGAATTCTCCATTAAACTGCAGCATCCTCTGCCTAGACCTTTACCTTGATCGGTGAAGAACGGTCATCAAAACCGACCTTGGAGATGAAAAATATTTTGGCGCTTAAGGAAAGGTCCCTGCTAGTAATGTCTTTACGAAACTGACAAAGAGGTATCAATTATGCGTAAAACTCTAACTTTTATCTTGTTGTTTTTTACTGCCGCGGCTTGGGCAGATCATCACGAGCCAGTACCGTTAGGTGAAGGCGCCTTCACCGTGTTGAACGTGCAGGCGGCGAACGTTGAGGCTTACATCGCCTCTCTAAAAAGTAACCCTGCGCCATTTAAAACTGTCGGCTCAAAAGTTGCCGGCGTCTGTGTGACTAAAACCGGCAATGATTATCCAGGCCAGATGTATATTTTTAATGGCTTCGAGTCAGTAGCGGATGCGATGGAGGGTAGCCTCAAGTATGATCCGTTCACAGCCACGCCCGAACTCATGGCGCAGCGCTCGGTACTATATTCGGCAATCTTCAAACCCCTGAAACAATACACCCTCGAGCCTGGATCCGAGCGAGTCTGGCGGTTAGACATCGCCCGCGAAAACGTCGCCGCGTTCGTCGCGAATATCGCAAAGCAAGAACAGGCCATGCGAGCTAGCGGTATCAAGGTTAATCTGGGTGTATTTGCGCCCATCGGTGGTGGTAGCCACGAGTCCTATCATTTACGCGTCGCTGCCCCCTCGAACAGTGCGTTAGGCAAAATATTCGATGAAGGCTATGCTCGGGCTCCTTGGGTAGAGCACTGGCGTGCAGCGATCGCCCTGGTTGATAATATCCGCACAGACAACATTGAGCAGTGCCAGCTCATCTATACGGCAGAGTAATGATTTCGCCGGTGATTGGGCCCTACCCTTCACCGGCAAAATACCTAAATTTTCTGCTCTTTCATTGAGCATTTCCCAGACCCACTCTGCCTGCCATGCTTGTTCAGCCAATCTTGCCGCAATCTTGCGCTAACTAGTTCCCCTAACGTCACCTGTCAAAGGGGGTCCATTCCCCTCGCAAGGATTCAATCGGCGGGGAATCGCTAAGTGATTCTAGAGGGTGATTCTAGAAGGTGATTCTTGAAGGTGATACTTGACGGTTATTCCAAATATAGGCTCGATTGCCTGAGGGCTGAAAACAGGTTTTGGTGAGCCGACTCTTTGGTAAGTGCCCTTGGCGCTAGGCTTTAGCGCGCATCATTTGCGCCTGTTATCGCCTTAGCGGTCTGGAACCTCAGCTTTTGAATAGGCACGCCAAAACATAACCAGGACAGCTCTATGACTAACATCGGTGAGATGGACGCTGTGGAACTCGCAGACCGCATTGCCCCAGGCGACATCAGCCCACTTGAGGCCCTCTCTGCCGCGATCGAAGCTTGCCAACCGCTAAACCCTGATTTCAATGTACTCTGCTCACTGCGATTTGAGCGTGCTATTGAAGACGCACATGCGAATCGTGTCACAGCTGAAACAACTGATGCCGTGGCACAACCGCTAGCCTACGGGCGTCGGATTAAATCAAATTTCTCAACAAAGCCAATGGCGCGCGTCTACTCACTAAAGGTATCGTTCAAGTAACAACCCCCCAAAGAACGCCATTAGGCCGCAGAAAAGCTGCAGCGAAGGTATTGCCTATTGTGTTACTAAAATCACGGACATTAACTTATTCGCCTAACACTCTTCTCAAGGTGGCAGAGAAGGTCAGACTAAAGCCAGTCAATTATTAGATAGTTTCCGATGCCTAACTACAACGACGCCTTTGATGGCTCTATAAAACAGCACCCAATCACTGTACGCCCTAGATACACGATCAGTCTGAACGCTGAGGGGGCCCCGCATTTCCAGACAGCAAATCTCGATCTAGCTGCTGAGCTGATAGATCAGCAGCTAGGGCGGGTGAGTGATTCATCCGCGCCGCGCAGACTTGATATTCCGGGTGTTTTCTGCCCATTCTTTGCCATCGTTGATGCCAAAACCACATAAAACACTGGCTTTTCTTGCTTAATGTAGTAGCTTCAACCCAAGGATTCATTATTTTGCCGTAACAGGGGAGCCGCTATGCGCTATTCGGACTATCTGAATGCCGTGTCCTTTCATCACAAAACCATCAGCTACAATGCATTAGCACCAAAACTTGATCCTGACTCACCCAAAGTTGATGCCAAACTTGCAATAACACTTAAGCAATCATTCGATTTAATTGGTCCCTATTGCTACAAACGAATAATGGATCAAGTTAAGGCTGTCGTGCCACTGGCAGCTTATCTAGTTCTCTTCCAGATACTAATTCTTCGCCATCCCATTGACTCAGCACTGATGTTAGGTGGTGGTTTAATCGCCGTGATTGTCGGCCTTGCCGTATTCATGGAAGGCTTGAGCACGGGTCTAATGCCCTTTGGTACAATCATTGGTGACAATTTGCCCAAAAAAGCCTCGATGACGGTGGTGCTCATCATCATTGGTATGCTGGGCGTGGGAGTCACTTTTGCAGAACCCGCGATTGGGGCTTTGCAGGCTTTTGGCTCATCAGTCGACGTCAATACAGCGCCGTACCTTTATGAGCTCTTAAACAATTGGACTATGCCCCTGATCTTAATGGTCGGTGCCGGCGTCGGTTTAGCTGCCATCTTGGGAACAGTGCGGTTTGTTAGAGGTTGGTCCCTCAAACCTATGATTTATTGTGCGCTAGCACCCGTCCTGGCCCTAACAGGATATGCCTGGCTGGACCCTAATTTACGATCCGTACTCGGTCTTGCGTGGGATTGCGGCGCAGTGACCACTGGCCCAGTAACGGTGCCTCTGGTTCTGTCTCTCGGCATTGGCATTGCTAACGCCGCTGGCAAGGGTCAATCTTCACTTTCTGGGTTTGGTGTTGTCACATTAGCCTCATTGTTCCCTATCTTAGCCGTACTTATCCTCGCTATTTTCATGTCTTTGACTGTTACACCAGAAGAGATACAGCAGGCCGCTCAATTGGCATCAGCGACCGTTGCCGTTGAGCCAACGGTATGGGACAAAACGCCACTGATAGAAATTGTTACTGGGGTTCAAGCTATCTTGCCTCTAGTACTATTTTTGATGTTTGTACTGTTCATTATCTTGAAATCCAAACTGCCAAACCGAATGGTGACGTTCTACGGTTTAACGCTCAGTATTGTAGGTATGTGCATCTTTAATGTCGGCCTGACATATGGACTCGGCGCCATTGGCACCCAAACAGGTGGTGTCTTGCCCGCGGCTTTCATGGAACTGCCGATCAGCCAATTTTCACCCATCTACCCAGAGCTAGTTGGGATAGCGATAGTCATTGCGTTTGCTTTTCTTATGGGATTTGGTGCAACCCTCGCTGAACCCGCACTCAATGCGCTAGGCCTGACTGTGGAAAACTTAACGAACGGCGCGTTTAAAAAATCGATGCTGATGTATAGCGTTGCCATCGGAGTTGCGGTGGGTATAGCGCTTGGTATCGCAAAACTCGTTATCGGCTTTGACCTTATGACAGTTCTGATTCCTCTGTACCTGGTCGGCATCGTTTTGACCATGCTTTCAACTGAAGAATTTGTCAATGTCGCCTGGGACAGTGCCGGCGTGACAACGGGTCCGGTAACTGTGCCATTGGTGTTAGCAATGGGGCTTGGGCTGGGTTCAGCCGTATCAGCGGTAGAAGGATTTGGTATTTTATCACTCGCCAGTATTTGCCCTATCCTCGCCGTTCTAATCATGGGATTGGCAATTCAATATTTAAATAAAGTAAAGTCATCCATTGAAAACAGCGTTACAGAGGCATTGATATGAAAGACCGAAGCATTACCTATTTATCAGATGCATTTTTAATAACCTGTGTCTTACAAAAGGATTTAGCGGAAGAAGTTCTAGCTGCCGCGAAGAATATCGGCGCCCAAGGCGCCACGATTAGCTATGCCAAAGGTACCGGTATTCGCGAACGAATGGGGCTCTTGGGCGTTACCATAGGCGAACAAAAAGAAGTTATACGGATTATCGTTTCTGAGGACCAAGCCAATCTGGTGTTTGAAGCCATGTATCTCGCAGGCCAGCTGGACACCCCGGGCATGGGCATCATGTATATGGTCAAGCTTGATCGAGTTGCGACTTATGTTCCTGAATCGATTTTAAACGCAATTAAGTAAGGAGGGACGTATGCAAGTAGAAATTGGAGCATTAGTCCACAAAGATTGCGGACCCGCAGTACTAGAAGCTATGCGCGGCACAGAGGGCGTTGCCGCGACTATGATAGAGACTGGGCGATCAAATGATTTGTTTGATGACCGCCAATTTGGTGAATATGGCGAAGCCTCGATCATTACGATTATTGCTGATGAAGAGCACAAAACCGCCGTTTTTGATAGATTATATGGTGCTTGTAATCTTTTTGATAAATCCCAAGGCGTGATCTTTATGACAGAGCCGGTCATTCGCACTAGCTTATAGTCATTTAATTAAGTATGTACTCAACCAACGCTTTCTTCGCCATCTAGCACCTCAGAGATGGCTTTACCACTTTCCCTCAAGGGCTTCTTTGCGGACCTCTGAAATCAAGCGCTCTTCGGCATACATTTTCTTCACGCGCCGGTTATCGTCTTCCAGCTCTTTCCTGCGCTTCATCAAGGACGCGTCCATACCGCCGTACTTAGCTCACCATATGTAAAATGTTGCGCTACTCATCCCGTGTTCACGGCAGACTGTTGGCACGGGCTGGCCGCCTTCTGCTTCCTTCAATATCGCTAATATTTGACTATCCTCCCGGTGATTACGTCTCTTGCGCTTAGTTGGAACGTGTGCTCCTCGCCTGGTTCCCGCTAGCGTAAAAAAAGCGTAAAAAAGCGTAAATGATTCCAAAAACGTGCGATTTGATGCGGTCATCGGCGGGAATTTTCCCAGCTTAAAGGCTGATTCAAGTTAGCTACAGGCTGCATTCTGTGTGGGTTATATACAAATTGCGGGCACGAGAGAACGTCAGTTGGTTTTGAGGGAAAACGCGTAATGGTGCCCGGGGCCGGGGTCGAACCGGCACCGCCGTGAGGCGACAAGATTTTAAGTCTTGCGTGTCTACCAATTTCACCACCCGGGCATTTTGGGAAGTGATCAAAGGCGCGTAGTGTAACGGTCTGCGGCCCGCGGCTCAATCTCTATCAAACAACTTTCGCGGGATTTTTTCTTGATGCTGACAAATGTTCGAGCGCGGGCCGCGCTCTGGGCTATTTTGGATAGATGATCTTGAGGTTTTGAGCCTCCATATCGACATCCATAGCGGCAAGGGTAAATTACCGCTCAAACAGGCTAACTATCCCGTGAATTTAACGACAAAATCTATTAGACTTGCGCTCGCTCAAAAGGCGGGGTGGCAGAGTGGTTATGCAGCGGACTGCAACTCCGTACACGCCGGTTCGATTCCGACCCCCGCCTCCATTTAGCGCTCAGCCTATCTTTCGGCCCTCCCCGACGCCAAGCCATTCGATTAATCGTTATATGGCTTCCACATGGCAGCCTGGCTCGCCATATGATGAGCGTCAGACTCACACCCAACATGAGGTTTAAACCGGCTTATTTCGATAACACCTTGACGCTTGCGGATCCTTTTTACGGCCCATCAAACTAGTCAATCGACGCATCTGAATCAACAAGTGGGCGCACCGCTAAGGTCTGCCTGGCACCCGCGAGAATCAAAGCACACCGAACGTCCGATGACCCTCGCCTCCTTAGCGCCCCGGGCCCGGCATGCCTTGAATTGAATCGATTAGCGCTTGCCTAATTAACTGCTGGCTATTTAGCCGATCTTTATCAGCGCTTAATCAAAATCACTCGCATCATGCCGCTCGCGAAGCTGTAGTTCTTCCGGCCCAAAGGTTCGGTTGACTCGTCGGCCGCGCTGTACCGCAGGGCGCTCTTCGATCTCAGTCGCCCAGCGAATCACATGGGTGTAAGACGCGACATCGAGGAACTCTGCCCCGTCATAGCCATTATGGAGCACTAACATACCGTACCATGCGTAAGTCGCCATATCGGCGATCGTGTACTCTTCGCCGCACAGATAGCGCCGGTCTGACAGATTTCTGTCGAGTACATCCAACTGGCGTTTTACCTCCATGGCATAGCGATCGATGCAATACTCGATTTTGATGGGCGCATACGCATAAAAGTGACCAAAGCCGCCGCCCAGGTAAGGCGCACTACCCATTTGCCAGAACAACCAAGACATGCACTCTGCCCGGGCTGAGCCCGCCTTCGGCAGAAACGCATCAAATTTTTCGGCCAGGTAGACCAACATCGCACCTGACTCAAAGATACGAGTCGGCGGCGATGTGCTGCGATCAAGCATAGCCGGAATCTTCGAGTTCGGATTCACTTCGACGAAACCACTACTAAACTGCTCGCCCTTGCCGATATTAATCAAAAAGGCATCGTACTCGGCCTCGGTCTTGCCGAGCGCCAACAGCTCTTCCAGCATGATCGTCACTTTGACACCATTCGGCGTACCTAATGAGTACAACTGGATGGGATGCTTGCCTATGGGCAACGCCAGCTCATGGGTAGGACCGGCAATGGGTCGATTGATATTGCTGAACCGGTGCTCGGCATTGGTATTCCATTGCCAAACTTTTGGTGGCGTATAGCTTGTATCAGTCATAGTGGCTTCTTTATAGTGATGGCTGTGAGCGTGAGAACTGACCAGAATAGTAACTCACCCCCTACTGAGCATCAATGCCGAACCGCCTTTGTGCCATCGTCAACTCAGCATGACGTGCGTTAGACTGTCAGCTGGCATCCCCGCCTCTTTCTCGACTGTGACTGGATAAACTGATGATCGATTTATCGCCCTTTCCCCGAATCAAGCTCGCTCAACTACCGACGCCACTGCAGCCGCTCAAACGTTTATCCGCACTACTCGATGGACCGACGATTTGGATCAAGCGCGACGACTGCACTGGCTTGGCGTTAGGTGGTAACAAAACCCGTAAACTTGAGTTCCTGATGGGCGAGGCCCAACACCAACAGGCCGAGCTGATTGTCACCTTTGGCGCCGTTCAGTCAAATCATGTACGCCAAACCGTCGCAGCCTGCGCCCAACTGGGCTTTCCCTGCGAACCTATTCTGTCCCGCAGCGTCGACTTCGACGAGGACAGCTATCGGCTATCGGGCAATTTGTTTCTCGATCAACTACTCGGTGCCAAGATCCATCAAGTCAACCCGGAGGACGTCAAGGCCACCTTTCGGACCCTGCTCGACCGCGAGTCGCGCCGAGTGTATGCCATACCCGCAGGTGGCTCCAATGCCACGGGCTCATTAGGTTATGTCAACTGCGCGCGAGAGATTAGCGCTCAGGTAGACAACCTCGGCATCGAGATCAAAACCCTTGTGCATGCCACCTCTAGCGCCGGGACACAGGCAGGTTTGATCGTTGGCATGGCCAACGAAACCCAGCCCATCCCGATTCTCGGCATCAATGTCTATGAGGCAGATGCCAGCGTCATGGAATCCAAAGTTCGGCAGTTAGCCACGGAAGTCGCCACCCAGGTCGGGGCTGCGCCCATTCCAGACAATCTCATTCAACTCAATCACGAGCACAGAGGTCTTGGCTATGGCTTACCCACGCCCGCCATGATCGAGGCGGTCACCCTCGTGGCGCAACAAGAGGGCGTGTTACTCGACCCGGTGTATTCCGGTAAAGCCATGGCAGCATTGATTGCCGAAATTCGTGCCGGCACCTGGCACCGCGATGATCACGTGATGTTCCTGCATACCGGCGGAAATCCAGCCCTGTTCGCCTATCATTCGATATTCCAATGAGTCGAAGGCTGGGGGCATTTTCGCTGGGTTTTTCCCCGCCACTTGAGGTATTCTCAAAACCGGCCAACTGGCTTGCCGGTACTAGCGGAATGGTGACGAGCCTATTCGGCGCCAAGAATTTTTTTACACGTCAATCGCCTTAGACATTAATCAAGCACATGCCCGCCGTTCACTTGCGACACGGCGAGCCAAAGCGACAAGGAATTAGTATGACCAACCCACAAATCCAAACAGCTAGCGCCCATTTCGACGTCGTCATTGTCGGTAGCGGCTTCTCAGGGCTGTTGTGCGCGTCTTATTTAACCGAGGCGGGCATTGATAATGTCCGTGTCTTTGAGATGACACCCTCAGTCGGTGGTGTCTGGAGCAATGGCGGCGTGGGCGCCTACCCGGGCGCTGCCTGCGATGTGCCCGCCTATACCTACCTACCTTTTCTCGATCGGACCGGTTTTATTCCTTCAAAGAAATATGTCAGTCAGCCGGAGATCTCCGGTTACGCGGAGTTGTTGGTCGACCACACCGGGATTCGTGACAAGATCCGATTCTCGCGCAAAGTCGTCGATATGACCTATATCGGCGATCAGCAAAAAGTCTGGCAGGTCACGACCATCGATACCGCCACAGGCGCGCCCACTGAAATTGTCACCTGCACCCATATCGTGACCGCCAACGGCCCCCTTTCCAGTCCACGCTTACCGGAGATCCCAGGCATGGCAGACTTTAAGGGCGAAAGTTTTCACACCGCTAAATGGGATCAATCGGCGGTATTGAAAGGCAAGCGCGTTGGGGTTGTGGGTACCGGGGCGTCGGCCGCTCAGGTGATCACCTCAATTGCCGATGAAGTGGCATCATTAACCGTATTCCAGCGCACGGCGACTTGGTGCCTGCTGCGAGACGACGAGCCAACCCCACCGGAACTGACCGAGAAATTTCGCGCTGGTGGCTACGGCGAAACGCTGCGATACGTGGACTGGAAAGGCGAGTTACCACCTGCAGAAGTCGCGTTTTCCTTTGAAGACCTGCACGACGAAACTAAGAATGCGGCGATTTGCGCCCAAATCACGGCACGCCTGAATTCAGAAGTTGACGATCCAGAAATCGCTAAATTATTGACCCCAGACTATCCTTTCTTCTGCAAACGCGCGCTATTTATCGATGACTACTACTCCACCTTCAACAAGCCGAATGTCACGCTTGTTAACGACAATGGTGGCGTTGTCGGCGTCAACGAAACCGGTCTGCAAATTGCCAGCGGCGACACATTCGACTTAGATGTGATCATCTACGCGACGGGCTTTGACAGTAACTTTATTCCGTTTCGCATCGCCGGTCGTAATGGCACAACCCTGGCCGACAAGTTTGGTGCTAACGAGGCCAATAACTTTCAGATGACCACGCCGCATTCTCTGTGGGGCGTGCATGTGGACGAGATGCCAAACCTGTATATGATGATCGGTCCGCAAAGCCTGAATCCGGTAACCAATGTCACGCTGTTGTGTGAGCAGCAATCCCAATACATCACTGACTTGATCAAAAAGATGCAAGCAGCAGGCCACACTGAAGTCGAACCCACGACTCAAGCCGTTGGCGCCTGGACAGATCTGTGCAACTCAACGTCAGAAGGTAAGGTGTGGTTACGCTGTAATAACTGGTATATGAAAACGACCAAGACCGATGCCAAAGCCGGCCGAGAAGTGTCTGCTGGTATGTGGATGGCCTCTTATGCTGATTACCTACAGCACGTCCTCGGTGAAAGAGGCGGCTCGCAAGACGAATTGCTGCAATTCCGCTAAGCGGCATCAATTGGGTTGCTAACAACCTGCCTGGCGCGGTACTGATGAAGTGGTTTCGTCAGTCCCGCATTAGGCATTGGTCTATTTGTCTTGCCTGCTCATCTTGAACTCAAACTCCAAGCGCCTAGCGAAACGCTAGGCCTTCAAATTGGCCCGACTCGCGCCACTCGTCCAGATACTTGAAATACGCCATGGGACCAGCGGGGTAACCCACGTGATACTTTGCGCCCGGACTCGGCGTCTGACCTTCATTGTTGTAATAACCCGGCGTACAGTCTGGCGACCCCGTCATCCTTGGCGCCGCATGCAAGAGTAACTCAAGCCAGGCATCTTCAGCCGCACGCTTCAGCTCAATCTCTTTGAAGCCATTGTCTAGGGCGTGTTTGATTGTCACGGCAATGGTCTTGCCCGCCTCTGTTAAATTGTGGGGCACATTTGAAATCAAGTTGGCGCCCTGTGTCGGCTGAACTAAAAACGCATTGGGAAAACCGTGCACATGAATACCATGCTTGGTACGCATGCCCTGCCCCCAGTAATCTGACAACTTAAGCCCATCGCGGCCGGTCATATCAAATCCAGCTCGGCGTTTGAGCTCAGTACCCACCTCAAAGCCTGAGGCATAAATAATACAATCCACGGGATACTCAACGCCGTCTACGACCAGACCATTGGCAGTGATTTTCTCAACGCCTTGACCATCGGTGTCGATCAACCGGGTACTGGGTTCATTGTAAGCCTGCAGATAATCATCATGAAAACAGGGGCGCTTGCAGAGCTGCTGATACCAGGCTTTTAGATGTTCGGCGGTACTCGAATCCTTGACGATGGTGTCGACTCGAGCGCGAATTTCTTCCATCTTCTCGTAATCAGAATCAGAGAAGGCTTCCATCATCTTGGCCTGTGTCATGTCTTCAGGCTTGAGCTGCATGATCTTCGAGCGAATCCGTCGCGAAAGATCCGTCCAGCCATCCATCACCAGGTCTTCAGTCGCCAGGCTACCGGTCTGATTCGCCGTAAAATTTTCCAGCCAGCGTTGCTGCCAACCTTCAGAGGCGATCGTTGCGAACCATTCAGGATCTGTGGGTTTGTTATTTCTGATATCAATGGACGAAGGGGTCCGTTGGAACACTAACAACTCTTTGCAGGCTTTGGCTAAATGTGGAACACACTGAACGGCTGTTGCGCCTGTACCGATGATCGCCACCCGTTTACCGGCCAAATTTACCATGGGCGCGCCTGAAGGATCACCACCCGTATAGTCGTAGTCCCAACGACTAGTGTGAAACGAGTGGCCCTTGAAATCTTCAATACCAGGTATACCCGGCAGCTTCGGCACGTGCAAGGGACCGGTACCCATGGCCACAAACTGGGCGGTAAAGGCATCGCCGCGGTTGGTTGTAATCAACCAACGGCTGTCAGCCGCTTGCCACTCTAACTGTTTCACTTCGGTGTGAAACAAAGCATTGTCGTAAAGCCCGTAATGGTGGCCGAGATGCTGGCAGTGCGCCAAAATCTCCGGTGCATGGGCATACTTTTCAGTGGGCATATGGCCCACTTCTTCAAGCAGCGGCATATACACAAACGACGCGGTATCGCACTGTGCACCGGGATAGCGATTCCAATACCAAGTACCACCAAAGTCACCGCCCTTCTCAAGAATGCGTACATCCGCAACGCCCGCTTCTTTCAGCCGCGCCCCCGTCACCAGGCCCGCAAAGCCGCCACCAATGAAGGCCACCGTCACATGATCGGTCTTCGGTTGGCGTTCAACGATGGGCGTATAGGGGTCTTCCAGATAGTGAGCTAACTGGCCCTTGAGCTCTAGATACTGGTTATTACCGTCGGCACGAAGACGCTTATCACGTTCCAGCAGATATTTCTGGCGGATCGCTTCTTTATCAAAGGGC
>Ga0075467_10003733_pt1 | contig 11589 bp, 6 predicted proteins | sample DEB08_DNA_9_FD_75067 | JGI IMG/M metagenome (GOLD analysis project Ga0075467, IMG submission 75067) | Aqueous microbial communities from the Delaware River and Bay under freshwater to marine salinity gradient to study organic matter... | ecosystem: Environmental > Aquatic > Marine > Coastal ...
GCTGCAACAAGAATTGCAGGGAAATTTAAAAAATCCATAATAATTTTAGTTTTAGTAAGTAACTAAATGTACAAAAAAATAAATATTGCTTAAAAGTACTACCGGACAATGCTTGTACAACTTCAACCAGAACTTACCCTGCCAGAAGAAATAAATCTATCCCTTTTAAGAAATCGCCGTAGCTTCAGCCACAAGCAATGCGTTTTTATCATCTAAAGCTTTAGCTATAAACTCATTAATTGCGGCATTTTTTTCTAAACCATTCTCTAGTAATACGCCTAATGTAATCATGGTAATAATACGTGTTCCTGATTTTTTAACAGACGTATTAAACAGCGGTTCCACCTCCTCATAACTCACCTTTTTTGCTAATTCTTGAATGTCAGCTTTAGCATCAGCTTGTTTGTCTTCTGGCAATCTATCATACTTTTTACCATAAGATTTTATTTGCTCAATGGCAGACCTGTTGTTTTGTTGTGGTTGTTTTTGTTGATTTTGATTCGTGTTTTGTTGTGGTTTTACTTTAGCCCAAGTATCGCGTAAGCCAACTGTTTTATTGAATACTAAATGTTCTGACGTTGAATCATCATCTACATTAAAATAGCCTAAACGTTGAAACTGAAATCTGTCTCCAATTTTAGCATCTTTTAAACTAGGCTCTACAAACGCTTCAATAGTTTTTAAAGAATTTGGGTTTATAAATTCCATAAAACTCTTGTCTTGATGACTATCAGGCGTTTCATCACTAAACAACCTATCATATTCTCTAACTTCCGCTTTTACAGCTTGCTCTATAGATACCCAATGTAATGTGCCTTTTACTCTTCTAGAGGTGTCTTCAGAATAGGTACAATGAATTTCTTCTATGTTTCCATTAACGTCTTTTACAACACGTTCAGCTTTAATAATATAAGCATTTTTTAATCGTACCTCGCCACCTAATTTCAATCTAAAAAACTTAGCACTCGCTTCTTCTTTAAAATCTTCTTTTTCAATATATAATTCACGTGAAAATGGCACTTTTCTAAAGCCAGCACTTTCATCTTCTTGATTATTTTCAGCATCTAACCACTCCACTTTGTCTTCTGGATAATTAGTAATAACCAATTTAACCGGATCTAAAACCGCCATAACGCGCGGTGCTATTTTGTTTAAATCTTCGCGTATACAAAATTCTAAAAGTGATACGTCAATAATATTATCTCGCTTTGCAACACCAACCGTTTCGACAAACTTTCTAATGGAATTAGGCGTATAGCCTCTTCGACGCAAACCAGAAATGGTTGGCATCCTAGGATCGTCCCAACCGTTAACAATACCATCTTCAACCAACTTAAGTAACTTACGTTTACTCATAATGGTGTAGCTTAAATTTAAACGGGCAAATTCACGTTGTTTTGGTCTTAACTTGCTCGTGTCTACTAACTGGTCTAAAAACCAATCATAAAGCTCTCTATGTGGCTTAAATTCAAGTGAACACAAGGAATGCGATATTTGTTCGATGTAATCGCTCTCGCCATGCGTCCAATCATACATGGGGTAAATACACCAATCATTCCCCGTTCTATGATGATGCTTCTTTAAAACACGATACATAATCGGGTCGCGCATTAACATATTAGTATGTTGCATATCTATTTTAGCACGTAAGATATGTTCGCCTCCATCAAACTCGCCAGCTTTCATACGTTCAAACAACTCTAAATTTTCTTCAATACTTCTGTTTCTAAAAGGCCCATCGACACCAGGTTGTGTTGGCGTTCCCTTTTGTTCTGCCATAGCTTCACTAGATTGCGAATCTATATAGGCTTTACCTTCTTTTATTAAATAAACAGCCCAATCATAAAGTTGCTGAAAATAATCTGATGAAAACAGCTCTTTATCCCATGTATAACCTAACCAAGCAATATCCTCTTTTATAGCATCAACAAACTCTTGCTCTTCTTTAGCAGGATTGGTATCATCAAACCTCAGATTTACCGGAGCATTATAATATTCTCCTAAACCAAAACTAATGCCAATAGCCTTAGTATGCCCAATATGCAAATATCCGTTTGGTTCTGGCGGAAAACGAAAACGTAAATTGCCTTTAGGCATTCCGTTTGCTAAATCTTCTTCTATAATTTGCTCAATAAAATTGAGTGATTTTCTTTCTTCAGACATGGTTGCTGTTTATTTCAACTAAATAAGCCTCAAAATTACGGAAATTCAAGTTATTTTAGCTTAATAAGTTTAATAAGCGTAACAAATTTTAATTAATGATTACTTATAATTAAAACCTTTAATTAAATTCAATTTAAAATGAAAAACTCAAACTATCAATGTCCCAAATGTGGAAATTTAGATTATGAAACTGGCGAAATGAGAGCTACTGGAGGCACATTATCTAAAATTTTTGATGTTCAAAATAAAAAATTTACATCTGTAACTTGTTCAAAGTGTACGTATACAGAATTTTACAAAACCAAAACCAGTGCATTAAGTAACATTTTTGATTTATTTACTAACTAATGGGAATTATAAAAGTTGAAAATATTCGTGTATTCGCTTATCATGGCTGTTTGAAAGAAGAAACAAAAATAGGGAGTGATTATCGTGTAGATTTAGAAGTAAAAGCGGATTTACAAACCTCTGCCGTTACCGATAAACTTAGTGATACTGTTGATTATGTGTTTTTAAATAAAGTTATCAAAGAAGAAATGGAGATCGCATCTCATTTACTTGAAACTGTGGCAAAACGTATCTTAAACAGAATATTTAATGAAGACGAGCTCGTAAAAAAAGCGACCGTTTGGGTAAGTAAATTGAATCCGCCAATTGGGGGAGACGTTGAAAGCGTAACAATAAAAATGACTGATAAGCGAAAAAGTAATTTTTATGTAAGCTAAAGTCACATTTTTTTTTAAATTTGCAAAAATAATTATGGCGTCGTGGCCGAGTGGCTAGGCAGAGGTCTGCAAAACCTTCTACAGCGGTTCGAATCCGCTCGACGCCTCAAAGAACCTTCAAGTTTTACTTGAGGGTTTTTTTATTGTAAATTTTTATAAAAAATTAATTAAAGAGCAGCAAAACCTTCTAGATAAATTTGCTTTTCAAATACACTCGACACAACAAAGAACCTTCAAGTTTACTTGAGGGTTTTTTATTGTAATATTTTTTATGAAAAATTAATTAAAGACAGGCAAAACCTTCTGTATGCCTTTGCTTTTCGAATCCGCTCGACGCCACAATAAAGAAAGACCTTTAGGATCTCTTTTTAAGATATTGTATCCATAATATGAATTAAAGCCAAACAAAGCACTATATCGAACTTTGCTTATCCAATACGCTCGACGCTTCAATAAAGACATACTTTTTAGATTTCTTTTTTTAAGATACATCTTCATAAAATGAATTAAATAGGAGCAAAGCACTATATCCAAGTTTGTTTATCGAATACATTAAACACACCAAAGAACCTTCAAGTTTTACTTGGGGGTTTTTTTATTGTAAATTTTTATGAAAAATTAATTAAAGAGCAGCAAAACCTTCTGGTTAACTTTGCTTTTCAAATCCGCACCACGCCACAATAAAGAAAGAGCTTTATGATATCTTTTTTTAAGATACATTTTCATAAAATAAATTAAATAGGAGCAAAGCACTATATCGAAGTTTGCTTTTCAAATATACTCGACACATCGAAAAAGAATCAAGTTTTACTTGAGGTTTTTTTATTGTAAATTTTTTATGAAATAAATTGAAGAGGAGCGAAGCCTAAGTTCTAAGTTTGTTTATAGAGCACACCAGACACCTCAATAAGAAGGCTCTAAAAAGGATATGTATTATTCCGGAAGCTTTTCTTTTCTTGGAGTTATTTGTTCAAACCTCTCTTTAATAAGCTCTTTTTCTTTTGGAAAAAAGCCTTGAACTAAAAGCAATACACCAAAACCTAAGATTACTAAAGCAACTATTTTTTTTGTTTTAAAAATAAGCCGCGGTGTTAGTTTGTTTCTTAATTTTTTGGCAACTACTATTTTAACTAAATCAACTAGAAAATACACAATCAAAATAGTGCTTAAGAAGACCACAACACCATTTTCTGTACTTGTTAATGAATTGGCCAAAACTATAAAAGCGACCCAACCCAATAGCACGCCTATATTGATGAAATTAAGTAAGAAGCCTTTTAAAAAGAGTTTACCATACCCTTTTTTAATTTCGACTTTATGATATTCTCTAACAATTTCTCTAAACGATTTTGATGTTTTTGTAAATGAAATAATACCATAAGCCACTAATAACACACCACCAAAAACTAAAAAATTAGGATCGTCTTTAATTTTTTCAAGCAATTTATTGGTACTAAAAAAGGCAACAAATATAAAAATGATATCGGCCAGCATAACGCCACTATCAAATATTAAAGCACTTTTAAAGCCCTTTGTGGCACTGGTTTCCAGTAGGACAAAAAACACGGGCCCTATAGTAAATGCTAAAATAATTCCGAAGGGAATAGCTGTTAAAATATCATCAAACATAGAAAGTTGAAGCTTTTACACAAAGTAAAGAAATATTTTAAAACTATTGGTTTGCTGCTCCGTTAGATTTTAAAGTTATTAAACAAAAAAGGAGTGGGCATAACCCCACTCCTTTAAAATAAACGTAATAAACGCGTGATTTAGTTTTTAATCAATTTTATACTATTAATACCAGATTCTGTTTTAATCTGTGCAAAATATAATCCAGATTTTAAAGTAGAACCATCTATTACGGTTTCGCTTGCGTTAGGCGCTAATGATAATACATTTTTACCTAAAATATCGAATACTTTAATAGAAGACATGTTACTGTTTTCTGTTCTTACCGTCCAACTATCTTGTGTTGGGTTTGGGTATGCTTTAAAAGATGTTATTGCAAAATCTTCTGTTCCTAATGTACAAGCATCACCGACTGTGTAATCTCTAGAGACAGACAAACTACCTCCTGCTGCCCAAGCAAAACCACCGGTGAAAGACATTACTGCTCCATCAGTTAAACCTGCGAATGTATATTCAAATTTTTGTGTAGTTCCAGGAACAAGAGTAGGATTTTGATTACCATTACCATCATTAAAAAATTGAGCAACAAGACCATCCACAGTATTTAAGATTTCTATGGTAACTTTAACATCCGTACCAGACGGCAGAGTCTCAAAAGTATATGCATAATCCTCAGTTTGTCCTGCACAATCGTTACTTAAATCAGCTGTTGTTGTTGCATTCAATCCTGTAATAGGATTATTTGCTGCCACATTACCTGTACCATCACTCGCTGAAACTTCAAAGATATAAGCTGTTAGTGGATCAAGTCCTGAAACTGTAAAAGATGTTTCGACTCCAGAAGTACCTGTTGTCTGAACGGTATTTGCACCACCATTATAAGTGATATCATACGTTATTGATCCAGAATCATCTGTCGCATTTAATAGCAATTCTACACCAAATGCTCCAGCAGTTCCTACAGTAGCAGTAAAAGCTGTTGGAGGTGCGCTATCCACAAAAACAGCAATATCATCTACTAAATACACTCCGTTGGCCGCACTATTTCTATCTACAAAAATTCTTAACTCTGTTAAATTGCCTAAAGGAGAAGGAGGGTCAATAAATACTGTTTCTTCTATTTGCCCTGTAGTTGTAAAGTCTGTTTCATAATTTCCGGCAGTAGTAATAATTTTAAAAAGATGGGTATGCACTTCATCTGCAGGTGCATCTGTTGATTGCATCGTAAAAGTAATTGTATTTGCGGCATTATTTGATAGATCTACCTGATTTACACCTGCAAAATTAATAAAAGCATTATCCCAATTGTCACCATTACCAAAAATCTGTAATTTCTCTCCGGTTATAAGGGCATCTCCGCCAGTACCACCTGATTTATCCCATGTAAATGCGTCGGAAGTACTACTAAAATCTAGAGGTAAAGCTGCTGTAGGTACTGATATAATTGCACCTTGCGTTCCACCACCGATATTGTCAATTCTTGTAACACTTGCTGCACCTGATATGCCTCCATCAACAAAAACAAGCATAGTCGGGTATGATCCTGTTGGTACAAATGGAGTACAATAACAACCATCTTGCCGAATACCTTCACTGCCAAAATCAAATGTTAAAGTTTCCCATCCGGCAACTGCGTCTGAAGTTTTTGCCACAGTAACAGGAACTACCCCACTTCCTTCAAATTTAACCCATACTAAACGCGCAGTATCTGTGCTATTATAAAAATCGAGCGTGATCACTTGTTTTAAAGGATCTGCAAATGACACTTCGTAATCTAAGGCAATAGGGTAGTTTTCATATTGATCACCTGAATTACTCAATTCAGCCACCATTGACATGTTTGTACTGTTATCTGTAATTACAGCTACAGCAGTACCAGCACCGGCAGCTGATATGTAGTCCACGCCATTAGTTTCAAAATCAACAGTTGGTACTTGACCAAACATGATTGAAAGTGAGAAACAAAAAAATAATAAAGTAATTTTTTTCATCATAATTAAAGTATTTAAATTAGTTTAAGTTAAAATTGGCCTTTGAAAAACATTTCGGCTAATTCCTATTATCGTAAAGATAGTGTTGTTGTTTTATTAATTACCCAAATAACACCTAAACAAAAAACATACAATGTAATAATACATAGGCATTATTGAAAATATCGCAATATATCTGATTTTTAAGCTTTTTATCGACTTTTTTAGTGCGCAAAGAACCCTTAACTTCAGGTTTTAATTAGCATGTATTGGTAATGTTGTGGTAAAAAAAAGACTAGCTATGAAATATTGTGTTGTTTACGAGCTAATTACATGATTAATTGTTAGCTTTTTAAATAAACTAAACAGTTTTAACACAATTACTGTAGATCTATCACATAACCATGTAATACCCTTATTAAAATTACGCCTACTTCATCAAAAAAAGAAAACCCTTAATACTAAAATTTAATTATTAACTAATAGGCTCAAACGCTCATCGTTATTTGTTACTATTATGGCATCTTCGTTGTTTATTTTGATAGCTAATATTGAGCGACTATCCTGAGGTATATAAAAGCCGCTTTGTGAGGGTGTTAAGAAACTAAAATTATTATTACCATCGCCCATAAGTACAGCCCCATAACCGGAATCGTATCTTGTAGTTTCTACTTCCACACCATAATGATTCCCAACAATTAATATATCCTTAAAACCGTCCGCATTAAAATCGTCGATTAAAGCTCCTTTTATTGGGCTCAATTGAGCTTGAACAGGCAATTTTTGCGGCATCAACATACCATCATCATTTATTAAAATAATGCTTTCAAAATTATTTATTTCATAAACCACAGCACTGTCCACTTTTTCTTCAGGAAGGATATCAAGTAATTTTGATGACGCGAAACTATGATAATCCTGAAATTTTTCAGCTACATAGGGCATTTGTTGACTGGTGCATTCCCGCCCTCTCATAGGCACATAGTCATCTTTATAAAATTTAGCGAGCACCACATCATTAGTCCCATTGTTATCAAAATCATTAGCATACACCTTAAAAGGGTGATCTTTAGTGGCTTTAAACTTATTGTTCTTCCCTAGGTTACCAATAATGTAATCGTCGTCCCCATCATTGTCAATATCATTTGCTATTATGGACCACCACATACCCCTAGTATCATCCAGTCCAAGTTTTTCTGAACTGTTTTCAAAAACACCATTAGTATTTGTTAGCACCGTAATAGTCATCCACTCACCAACTACAATCATATCGTCATCGCCGTCTTGATCTATATCTGTAAATACGGCATCAGTAACCATACCCATATTTTTAAGATCTGGGGCCATAGTGTCAGGGGCTTTTGTAAAAACACCATGGTTGTTCAATAATAAATAGCTACTGGCTGGAAACGGGTATTTCCCAGAAATTAATCTAACACCAACGAAAATATCCAAATCACCATCACCATCTACATCTGAGACTTTTACACATTGTGAACTTTGAGAGATCTTAGGCAATCCTTTTTTACTCTTGGCAAATACACCGACACCATCGTTTATATAGAGCCTATCAATTAATAATGGATTTCCTATTTTATACTCACTACCGCCACTTGTGACATATAAATCCTGATCACCATCTGCGTCTACATCGAAAAACAAGGCTCCTAAATCTTCTGACTCTTTGTCTTGAACCCAAGGCTGTACTCTATTTTCTATGAAATTGCCATCCTGGTTTTGAATATAAAGTATGCCGCTCTGTCCCGCAGCGCCACCAATAAATAAGTCTTCTAAACCATCATTATTAACATCAGTAACGGCAGTGAATGGACCATTTTGAGATATATTATGAGGTAATAACACTTCATTTTCATATTCATTAAAGTCATTTTCTTCATGCCTAAATGATAAACCAATACCTGATGGGTCTAACATTGTAAATAATGTCTTATCGGTACTAGGAGTCTTTGTTATTTCATCAGCATTATTATATTTAGCGGTTATAGTAGTGTTTGCTGGAACATTTTTAAATAGATTTTTTTTGCCATCTGGCCATATCACTTCAACCTTGTTGACTTCAATATCTTTTCCTAAACCAAAAAACACTTTTGGTTCAACCGAGGATAAATAACCACGTGTTGGTGTGTTATCTGCTAGCTGCATTTTTCCATTATGATGTATTACAACCTTGGCACCGTATCCAAATTTATTTTTTTGAGGCCCATTAAAATCAATCATTATAAAATTCCCTGTTGCTTTATTTTTATAAACAAAAGCAGCAGCCTCCATATTGTTTATTACCAAATCCAGGTCACCATCATTATCTAAATCGCCGTAAGCCATACCGCTTGAAAAGCTAGGGGTTTCTAGGCCCCATTCCTTGGTAGATTTTTCAAATTGTAAACCCCCCTTATTTCTATAAGCATAATTGGAAAGAGGCACTGACGGAGCCAGTTTGCTCATCCCATAAAAATCTTGGGAATCTGTTTCTAATTTTTTATTTAGTCCTGTTAGAAAATCATTATTTCGTACATCTTTTTTAACACCGTTAGATATGATAACGTCTTTCAAACCATCATTATCTAAATCAACTAATAAGCCTGACCAACTCCAATCTGTTTGAGCCATTCCAGTCATACTCGCTATATCTGAAAAACTACCCATTCCAGTATTAATTTGCAAAGTATTTGCCATAAATTGATAGTGCTTCCCATCAGCTACCATTTTATTGAACTTAGCAGTACTCATAGATCCCATATTGGTTTTTGATCTATAATGATCTGAAGATGCCATGTCCAAGGTAATCAAATCCATAAAACCATCATTATTAATATCGCCCGTATCTGAGCCCATACTAAAATTTGACATATGCTTTAGCTTCTCATTAACCACGTTCTTAAAAGTACCGTCGCCATTATTGTAATATAGGTAGTCCGGTTCGTCATAATCATTTGATACATAAAGGTCTGTCCATCCGTCATTGTTAAAATCGCTTGCACTCACGCTTAAACCGTAGGTATAGTTATTTATAAGACCAGCCTGCTTAGAGATGTCTCTGTAGCGGCCATCGTCATTTATATACAATTTATCCATATAGAGTTTATAGCGTTCTTCAGGGATATTAATGTAGCGGCTAAACAATCTAGAATCTGGAAGTTGATTAACTTGGTACATATCTAGATCACCATCGTTATCCATATCAAAAAACACCGCTTGAGAAGAAAAACCAAGGTCTGCTAACCCATAGGCTATTGCCGATTCTGTGAACGTGAGGTCTTTATTATTAATATAGAGTTGATTTCTTCTATTTACAGGTTGCATAGACTCCCCATTTCTAGATACATATATATCTAAAAAGCCATCCGCATTAACATCTGCCATGGTTACGCCCCAAGACCATCCATCATTTATTGCAACTCTTGACTTTTTTGTAATATTTTCAAATTTAAAATCGCCTTTATTTAAATACAGTCTATCACTTACCTGATTCCCACAGAAAAAAACATCTAGCAATCCATCGTTATTAATATCTCCTATAGCCACACCAGCACCATTATATATTTGGGAATAATAGAGATGATTTACCTTTTCAGATTCTTTAATGCTATTATTAAAATGTATACCTGTTTGTTCTGGTGCTAATAATTCAAAACCCCCTGTTAAAGGCCCTTCAGATAATGGGCGCTTAGCGTCTTGACAAGAATTCATCAAGAAAAAAACAGATACTAATAATCCGAAAGATGAGATATTTATATTCATAACGTTCTACATTTTCAATATACTGAAAATATCAAAGCTAGTTTTATTGATTCTTAAAAAATATTGAAGGCGAAGCGCTATTATTTGTAACCATTATTACGCTCTGGTTTTTCTGTTCAAAATGTTTAATATCTCGACTATCCAAAGGTACATGAAAGCCGCTTTTAGAAGGCGGCATGAAACTAAAATTGTTATTTCCATCACCAATAAGAACTGCGCCAAAACCAGCGTCGTATCTTGTAGTTTCAACCTCTACACCGTAATGATTGCCCACTAAAACTATATCATTATTACCATCTTGATTCACATCCATAACGATTGAGGATTTAATAGGAGCGACCTGTGCCTCTATAGGTAAAGTCTGTTTTATAAGTTTCCCGGATTCATTTATTAAAATTATACTTTCAAAATTACTGATTTCATAAATAACAGCATCTTTCACTTTGTCATTTGGCAGAATATCTAATAACTTAGAAGAAGCAAAACTATTAAAATCTTTAAATTTATCGGCAATATAAGGCATTTGTTGGCTTGTGCATTCTCTTCCTCTTACCGGCACGTAATCATCTTTATAGAATTTTGCTAAAACAATATCGTTAGTTCCATTATTGTCAAAATCATTAGCATAAACTTTAAACGGATGCTCCTTAGTTGCTTTAAATTTATTGTTAAGACCAAGATTGCCAACTATGTAATCATCGTCACCATCATTATCCAAATCACTAACTGTTATAGACCACCATAGACCTCTTGTGTTCTTAAGCTCGTGTTTATCGGAAGTATTACTAAAAACTCCTTTATTGTTTTCCAAAACTAATATCTCCATCCATTCTCCAACCACTAATAAATCTTCGTCACCATCCGCATCTATATCACTAAAAACGGCGTCGGTTACCATTCCTATATTTTCGAGATCAGGCGCCATGAGATACGAGGCCTTTTTGAATTTTCCGTTAGTATTGATTAGGATATAACTACTAGCCGGGAACGGGTATTGTCCTGAAATTAACCGCGTCCCAATAAATAAATCTAAATCCCCATCGTTATCAATATCAGAGGCTTTAACACATTCTGTACTTTCGCGGATAGAAGGTATGGCATTAAAATCTATATCAAATTTACCTTCACCATTATTTATGTACAATCTGTCTTTAAGCAATGAGTTTCCGCTTTTAAATTCACTTCCTCCACTAGCTATATATAAATCTAAATCATTATCCCCATCAACATCTAAAAATAAAACCCCCAGATCTTCAGAGTTTTTCTCTGCCTCCCATGGCTGGGAACTGCTAAGGATAAATTTGCCCTTAGTATTTTGAAGGTAAAGCATTCCGCTTTGTCCA
>Ga0075467_10003735_pt1 | contig 11580 bp, 10 predicted proteins | sample DEB08_DNA_9_FD_75067 | JGI IMG/M metagenome (GOLD analysis project Ga0075467, IMG submission 75067) | Aqueous microbial communities from the Delaware River and Bay under freshwater to marine salinity gradient to study organic matter... | ecosystem: Environmental > Aquatic > Marine > Coastal ...
AGAGTTCACGTCGATCGCAACAAGCGCCTCTGTGATCCCGATCACGATGTAACCACCAGATGGCAATTGAACCGTTGGGTTAAACATACCTGCGAGGTAGCCCTCGACTTGATACCGCGCATAAAGCGGCAGTTGCTCGGTGTAGAACTTAACGTTCTTTGCGTGTGACGGCATGATCATTTTCATGAAGTCTTTGGCGTTACGGTAACCCGCCTCGCCTGCAACAATCACTTCGTCGATGTCCTTGTTATAAAGATCGCGGATCGACCGTTTGATCAGATCGCCCTCTTCATAGATTATCGCAGGAGCAATCGATTTCAGCGTCAACTCGCGAATTTGCTCCCACATGCGCTGAAGATACTCATAGTCGCGCTTGATCTCTGACTTCGTACGCTGAGACCCTGCTGTGCGGATGATCAGACCAGCACCCTCGGGCACCGTCATCTCGCCTGCGATTTCCTTAAGCTTCTTACGGTCGGCAATATTCGTGATCTTACGGCTGATACCACCACCGCGTGCCGTGTTCGGCATCAAGACGCAGTAACGACCAGCGAGCGACAGATATGTTGTCAAAGCAGCGCCTTTGTTGCCGCGCTCTTCTTTGACGATCTGGATCAAGAGGATTTGGCGAACCTTGACGACTTCTTGAATTTTGTAACGCTTTGGGCGTGGTTTACGAACCGGGCGCACTTCGTCAGTGTCGTCCTCTTCAGCAACACTTTCAATTTCGTCGTCTTTATCAGCGGCCGTTGCGCCCTCGGCATCGTCATCACCGTCATCTTCGTCATCATCGTCGTTGGATGGCGTCTCGACAGGTGTTTCGGCCACAAGCGTCATCGGCGAAGATCCCTCTTCGTCGTCGTCACCCAAATCGATGGTTTCCATGCCGCTGACTTCAGCTTCAGCTGAGATCACCGCATCATCGCCCTGCACATCCGCTGCTTTTGCACGACTACGGGTCCGACGACGCTTTTTAGGCTTCTCTTCTTCGTCTTCCTCAGCCTTCAGGCTTTCGGCATAGGCTTTCTCTTCGGCCATCAACGCTTCGCGGTCAGCAACCGGAATCTGATAGTAATCAGGGTGGATTTCCGAGAACGCAAGGAAACCATGGCGGTTTCCACCATAGTCCACAAAAGCGGCCTGAAGTGACGGCTCGACCCGTGTCACTTTCGCGAGGTAAATATTCCCAGCAAGCTGACGCTTAAACTGGCTTTCAAAATCAAATTCTTCGACTTTGTTTCCGTCGACCACAACAACGCGGGTTTCTTCCGCGTGTGTGGCATCGATTAACATTTTCTTTGGCATTGTATCCGTTCACTCGCGCAAGCGCCGACATCCCCGGAGGGGCGGCACAGCGATTGGCGATTTCTAAATTTGCGATATGAGCACGGGCAAACGTCAGGTCCCTCAGGGCCTCTGCGTCATTGCCTATAATGTGCGCGCTTTGCATCGCGTTGCTACTCCGACCTCATTACTGAAGCCCGTTCAAGACCCGGCGCATCGTGTAAACAACGCGACCAAGGGCGTTCCTCTGGCTGTTTTAAGGCCAAATCAGCTACTTTTGCAGGGGGATGAAACCCGAAGTCCTGCAAAGGTAGAGAATTCTACCGGACGACACCACGCACCAACGCATGGACACCCGTACGACATACATAAGGGTGTTCCACGGCATTAGACAAGTGAGTCTGTGCAAACGCGTGAAATTTTACAGGTAATCTGACCGCTGCAGCGAATATTTCGCCATTTTCTCATTCAATGTGCGGCGCGGCAGGCACAACTCGTCCATCACGGCCACGATGCTACCCTTGTGGCGACGCATGGTGTTGTCGATCAACATCCGTTCAAACGCCTCAACAAATTCCTTCAGCGGTTTGCCTTCGGTCGTCATTGCAGGCTTAATCTCATCGGTATCTGCCATCAGCAAGGACGCGATTGAGCCTGAACCACGACGGTTTTGCAGCACAGCACGTTCGGCAACGTTGATCAGTTGGCGCACGTTTCCAAGCCAAGGCGCTTGCAGCAATTGCGCTGCTTCTTGCGCAGAAACTTCAGGGGCATCACAGCCGTATTCCTCGGCGAATTGCTCGGACAACCGCGTGAACAGCGTCAGGATATCTTCGCCGCGCGTCCGCAGCGGCGGCACGTTGATCCGCAATGCCGCAAGGCGATAAAACAGGTCGGGACGCAACACGCTTTCGCAGGTCTTATCTTGTTCCTGCAAGTTACAAATTGCCACGATCCGCGTTTCCGCTGGAGCGCCTTGTTCATTGATCGCGGTCAATAGTCGCGCTTGCAGTGCATGGCTCAGCGCCTCGATGTCCTCAAGAACAAGCGTTCCACCGCGGGCCTCTTCAATCGCAGGAATGGGCTCATCGTCTTGAGCAGGGCCAAAAATTCGGCGGGTCAGCGTATCTTCGTCAAAGGCAGAACAGCTCACCAGCACGAATTTCTTTGACGCACGCGCACCAACGGCATGCAAGGCATGCGCAACAAGGGTTTTGCCAGTCCCCGTTTCGCCCTCGATCAGCACATGACCATCAGCCTGCCCCAGATCAAGGATGTCTTCCTTCAGACGCTCCATCGGTGCCGAATTGCCAATCAATTTCTTAATCAAAGCCGTGCCATCGGATAACTCACGGCGCAGCGCACGGTTATCCAGCGTCAAACGACGGGCCTGCGTCGCCTTTTTCGCAAGTTCCGTCATACGGTCTGGGTTGAACGGCTTTTCCAAAAAGTCAAAAGCGCCCAAACGCATCGCCTCAACGGCCATCGGCACATCGCCATGCCCCGTGATCATGATGACAGGCAGCGAGCTATCAATCCCTTTGAGTTTCCGCAGAAACTGCATCCCGTCCATATTCGGCATGCGCACATCAGTCACAACAATGCCAGGGTAATCGCTTGAAAGCCCCTTCAACGCGCCTTCAACGCTCGCAAAAGCTTCGGTATCAAAACCAGATAGGGCAAGCCATTGACTGATGGATTGACGCATGTCTTTTTCGTCATCGACGATCGCGATCTTCATAGCTTTGCTCATAATTTAGTCCTCACTCTGCGGATCTACTTCGGCAATTAAGATAGGGAGCTGAACTTCAAATACAGCCCCTCCCCCCATCGCATTGCGCGCAGTTAATCTTCCGCCCAAGTCGTTTACGATCCCCGAAGAGATAGCAAGCCCAAGGCCCACCCCATCACCCGGTTGTTTGGTGGTATAAAACGGCTCGAATAGCTCATCGAGGTTTTCGATACCCTGACCATTGTCGCGCACCGTTAAGTTCACCGAGTCGCCAGACGTCAGCATGATTTCGATCTCTGGCTTCAGAATACCCTTGGTCGCATCCAAGGCATTGCGCAGCAAGTTGATGATAACCTGCTCTAACCGCATACGATCCCCGAAAATCATAACGGGATCATCAGGTAAAATGCTCTCAATCGTAATGTCCCGAGACTTCAACTGCGGCTCCATCATCGACAGCGCAGAGGACACCGCAGCCCTAGTATCTACAGGGGAAAACGTATCGGCGCCTTTACGTGCATAAGACTTTAGCTGCTTGGTAATCGCGCCCATGCGCTCGATCAGATCGTCGATCCGTTGGAACGATGTCAGCGCCTCTTCGGGGCGTTTGCGATGCAGCAAAAGCCGCGCCCCCGCAAGATAAGTTTTCATGGCGGCCAGCGGCTGGTTCAATTCATGGCTCACAGCCGCAGACATTTCGCCCAAAGCCGCCAGTTTTGATGATTGCGCAAGCGTTTGCTCTGCAACTTCAAGGGTCTTTTCGACCTTTTGACGCTCGGCAACTTCCCGCTGCAAGCGAATGTTCAGCGCCCGAAGTTCGGCGGACTCTCGCTGAAACAGAACGATCCGAGACGCCGCTTTGCGCGACCAAAGCCAAAACATCAGCGCCAAAAGGATTGCGAATCCCATGACTTCGAGGGCCAGCACGCCATTGACGCGCTCACGCACTGACGAATAGGTTGTATAGCTGACCATTTTCCAACCTTGGAATGGCACGCGGGCCTCGCGACGCAAAACGGCCTCGCCTTTGAGATATGCATCCACGGGCAATGCGGCCCAATCTTGGGTGGCTTGAAGTGCACGATCAATGGCCGACGGTGCCGACTGGATCTTGAGCGCCTCAGCCTCGTTTAAGCCACGCCATTTTGGTTCGGTCGAGATGATGATCGTCCCAGAGCTATCGGACACAAAAACAGCATCCGACACCCCTGCCCAACCACGTTCCAACTTTTGCAGGTCCACCTCAACAGCAAGCACACCGACTGTAGCGCCAGAAACCTCAACGCGCCGCGAATAAATAAACGAAAACCCGCCCGATTGCATTTGGGCCGTAGAGAAAATCGTGGCATTACTCCGCTGGGCGTTCACGAAATAAGGTGCGCTGCCATGCTGCTCGCCAATACGGTTCCGATCCGTTGCAGCCACCGTGCGACCCTGCGCGTCGAAAAGCATCAGTGATGCCGCGCCAATTTCATCAACAAACGACAAAAGCCGTGCCGTTGTGAGCGAGTAGTTCTTGTTATCAAGTGCAGAAATTAATTGAGGATCGCGCGCCAGTAATTGCGGCACGATCGAATTGCGTTGCAATTCGCTCATCAAGTTCGCGACATAAAGCGTCAAACGGACTTCTGACCGATTGCGTGTTGTCTCTGTATAGCGCTGTGTCAGATACTGGTTACTCAGGTAAATAACGACAAACGCAAACGCGCAGACAAGCAGCACGGAAATCCTAAGAATCCATCGGCTTTGTTCACGGCGTTTAGAGCGGGCAGCAGGCTTATTCATGGGACCAGTGTATTCGCTGCCCTTCCCCCTCACAAGCGGTGGAGATCAAGCGTTGGTCAACTGCCCCAGCAATCCGCGGAAAAGCGCCTGTCCGTCGGTGCCGCCATGGCCTGCGTCAACCGCACGCTCGGGATGCGGCATCATGCCAAGAACACGGCGATTCTCGGAAAGAACACCCGCGATATCACCGAGAGAACCGTTTGGATTGGACGCGTAAGTGAACGCAATCCGGTCCTCGCCCTGCAAGGTCGCCAAAGTCTCGGCATCAGCAGTATAGTTGCCGTCATGGTGGGCCACTGGAAAGCTCACCACATCGCCCGCGTGATAGCCTTCGGTAAAGGCACTGTCAGAGGTCGCAACCGTCAGGCCAACATCCTTGCAGATGAACTTTAGGCCCGCATTGCGCATCAAAGCCCCAGGAAGCAGTCCTGTTTCTGTCAAAACCTGAAACCCGTTGCAGACGCCCAAAGCATATCCACCGCGATTCACGTGGGCAACAACCGCCTGACAAATGGGAGACTGTGCTGCAATCGCGCCGCAGCGCAGGTAATCGCCAAACGAGAAACCACCCGGCACAGCTATGAGGTCAAGCCCATCAGGCAAGGCTGCATCTTTGTGCCAAACCATCTGCACGTCAGCACCCGCAGCCTTCAGCGCCACAGCCATATCACGGTCGCAGTTGGACCCAGGGAAAACAACAACAGCGGCGCGCATTTACAGCACCTCGATCTTATAGCTTTCGATCACAACGTTCGCGAGAAGCTTGTCACACATCTGCGCGATCGTCGCCTCGGTCGTGCCATCAGCCAGATCAAGCTCGATCACTTTGCCCTGACGAACCGCCTCAACACCGCTAAAGCCCAAAGAGCCAAGCGCGTGCTTAATAGCCGCTCCTTGTGGATCCAAAACACCGTTTTTCAACATTACATGAACGCGGGCTTTCATCGTCTTGATATCCTTTAGTTTATCAGCGTGGGCTTAGTCGGTGTGTGGGTGACATTTGTGGGCAGAACCCCCAAACGACGGGCCACTTCGGTATAGGCATCCGCAAGATCGCCAAGATCGCGGCGGAACACGTCTTTATCAAGCTTGCGGCCTGTCTCAATATCCCAAAGGCGGCAGCTATCTGGGCTGATTTCATCGGCAAGCAAAAGCCGCGCGAAATCGCCATCATAAATCCGGCCAACTTCGATCTTAAAGTCGATCAGCTTGATACCAACGCCATACATAACGCCTGACATCCAGTCATTCACGCGCAGCGCAAGGCTCACGATATCGTCCATGTCCTGCTGAGAAGCCCAGCCGAATGCGATGATGTATTCTTCGGGAACCAGCGGGTCACCAAGCTTGTCGTCCTTGTAAGAGAACTCGACAATAGGACGTGGCAGCGGTGTGCCCTCTTCCATGCCCAACCGTTTCGCCATCGAACCTGCGGCAAAGTTACGCACAATCACTTCAAGCGGAATAATTTCAACCTGACGGATCAATTGCTCGCGCATGTTGATGCGCTTGATGAAATGCGTGGGAATCCCAATAGACTGCAAGCCGGTCATGAAATACTCGGACAGGCGGTTATTCAACACGCCCTTGCCCTCGATCACGGCCTTCTTCTCAGCATTAAATGCAGTCGCATCGTCCTTAAAATACTGGACCAAAGTGCCCGGCTCGGGGCCTTCGTACAGGATTTTCGCTTTGCCTTCGTATACCAACTTGCGGCGTGCCATGATCACCTCGCTAATGCGCAGGCCCCACCCTTGGGGCGCGTCTTATGCGCCTCTTACGACAACCACCCCTTGCGAGCAAGCCAAAGGACAGCCATATCTAAGGTATATCTATGCAAATGCTTGAGGGACTACAAAATGACCACTTTTGACAACCGCGAAAACGCCTTTGAAAACAAATTCGCCCATGACGCAGAAATGCAGTTCAAGGCAGAAGCCCGTGGCAACAAGCTGTTGGGCCTCTGGGCGGCTGAACTGATGGGCAAATCTGGCGATGATGCCGCTGCCTATGCTGCCAAAGTCGTGAAATCCGATTTTGAAGAAGCTGGCCACGAAGATGTCTACCGCAAGGTTTCTGGCGATTTGAATGGCAAAGCTGACGAGGCGACAATCCGCGCCAAGATGGCAAGCTGTTTGGCCGAAGCCAAAAGCCAGTTGATGGGCGAAATCTAAGCCACCCGCCTAACTGACGACAAAGGCGTGCCGATTGGCACGCCTTTTTGCATTATGAAATTGTTTCAATTGCGGCCCTTCACGGCCCATGCGAAAAGCGGCTAACATCCATTTTTAAGGACGCCCCCCATGACCAATGCTTTGCGCACACTCCTCGACACCCGCGACTGGCTTCTGGCCGATGGCGCGACAGGGACCAACCTGTTCAATATGGGCCTTGAGGCTGGTGAAGCACCAGAGATGTGGAATGTGCAGCAGCCTGAAAACATTACCAAACTTTATCAAAGTGCGGTTGATGCGGGCTCTGATATATTCCTGACCAACACATTCGGCGGCAACGCGTCCCGACTGAAACTGCATAACGCAGTGGATCAAGTGCACGAGCTGAACCGCATCGGCGCCTCTATCGGTCGCGATGTGGCCGACGCCGCTGGCCGCCCTGTGATTGTGGCTGGTTCCGTAGGCCCGACAGGTGAAATCATGTCCCCTATGGGCACCCTCACCCACGAAATCGCGGTCGAGATGTTCCATGAGCAAGCCGAAGGCCTGAAAGCTGGCGGCGTTGATGTGCTTTGGGTCGAGACGATCTCTGCCCCAGAAGAATTCGCAGCCGCCGCCGAGGCCTTTGCGCTGGCTGGCATGGACTGGTGTGGCACGATGAGCTTTGACACCGCAGGCCGCACCATGATGGGTCTGACGTCCAAAGACATGGCCAAAATGGTTGCCAAGCTTGCGCATCAGCCAATTGGTTACGGTGCCAACTGTGGTGTTGGCGCCTCCGATTTGCTGCGCACAATCCTTGGTATGACAGAAGTTGACGATAAATCTGTTTTGATTTCAAAGGGTAACGCGGGCATTCCGAAATACCACGACGGGCACATCCATTATGATGGCACGCCTGAATTGATGGCGAAATACGCCGTGCTGGCCCGTCATGCAGGTGCGAAAATCATCGGCGGTTGCTGTGGCACGATGCCAGAGCACCTTGTCGCGATGCGCGCCGCTTTGGAAGCATCCGAGGCAGGCCCACGCCCGTCTCTGGAGCAAATCGCCGAGGAAATGGGTGGGTTTTCATCTGAATCCGACGGCACAGATGGTGCAGGTCCAGCGGCATCACCCCGTCGTGGCCGCCGCGCACCGCGGACTTAAAACAAACTTAACTGGTCGCCCGCTTGTGGCGGCACCTTGAACAGATCGGACCGCAACGCTGGCAGCTTGCGGTCCAATTCTAACCGCCGCGTCGCAAGCTGGAACCGCTGCCGCATCAAATCCGCCCATTTTCCTTGGCCCGTCATCCGCGTCCCGAAAGCGGGGTCGTAATCCTGCCCGCCGTGCAATTCGCGCACCCGCGCCATGACCCGTGCAGCACGATCTGGAAACGCCTCGGTCAACCAATCCTGAAACAAAACCGACACCTCACGCGGCAGGCGCAAAACAATCGACGACGCCGCAACAGCCCCCGCCTCTTTCGCCGCTGCGAGAATCGCCTCCAACTCATGATCGGTCAACGCAGGCACCACAGGCGACACCATCACCCGTACGGGTATACTAGCGTCAGTCAGCCTTCGAATGGTCAACAAACGACGCGCAGGCAGCGGCACACGCGGCTCCATCGCCCGCGATGTCTTGTTATCCAGCGTCGTGATCGACATGCCAACACGGACAAGCCCCTTGGCGGCCATCGGTCCCAGGATATCCACGTCTCGTTCAATCATCGCCCCCTTGGTGATAATCGCTACAGGATGATTAAACCGCGCCAGCACCTCCAGAATACCACGCATGATTTGATGTTCTTTTTCAATCGGTTGGTAGGGATCGGTATTCGATCCAATCGCAATCATCGCAGGGACATAGCGCGGATTGCGTAACTCCTTTTCAAGAATCGCAGGCGCATCAGGCCGCGCAATCAACTTGGTCTCAAAATCCAAACCGGGCGACATGCCCAAATACGCATGGCTTGGCCGCGCATAACAATAGATGCAGCCATGCTCGCAGCCACGATAAGGATTAATCGTGCGATCAAACGACAAATCTGGCGATGAATTCTTGCTAATCACACGGCGCGGCACCTCGATACTGACCTTCGTGCGCAAGACCGGCAATTCCGCATCCCTCGCCCAACCATCATCAACCGATTCCGTGGTCATTTGATCAAAGCGAACAGCAGGGTTCGTGGTCGCTCCGCGCCCTTTAATTCGTACCTGAGAATGATCAATTAACTGCGACATGCCGCCATAATGGAACATAACAAGAACAGCCGCAAGCCTTGGTCGGTGACGCGAGAACAAATGTCGCGAATAGTTGTGTCTCGTATTCCTTTCCAGCGCATTACAGAGTTAAATAAACGCGTAACGCTAAACGCCTTGGAGGTTTCCCTAATGTCCGACGACGAAGATATCATCCTCTCCGAACTCAATGACGAAGATCTCGTCTCGCAGATGTTCGACGACCTTTACGACGGTATGAGAGAAGAAATCGAAGAGGGTGTAAACATCCTGATCGAACGCAAATGGGCACCTTACGACGTTCTGACCAAGGCGCTTGTGGGCGGTATGACCATCGTTGGCGCCGACTTCCGCGACGGTATCTTGTTTGTGCCAGAGGTTCTTTTGGCCGCAAACGCGATGAAGGGTGGCATGGCCATCCTCAAGCCACTGCTCGCTGAAACTGGCGCACCGCGCGTCGGCAAGATGGTTATCGGCACCGTTAAAGGCGACATTCACGACATCGGTAAGAACCTTGTTGGCATGATGATGGAAGGCGCTGGTTTTGAGGTCGTTGACCTTGGCATCAACAACTCCGTCGAGAAATACCTTGATGCGATTGCAACCGAAGGCCCTGATATCCTTGGTATGTCCGCCCTGCTCACAACCACAATGCCTTACATGAAGGTCGTGATTGATACGCTAGTCGAAAAAGGCATGCGCGAAGATTACATCGTCCTCGTTGGTGGTGCACCACTCAACGAAGAGTTCGGCAAAGCGATTGGTGCTGACGCATATTGCCGTGACGCGGCTGTGGCCGTCGAAACGGCTAAGACCTTTATGGCACGCAAGCATAACCAAGCCGCTTCTGCTTAAACGACCCAAATTAAAACAAAGGCCTCGCAGTAACTCTGCGGGGCCTTTTCTTTTGGCGGCATCCATCCCATCGTGGGTGAAAGGAGATCACCCATGCCCCTCTCGCGACTGATGTATATCCTTGCCGCCGTCATCGGTGCCGCAGCCTTGACCGTCTGGGCCATGATGGGCACGGACCTTGCCAATCCGCGCTGGATTGCCGTCGGCCTTGGCGTCGCGTTTCTGGTGCGCATGGTGGCAAGTAAATGACAAACCTGCCCGCAGATGCGACGCTCGCAACCGAAGGCTTCGCCGCCGTGACCGGTGGGCGCGTTTTGCTTTTGGCTTGCGGCGCACTTGCGCGTGAAATCCTTGCGGTCAAAGAAACCAACGGGTTAAGCCACCTCGATCTGCAATGCCTACCTGCGATTTACCACAACCATCCAGAGCGGATTATCCCTGCGATTGAGGAACTCGTCGCCAAACACCGCGCTGACTACGACAAGATTTTCGTCGTTTATGCCGATTGCGGCACAGGCGGACTGCTTGATGTCAAATGCAAAGACCTCGGCGTTGAAATGGTTAAAGGCCCACATTGCTATTCATTCTTTGAAGGAAACGATGCATTCGCCGCGCGCGATGAAATGACAGCCTTTTACCTCACCGACTTTCTCGTGCGCCAATTCGATGCCTTCGTCTGGGAACCGTTGGGCTTGGGCAAACACCCCGCCCTGCGCAATATGTATTTCGGGAACTACGAAAAGCTCGTCTACCAAGCCCAAACCAAAGACCCCAAACTCGAAGCAAAAGCAAAAGACTGCGCCGCCCGCCTTGGCCTCGCATATGAATATCGCTTCACAGGCTACGGCGATCTCGCGACCTCCCTCACCTCACTTTGAGCGCTTGCGGTTCATTTGCGCAATTGATAATCATTCGCATATAGACCTCATTTGAGTTGCCCTTTCATGCCGCCCCTCAATTCCAAGCGCGACCACCTGTCATTGCCAGAGGTGCACGGCACCATCCGCACAGGGCAAACCACGGTTCTACGCCGCATGCTTGCCTTTGCAGGCCCAGGCTTCCTCGTCGCAGTTGGCTACATGGACCCCGGCAACTGGGCGACGGCCATCGCGGGCGGCTCTGCATTTGGCTACACGCTTCTCTCCGTCGTGCTGCTCTCCAACATCATGGCGGTCTTGCTACAGGCCCTCGCCGTGCGTATGGGAATCGCTGGCGGGCGCGATCTCGCGCAATTCTGTTACGAACAATTCGGCAAACCGGCGCGAATATTCCTCTGGCTGATGGCTGAGACGGCGATTATCGCCACGGACTTAGCCGAGGTCATCGGCACCGCCATCGCGCTCAACCTGCTATTCAACATGCCCCTGCCCTTGGGCGTAGTCCTTACAGCGCTCGACGTGTTCCTGATCCTCTGGCTGCAAGGCAAAGGTTTCCGCAGATTAGAGGCAGTGGTCATCACTCTCACCCTCGTGATTGCGGCCTGTTTCATCGTTGAAATTGCATATTCTGATCCAGTTTGGGGCGA
>Ga0075467_10003738_pt1 | contig 11572 bp, 12 predicted proteins | sample DEB08_DNA_9_FD_75067 | JGI IMG/M metagenome (GOLD analysis project Ga0075467, IMG submission 75067) | Aqueous microbial communities from the Delaware River and Bay under freshwater to marine salinity gradient to study organic matter... | ecosystem: Environmental > Aquatic > Marine > Coastal ...
ATTGTGGTGCCTCACTTATGTGGCACACCTCTTAAAACCGTCTCTAACTCATTGATATTAAAGGTGAGGGTGGAGCCTAGCGGGATCGAACCGCTGACCTCCTGCATGCCATGCAGGCGCTCTCCCAGCTGAGCTAAGGCCCCATCGTGGATCAATGATCCGGGTAGTGTGTCGACCTTGGGAAGGCCGATGCGCCGCTGAATAGGCGCAAGCGAAGGCGGGATCAAGAGGAAAACCCACTCCCGCCTTCGGAAAGATCAATCAGTCGTCGTCATTCGCTGCGACATCGACGATTTCTTCCAATGGAACAGTGTCATCGTCGTCATCGTCGTCGTCCAGAATATCGTCATCCAGATCCACATCTACGTCGTCGTCATCCAATACCTCGTCTTCGTCAACATCGGCCTTTTTGGCTTTTGCTGTCACGGCGTCTTCGGCATCGGCGGCGATCATGCGGGATTTTGAATTATCCACCTCGACCACTTCGCCGCTATAGGGGCTGATGATCGGGTTTTTGTTCAGGTCGTAGAACCGCTTGCCCGTTGTGGGGCACAGGCGCTTGGTTCCCCATTCTTCATTGGGCATCGAAGTCCCCTTTTTGAAAGTGTTGTTGCGTATAGATGATTCAGGCCAAGTGCCATATGAGATAGGAACTGTCAAAGGCAATCGCCACCCCCTGTGTGTCCGGAACCCTGAAATGCCCGATCCTGTCCTGCCCGGCAATCCGCCTATCCCGCTTATCCTGCGTCGGTCTGCGCGTGCGAAACGGATATCCTTGCGCATCTCGCAACTTGACGGGCGTGTGACGCTGACCATGCCCAAGCGGCTTAAGCAATCCGAAGGGATCGCATTTGCCCGCGAGAAAGAAGGCTGGATTCGCGGGCATCTGGACGCGCGTGGCGAAGATGTGGCGATTGGCATCGGGGCCGAATTCCCTTTGGGCGGGCGCATGGTTCGGGTCGTGCAAGGGCAGGGCCGGCGTGTGCAGTTGGGCGATGATACAATCGCTGTGCCGGGCGGCGAAGACCGTGTGCCAGCACGGCTTGCGGCGCATCTGAAGGAACTGGCGCGCGACCGTCTGGCAGGGGCCTGCGATGACTACGCCGCTGCCTTGGGGCGACCTTACAACAGGCTGACCTTGCGCGATACGCGGTCACGGTGGGGGTCGTGCACGTCGGATGGCGGGTTGATGTTTTCATGGCGCCTGATCCTGACCCCGCCAGAGGTGTTGGATTACGTCGCTGCGCATGAAGTCGCGCATTTGGCGCAGATGAACCATTCGCCCGCCTTCTGGGCCGAGGTAGAGCGAATCTATGGCCCCTACAAAGAGGCACGTGGCTGGCTGCGCGAAAACGGCAGCGATCTGCACCGTTACCGTTTTAGTTAAAATACGGTACATGCCCGTAAAGCAGCCTGCCAATGCAGTGTGATGGGTTATTGACGTGATGCGGCTTTGTGATCACAACAGAATCATGAATTTGAACCCGCGCCCTCTTGATGCCAATCCGCTTGCGCATGACCGTGTCTATCGACAGCTGCGCAGCCGGATCATGCATGGCGACTTGCCCCCGGGACATGCGCTGACGCTGCGGGGGATCGGCAAGGAATACGAGGTGTCTATGACGCCCGCCCGCGAGGCGGTGCGCCGGCTTGCTGCCGAGGGTGCGTTGACCATGTCCACCTCTGGACGGATCTCTACGCCTGAACTAAGCAATGAGCGGATCGAAGAGCTGGCCGCCCTGCGCTCCTTGATCGAGGTTGAATTGGCGAGCCGCGCTTTACCACGCGCGCACATGGCGCTGATCGAGCGGCTGCAAACCATCAATAATGCAGTATCAGAAGCCGTCGCGCACCGCGACGCTGTAAGCTATATACGGGCCAACCTCGAATTCCACCGCACGCTTTATTTGCGCGCACAGGCACCCGCAATGCTGGCGATGGCAGAAACAGTCTGGCTGCAGATGGGCCCCACAATGTGCGCGCTTTATGGGCGGCTGCGCCGGACAGAGCCGCCGCATTTCCACAAGCTGATCATTGCCGCGCTGCGGGCGGGGGATGAGCCGGGCTTGCGCCTTGCCGTGCGCTCTGACGTGACACAAGGGTTGCGCATGCTGGCGACTTAGGCCAGCGCTTTAAATTACGCCGCCAAGCCTTTAGCACCCAAATCCATGAACTTCTGCCGACGATCCTGGATCAGCTCTTTCGCGTCCTTACCGCTCAGATCTGCAAGCATGGCCGCAATGGCGTTTCCGACCGCTGCGATTGCAGTCTTGGGGTCACGGTGCGCACCGCCACGCGGCTCTGTGATGATGCGATCATTCACGCCCAGTTGTTTGAGGTCCTGCGCCGTCAACCGCAAAGCTTCAGCGGCTTCGCGCATTTTCTCTGCGTCCTTCCACAGGATCGACGCGCAGCCTTCGGGTGATATCACCGAATAGACCGAATGTTCCAGCATCGCGACACGGTTCGCGGTCGCAAAGGCCACAGCCCCGCCAGAACCGCCTTCACCAATGATGACAGACACCAATGGCACGCCGATTTGCAAACATTTCTCTGTTGCACGGGCAATCGCTTCGGATTGACCGCGTTCTTCTGCACCTTTGCCAGGGTATGCGCCGGGCGTATCCACCAGAGTAATCACAGGTAATCCGAACTTGCCTGCCAGATCCATCAACCGCACGGCCTTGCGATAGCCTTCGGGCCGGGCCATGCCGAAATTCCGCTCGATCCGCGACTTGGTGTCATTGCCCTTTTCGTGGCCGATCACGACGACGGGCGCATCGTTGAACCGCGCCAATCCGCCCATTACGGCCAGATCATCAGCAAAATTGCGGTCGCCAGCAAGCGGCGTGTAATCGGTGAACAACGCTTCAATATAGTCTTTGCAATGGGGGCGGTCTGGATGCCGCGCGACCTGACATTTGCGCCAAGGGGTCAAGGATTTGTACAAATCATCCAGCATTTGCTGGGCTTTCTTGTCCAGCGCCAGCGCCTCGGCACTGACATCCATCCCTTCGGAGGACCGTGCAAGGGCGCGCAATTCTTCCGCCTTGCCTTCGATCTCTGCCAGTGGTTTTTCAAAATCCAGATACTGTGTCATCACATGCTCCGCGCTTGGGTCACCGCTATATGACTGTGATTTATCGTCTTTGCAACGCAGCCTGTTCAGCTGTCGGGCCAAAGGATCGGGAAAAGGGATGCCACCAGCAGCAAGGCCATCGTGCCGTTGAACAGCCTCAGACGCACGGTGCTGGTCAGGAACCTCGACATCTGGCCGCCCATGATTGTCCAGATCACGACCGAAGGCACCGCCATGACTGCGACCACCACAGCCGTCAGCATCAATGGCGCAAACCCCGAAACCGGTACATAAATTGTGATGATGCTCAGACCAAAGGCCCAAGCCTTGGGATTTACCCACTGAAATCCTGCCGCCTGAAGAAAGCTCATCGGATTGCCGGTGGCGGTTGCGGTTGCAACAGGCGCGGCTGTGGCGATCTTGTAGGCCAGAAACAGCAAATAGATCAGGCTCACTACTTTCAGCACAGTGTAAATAACCGGGAACGCATCAAAAACCTTGATCAGGCCCAAGCCCACCAAAAGCAACAATGACATAAACCCAAAGGTAATCCCCAGCATATGCGGCAGGGTGCGCATGAAACCGAAATTGGCCCCCGATGCCATCAGCATCAGATTATTCGGCCCCGGTGTCAGCGAGGTAATCAGGCTAAACAGCGCCAGTGCAGAAAGGACATCAAAACTCATACCGCCCTGATGCACGAAGCCGTGGCCCGCGCCAAGTCATCACCTTCTCTGGCTCGGAAATATCCCGGGGGGTGCGGGGGGCTGGCCCCCCGCTTGCCTATCCGCTTAGCGTGCCGCGATCATTTCAGATTGGCGGACAACAACTTCGGCCTGTTTGATGCTGGCGATATCAACCAGACGTCCCTTATAGACCGTGGCCCCTTCGCCCTTGGCTTTCGCCTCTTCCATCGCGGCCAAGATTTCGCGGGCCTCTGCGACGGCTTCATCGGATGGTGTGAACACCTCGTTTGCGATTGCGATTTGTTTGGGGTGAATGGCCCATTTCCCGACCATGCCCAAGGTCGCGGACCGGCGTGCCTGCGCCCGGAACCCTTCGTCATCCGAGAAGTCGCCAAACGGCCCATCAACCGGCAGCACGCCATGGGTCCGGCAGGCCGCGACGATCGCGGCTTGGGCCCAGTGCCATGGGTCAGACCAATGTTTGGCCCCGTCATGCAGCATATAGTAATTTTCTTGCGTGCCGCCGATCCCGGTGGTCTGCATCCCCATCGACGCCGCAAAGTCAGCCGCACCCAAGCTCATCGCCTGCAAACGTGGGCTGGATGCGGCGATTTCTTCCACATGGGCAACTCCGGCAGCAGATTCGATGATCACCTCGAACGAGATTTTCTTGCTCCGCCCTTTGGCCGTTTCAATCGCCGTGACCAGCGCGTCAACGGCATAGACATCAGCTGCACAGCCGACTTTGGGAATCATGATCTGGTCCAGCCGTTCGCCTGCCTGTTCCAGCAGATCGACCACGTCGCGGTACCAATAGGGGGTGTCGAGGCCGTTGATACGCACCGACAAAAGCTTGTTGCCCCAGTCCAAATCGCTGATCGCCTTGATGATATTCTGGCGCGCGCTGTCTTTGTCAGAAGGCGCGACACTGTCCTCAAGGTCAAGGTTGATCACATCGGCGTTCGAGCTTGCCATCTTTTCAAAGATCGCGGGGCGCGACCCGGGGCCAAACAGCTGACAACGGTTGGGGCGGGCGGGCGCGGTAGGCTGGATGCGAAAGCTCATGAGGGAGGCTCCTTGGGTAATAAAGTTACGAATTGCTTGACTGTTCAGCTATTAAATTACGCCGCGCCGCGCAAGTATCATTTCGCAGTTGCAGCATTAGCCGCCTATCTTGGATGCACAAATATCCTGCTAAATGGAAAATATACGCAAATACCTTGCATCAGTTCTTGCATATGCCTGCAAATTGAAACCCCTTTGCGAGGTAAAGTCACGAGAATGGGCCAAAGCCAAACCGACGGAGTATGTCACAATGATCGAAACACCTTATCTTCTTTTTCTGGGCGACGCGCCTGATCAACTGGCAGTCAAAGTGGCGCAGGGAATCAAAGACTGGCGGCCTGATAACGCCGTTGCTCAATTCCGTATGGACGGGTGCAAGGCAGACTTGGGCATTGCGGATATGACATTGGCGCAAGCAAAAGACGCTGGTGCCAAGACGCTGGTCATTGGTGTGGCAAACCGGGGCGGTATCATCAGCACCGCATGGAAGGCCGTGCTGCTCGAGGCGCTTGAGGCGGGGTTCGATCTTGCATCGGGCTTGCACAACCTGTTGCGCAACGAACCCGATCTGGCCGCCGCCGCAGAAAAACATGGGCGCAGCTTGCATGATGTGCGGGTGCCGTCGGTCGATTATCCGATTGCCAATGGCGTTAAGCGCAGCGGCAAACGGGTGCTGGCCGTCGGGACGGATTGTTCGGTGGGCAAGATGTACACAGCCCTCGCGCTGGATGCGGCGATGAAAGAAAAGGGCATGAAAAGCAGCTTTCGTGCCACGGGTCAGACCGGGATTTTGATCACTGGCGAAGGCGTGCCGCTGGACGCGGTTGTTGCCGATTTCATGGCCGGTTCGATTGAATATCTGACGCCGGATAACGATGATGACCATTGGGATGTCATCGAAGGGCAGGGCAGCCTGTATCACCTGTCTTATTCCGGCGTGACGCTTGCGCTGATCCATGGTGGCCAGCCGGATGCCTTGATCTTGTGCCACGAGCCGACACGCAAGACCATGCGCGGCCTGCCGCATCAGGCCTTGCCCAGCCTGGAAGAGGTCCGCGATACCGCGCTAACACTGGCCAAGGTCGGGAATCCGGCCTGCAAGGTCGTTGGTATTTCGATCAACACGCAGCACATGTCCCAAGCCGAGGCAGACGCATATCTGGCCGAAGTTGAAGAACGCTTGGGCTTGCCCGCCGTTGATCCGTTCCGTCAGGGTGCCGCTAAACTCGCGGATGCTTTGGAAGCCCTCTAACCGGCCCTTCGGGGAGAGTTTATTTGGCAAAATGAAGGAGCGGGCATGCGTATAGAAGTAAGTCGTGATGTGTTTCGGCTGGCGCAGGTGTTCACCATCTCGCGCGGTTCACGGACCGAAGCGCAGGTGTTGACGGTAAAGATTTCCGAGGGCGGCGTGACGGGCTGGGGCGAATGTGTGCCCTATGCCCGCTATGACGAGACACTAGAGAGTGTGACGTCCGAGATCGAAGACCTGCCTGACGTGTTCACCCGCGCAGATCTGTATGATCTGCTGCCAGCAGGTGCGGCGCGCAATGCCGTGGATTGTGCGTTGTGGGACCTTGAGGCCAAACAGACTGGCAAGCGGGTGTGGGAATTGGCTGGCTTGGCAAAGCCGGGGCCAGAGATTACAGCCTATACCCTTTCCTTGGGCACACCGGAAAAGATGCAGGCGCAGGCGGCGTTGCATGCGTATCGTCCCCTGCTCAAGATCAAATTGGGCACACCCGACGACATGCCACGGCTTGAAGCTGTACGTGCAGGGGCCCCTGATGCGCAGATCATCATTGACGCCAACGAAGGTTGGTCGGCGGAAGTTTACGCCGACCTTGCCCCACATTTGGTGCGGCTGGGTGTGTCGCTGGTCGAGCAACCTTTGCCCGCAGGCGAGGATGACGCGCTGATCGGAATGGACCGCCCTGTGCCGGTTTGTGCGGATGAAAGCTGCCATGACCGCAGCAGTTTGCCCAAGTTGAAGGGCAAATATGACGTGGTGAACATCAAGTTGGACAAAACCGGCGGGTTGACCGAAGCACTGGCCCTGCGCGACGCGGCGCTGGCCGAGGGGTATGACGTGATGGTTGGCTGTATGGTCGGATCGTCGCTTGCCATGGCCCCGGCCACCTTGGTCGCGCAAGGTGCAAAGGTTGTTGATCTTGACGGCCCGCTTCTTCTGGCCGAAGACCGTGACAATGCTTTGATATTTGACGCGGCCGGGGTGCATCCACCGTTGGCCAAGCTTTGGGGATAAAAGATGCGGACAGTTTATGTGAACGGCGAATACCTGCCTGAAAACGAAGCCAAGGTTTCGATCTTTGATCGCGGGTTTCTGATGGCAGACGGGGTGTACGAAGTGACCTCGGTTCTGGGTGGCAAATTGATTGATTTCGAAGGCCACGCCATCCGTCTAAGCCGTTCGCTGAACGAGTTGGACATGCGCAACCCGATCTCAAAGGACGACCTGCTTGAGGTCCACCGCGAGCTGGTGCGCCTGAACGAGATTGACGAGGGGTTGATCTATTTGCAAGTCACGCGCGGGTCTGACGGCGACCGCGATTTTGCCTTTCCTGACCCTGAAACGACCGAACCGACGATTGTTCTGTTCACGCAGTCCAAGCCGGGTATGGCTGACAGCCCTGCCGCCAAGAAGGGTGCCAAGATCATCAGCATCGAAGACATCCGCTGGGGTCGTCGCGACATCAAGACGGTTCAGCTGCTCTACCCGTCGATGGGCAAGATGATGGCCAAGAAGGCCGGTTGTGATGATGCGTGGATGGTTGAAGACGGGTTCGTGACCGAAGGCACCAGCAACAACGCCTATATCGTCAAAGGCAACAAGATCATCACTCGCGCCCTAAGCAACGACATCTTGCACGGCATCACCCGCGCCGCCGTTTTGCGTTTCGCCAAAGAGGCGCAGATGGAAGTGGAAGAACGCAACTTTACGATTGATGAGGCCAAGAAAGCGGACGAGGCCTTTACGACCTCTGCCAGCGCGTTCGTAATGCCCGTGGTCGAGATTGATGGCGTTACGCTGGGCGATGGCAAGCCGGGCCGCATCGCACCGCGCCTGCGCGAGATTTATCTGGACGAGATGCGCAAGGCGGCGGTCTAGGTCGCCACTCCCCGATCCCAGATCGGGCGTGGCGTTGACCATTCCTGACGCGCGCTATTCCAGGGCGCAGCGTGATGCGCATAGTAGGCGCTACCGTCACTTTCTCTGTGATTGGGGCGGTGCTATGACTAAAGCCGTAGCACAATAAGGATGACCACGTGTCTGACCTAGTTTCCGAGATTATCTTCCACGCCTATCCGCAATCACCTGTTGCCGAAAAGGTGAGGGTCGCGTTTGGTATCAAAGGTCTTGCTTGGCGCAATGTCGAGATACCGCGCCTGCCGCCCAAACCGATGCTGACGACCCTTACCGGGGGTACCGCCGCACGCCGGTCATGCAAATCGGGGCGGATATCTATTGCGACAGCCAGTGCATCATACGCGAACTCGAACGGCGGTTTCCGTCACCGACCTTGATGCCGACAGACGATCAGGGCTTGATGTGGTGTCTAAGCAGATGGACCGACGGTGCCTTGTTTGATCAGACGGTCAGGCATGTTTTGGGGTCGGTTGGGGACCAGCTGGACAAGGATTTCGCTGCGGATCGAGGGCGACTTTATCTGGGTGAAGACTGGGCCGAGGGTTTGAAGAAAGCCAATGCGGACCTTCCTCATCTTGTTGCACAAATGCGCGCACCGTTGTCGTGGTTGAATGATCAGCTATCCGACGGCCGTGCCTTTTTGCTGGGGGCTGAACCTGCTGCGATTGATGCACAGTTCTACCACGTTGTTTGGTTCTTGCGGGGGCGCTGGGAGGACGGGCCGTCATTCCTTTCGGAATTCACGCATCTGGTGCGTTGGGAAGGGAATGTACAGGCAGTCGGCCATGGCACTCCAAGCGCTATGCCCCCGGAAGACGCCATCGCGCGCGCGCGCGAGACAGAGCCTCTTGCGCAAGCCGGGGTGGCTGCAAACGAACCGCAAGGCCTGGAGGTTGGGATGCCCGTGACGGTCATGCCTGATGTGAATGGCGGAGAGCAACCGGTCGCGGGAAAAGTGCGTTTCGCCAATGCAGAGACGATTGTGATCGAACGCACCACCGATGATCTTGGCACCGTTTGCGTACATTTCCCGCGCTCGGGCTACCGTATCGATGTAACCTGACCGCCAATGGTTCAAATAACGCGGCCGGCATCATTGCCGTCCGCGTTTGCATTCTATTCCCAAAGCTCGCTCAGCTTTTACAAAGTGAAAAGCTCTATCGCTTCCCGACATTCTCCTCGAACGCGACCTTGAAGGCTTCTTGCTTTTCGGGCTTTGCGTCCGTCTGGTAGTTGGCTTTCCACTCATCCATCGTCATGCCGTAAAACAGCTCGCGGGCTTCTTCTTTGCCCATCTCGATGCCGCGCTCATTTGCGGCCTCTTGGTACCAGCGCGACAGGCAGTTTCGGCAAAACCCAGTCAGGTTCATCATGTCGATGTTCTGCACATCGGTGCGGTCTTGCATCAGGTGTTGTTGCAGGCGGCGAAAGGCGGCAGCTTGGAGTTCGATCTCGGTTTGTGTGGGCATGGTGTCTCTCCTGTTTGAGATCAAAGTTGGGTCTGGGCCAGCGCGGCTTCAAGGATCGGGGCCAAACGATCAGCCCAAACCTGTTGGCCAGCGGCATCGGCGATCAGATCATTGCGCAGTTCTATCAATACATTGGGGCGGCCATGTCGCAAGGCGTGGCGATCTACTGCGTCGCCGGGCAGATGGCCGGAATAGGGTTCATTGTCGCCAACGGTCAGGTCACGCTCGGACCGCAAAAGGTCCAGCAAGGGGCGGGCCAGCCGCGTGTCATGGGCATAAAGTACGCCAATTTCCCAAGGCCGCAGGCCGCGCCCGCGCAGTTGTGGCGTAAAGCTGTGGATCGACACGATCACGGTTGCAGGGCGCGCGGCCAGTTTGGTCAAGGCATCATGATAGGGGCGGTAGCAGGTGGTCAGGCGGTGCTCGCGCTCTGCCACATCCGCGTGGCGGTTGGCGGGGATGATGGTGCCGTCGTATAGCTTCATCAGCAAGGTCGGGTCGTCTTCGCCCCGGTTGGGGTCAATGACCAGCCGCGAAAAATTGCTGAAAATTGCAGGCGCGTTCAGCCGTTCGGCCAGTGCCGCAGACACCCCGGCGGCCCCGATGTCAAAGGCGATGTGGCGGGCCATGTCCTGCGGCCCCAGCCCCAGGTCGCCATCAGCCACGGTCGGGGGCACCGTATTTGCCGCATGATCGCAGGTCACCAGCCAACGTCCTGGGCGGCTGGCACCCTCGATTGAAAAGGGGGAATATGTCATTAATTTGCAACCTTTCGCAGCGCATATCTAGGCCAGAGAGGGTAAAATGCAAAGGACCAGTTATCGCTAACATTTTTGTACTCTACTCTGACCCTTAGCCATGATAAACAGCATTTGAATTTAACTGACCGGCCCGGACGAAGGAAAACACAGCATGAAACGCACGCGGAACGTAAAAATAGTTGCCACCCTCGGGCCTGCGTCTGACACGCACGAAATGATCTCTGCGTTGCACCTTGCTGGGGCGGATGTGTTTCGCCTGAACATGAGCCACGGCAGCCATGACGAAATCCGGATCAAGCACAAGATCATCCGCCAGATCGAAAAAGAAACAGGGTCGACCATTGGCATCCTTGCCGACCTTCAGGGGCCAAAGCTGCGGGTCGGCGTGTTTTCCGGCGATAGCGAACAACTGGTCGAGGGGGCGGCGTTCCGTCTGGATCTGGACGAGGCCGAAGGCGACGCCAGCCGCGTTTGTCTGCCCCACCCTGAAATTTTCGCCGCCCTTGAACCGGGGGCCAGCCTGCTGGTCAACGATGGAAAAATCCGCCTCAAGGTCAAGGATTGCGGGCCTGATTTTGCAAATTGCGAGGTCGTCATCGGCGGCGTGATTTCGAACCGCAAAGGCGTGAATGTGCCTGACGTGGTGCTGCCGCTGGCGGCCTTGTCCGACAAAGACCGCGCGGATCTTGAATTCGTGTGCGAACTTGGCGTTGACTGGCTTGCCCTCAGCTTTGTGCAGCGCCCCGAAGATGTGCTTGAGGCGCGTGACCTTGCCAAAGGCCGTGCTGCGTTGCTGTCAAAGATCGAAAAGCCGTCAGCCGTAGCGCGGTTTGATGACATTCTGTCCGTCAGTGACGGCATCATGGTGGCGCGTGGCGATCTGGGTGTGGAACTGCCGGTGCAAAACGTGCCGCCGATCCAGAAGCGACTGGTGCGCAAATGCCGTGCCGCAGCCAAGCCGGTGATCGTCGCCACCCAGATGCTGGAATCGATGATCGAAAGCCCGATGCCCACCCGCGCCGAAGTCTCAGACGTGGCCACCGCAATTTATGAAGGTGCGGATGCGGTAATGCTGTCGGCTGAATCGGCAGCAGGAGCCTATCCGATTGATGCGGTCAAAACGATGGATAACGTCGCGACCGAGGTCGAGATGGATCCGACCTATACCCAGATCATCGAATCCTCGCGCACGGCTGACCGGATGACAGTGGCCGATGGCATTGTCGCCGCGGCCCGCGAGATCGCTGAGACGACCAACATCAAAGCTATCTGTTGCTTTACCCAAAGCGGAACCACGGGTTTGCTGATCGCCCGCGAACGTCCCCGCGTGCCGATCATCGCCATGA
>Ga0075467_10003739_pt1 | contig 11571 bp, 7 predicted proteins | sample DEB08_DNA_9_FD_75067 | JGI IMG/M metagenome (GOLD analysis project Ga0075467, IMG submission 75067) | Aqueous microbial communities from the Delaware River and Bay under freshwater to marine salinity gradient to study organic matter... | ecosystem: Environmental > Aquatic > Marine > Coastal ...
ATAACGTAAGGGGGAGCTAAAAAATTTCACTAAAAATAATCAAATGATTTGAAAAGACAAGCATAATGATCAACTTTCTGTTTATCAAGTGTTTATGAAAATTTAACTTGCTATAGCTTTAATACCAGGTAATGTTTTTCCTTCCAGCATTTCAAGCATAGCTCCACCACCTGTTGAAACATAGCTCACCTTATCGGAAAAGCCAAATTGTTTTACTGCAGCAACAGAGTCTCCACCACCAACTAGAGAAAAACAACCATTTGCTGTTGCCTTAGCAATTGCTTCGCCCAAAGATATAGTTCCCCTTGCAAATTTTGCAAGTTCAAATACTCCTACAGGACCATTCCATAATATTGTTTTAGAGCCTAAAACAACATTTTCAAATATTAAGTTGGTTTCAGGACCTGCGTCTAGCCCCATCCATCCATCAGAAATATTATGTATCGACTCTATTTTGGTGTTAGCACTCTCTGAAAAAGCGTCTGCAACAACTGAGTCAATAGGTAAATGAACCTCAACACCTTTTGCTTTTGCCTGTTTTAAAATATCCAAAGCCAAATCTTGTTTGTCGTCTTCAACCAAAGAATTCCCTATTTTACCTCCTTGTGCTTTAACAAATGTAAAAGCCATTCCACCACCAATAATAAGATGATCAATTTTGTCTAGAATGTTTTCAATGATGGTGATTTTTGAAGAAACTTTAGCCCCTCCAATGATCGCGGTTACCGGTTTAACACTTTTACTAAGGACTTTATTTATGTTTTCTATTTCTGAAGCTAGTAGGAGCCCCAAGCATTTATTGTCTGGGAAAAAATCTGCGATAACTGCTGTAGATGCATGAGCCCTGTGGGCTGTTCCAAACGCATCGTTCACATAAATATCTCCCAGTTTTGAGAGTTTTTCAGCAAATTCACGATCCCCCTTGGTTTCTTCTGAATAATAACGAAGGTTTTCTAGTAGAAGAATTTCACCAGGCTCACAGTCCTTAACCGCCTCTTCGGCACGTTTACCAATACAGTCTTCAGAAAAATGAACCTTTACCCCTAGGATATCACTAACACAATCAACAATATTTCTTAAGGAAAATTTAGACTCGTTATTTTTTGGACGACCAAGATGTGACATCAGCACACAGCTTCCACCATCCTCAAGTATTTTAATTATAGTAGGCTTTGCCGCTTCGATTCTACTAGTGTCTGTCACCTCCAAGTTTTCATTTAGAGGCACATTAAAATCAACCCTAACTAATGCTCTCTTTCCATTAAAATTAAAGTCCTTAACCGTTTTCATATCCTATATTTTAGTTGCAAATATAGGATTTTTTTGTCCTCAAATTGTTTATTTTCGCTTATGGATTTTTCCGAAGTTATTGGCCAAAAGCATTTAAAATCCCATCTTCAAAAGACGGTTGAAAACGATCGTATTCCTCACGCGCAGCTATTTGTTGGGGCTACTGGAAGTGGTATTTTACCAATGGCAATTGCGTATGCTCAAGAAGTGTTATGCGGTGCCCACGAAAAAGGATCACCATCGTTTCTTACTTGTGCAAGTAAGGTGAAAAAGCTTGCGCATCCTGATTTGCATTTCGTTTATCCTGTGAACACGAATGATGTTATCAAAAAAAATGCTGTTTCTGCTAATTTTACGAAAGAATGGAGACATTTCGTTCTAGATAATCCATATGCGTCTCTTTTCGAGTGGTTGCAACCTTTAGGCATTGAAAACAAGCAGGGAAATATAAGTGTCTACGAAGCTCAAGATCTGCTAAAAACTCTTGCCTTAAAATCTTATGAAGGCGGCTACAAAGTGATCATTATTTGGATGGCGGCTAAAATGAACACAGAATGTTCGAATAAGATCCTAAAAATTGTAGAAGAGCCTCCAAAGAATACACTTTTACTTCTTCTAACTGAAGCTGAAGAAAATATCATTTCAACGATAAGGTCAAGGTGTCAAAAGCTTGATTTCCCCCTGCTTTCTGAAGAGGATATAACTTCTAGATTAATGAAGAACCATGCTCTTACAGAGCCAAACGCTAAGAAAGTTAGTCGCAAAGCGGCAGGTGATTTGAATAAGGCTTTACACATACTTCATAATGATAGTGATGATATCATTTTTGAGGAGTGGTTCATATCTTGGGTTCGGACAGCCTTTAAGGCTAAAGGAAATAAAGCGTCGATCAACGAACTGCTTCAATGGAGTGAAAATATAGCTTCTAAAGGAAGAGAAACTCAAAAGAAGTTTATCTCTTATTGTATTGAATTGTTTCGGCAGGCTTTGTTAAAAAATTACAAAGCGGATAGCTTGCTGTTTTTCGAATCTCGCGACGCTAAATTCTCGATAGAAAAATTTGCTCCCTTTATACATCAAAACAATATTTTTGAAATTACCTCTGCTCTTGAAGATGCTGCATACCATGTCGAACGAAATGGGAATGGTAAAATAATTTTTACAGACTTATCTATTCAACTTACCCGGCTTATTCATAAAAAAGAACGAGCATAGATAACAATTATCATAAAACAATCACTAATCAATTCTACTTATTGATTTGCTCGCCATTTAGAGCCGATTTAAAAGCGATTTTCTTTTTCCCCACAGAAACACTTAAGGCTACAGGAAAAGTTGTTTTAACGGCGCTCTGAATGATTATGTGCTCTTTTTATAGCAATATATGTGGGATGAATACTCTTTTGAGTTCAATGCTGATATATTTGACCACAACCCAATAAGCAGCGCTTTAATTGAAAACGATCTTCCTGTCTTATATTTTTCTGAAAGCAGGCTCACATAAAATGAATCAAAAACCATTGGTTTGATTTTTACAAGTGTCATTGAAGAAGAAAATAGGTTCCCCATAGCGGTTTTTGAAAAATGCCAAAGGTGTCTTGGAGTGTCGTAGGCGGCCCAATAGTTCTTATAATGATTTGCGTCGTAAGATTTAAAATTCGGAACGGCAACAATTAGAGTGCCTCCGGGTTTAATAAGTGCTTCTATTTTTTGGGTTATAACTTCCAAGTCGGGCAAATGTTCTAGAACATGCCACAATGTGACTACATCAAAAGATTGCCCAGAAAGCTTGTCTATGGCATCATATATCTCAAGGTTTTTTTGTTTTGCTAAATTACTAGCGCCATCATTTGGCTCAACACCTTTCACATCCCAACCATTGTCCTTTGCTAGTTTCAAAAAATCACCGGTTCCTGCTCCAATATCTAAAAGCAATCCGGGCGAACCATTTAGGGTCAAGATCAACCTTAGCTTCAAGGCAATCGAATACTTCTTTACGTTTTGATATACCGCGGCCATAAGACCAGCCTTAGAATCTGTATGTGAAATATAGGCATCGCTCTCGTAATATTTTGCCAAATTTTCAGCTCCTGGCTGCGGCGACGTAATTAACATATCCCTTTTAGAGTCAATCAACAAATCGAAAGACTCTCCCGTTACCAGAAAGTCTTTTGTTGTGAATTTTATATCTTTTTGATTATTTTTCAAAGTATGCAAGAAATAGTTCCACGTGGAACATTTAGTTTAACGCCCCATGTAAACCAGCAATACAGAAATATCATTTGGAGAAACCCCGCTGATTCTTGATGCCTGTGAGATGGTCACTGGCTGGATTGCTGATAATTTTTCTCTCGCTTCATATGAAAGAGATTTCAATTTTGTATAATCAAACCCTGCAGGTATTTTCAGTCCCTCTAATCGGTTCAATTTGTCCGCATTGTTTTTTTCTTTATTGATATAACCAGCATACTTTACTTGTATTTCAGTTTGCTGTAACACCTCGTAATCCAAATCATTATCTGCTACAAATTGCTCTACGGCATCAATTTTACGCATGTCATCCATGGTGATATTCGGCCTAGAGAATGTCTTGAACATCTTATCACTTTGACCGACCAAGGCGGACTCCTTATTCGTTAAAATCGGATTCATTATTTCTGGTTTAACGCTTGTATCCTTAAAAAATCTAACGAACGCATCAGATTTACTTTGTTTGACTTCCATCTTCTTCATGCGTTCATCACTCGCTAAACCCAGTTTATGTCCCATTGGAGTTAATCTGAAATCAGCGTTATCTTGACGCAACAAAGTTCTATATTCCGCTCTAGAAGTAAACATCCTATAGGGTTCTTCTGTCCCTTTAGTAATTAAGTCATCAATTAAAACTCCTATATAAGCTTCGTTTCTTTTAATGATAAACGGTGCTTCTTCCTGAACTTTTAAGTGTGCGTTAATGCCAGCCATTAACCCTTGCGATCCTGCTTCTTCATATCCGGTGGTCCCATTAATTTGTCCTGCAAAAAACAAACCTGAAACCAGTTTTGTTTCCAGTGAATGTTTTAACTGAGTAGGAGGGAAAAAATCGTATTCTATGGCATAACCTGGTCTAAAGAACTTCACATTCTCGAACCCAACTACCTGCCTTAACGCTTTCGCTTGTATATCCTCAGGTAAGGATGTAGAAAAACCATTTACGTAATATTCCACTGTATCCCAACCTTCTGGCTCTATGAACATTTGATGCCTCTCCTTATCTGCAAAGCGATTTATTTTTTCCTCTATTGAAGGACAATATCGTGGTCCTATACTGTCGATGGATCCATTAAACATTGGAGACCTATCAAAGCCTTCCTTTAATATATCATGAACCAACTGACTCGTATGCGTCATATGACATGGCCTTTGTGTTTGCAAAGGTGATGTCACATCAGAATAAGAAAACTTCTCAGGAACTTCATCTCCAGGTTGGATAATCATCTTTGAGAAATCTAATGATCTACCATCTACGCGCGGTGGTGTTCCAGTCTTCATTCTCCCTGATACAAAACCAAGATCGACGAGTTCTTTAGTTATTCCCGTAGAAGCTGCTTCGCCTGCACGTCCTCCGCCAAAACGCTTTTCTCCAATATGAATTAATCCATTCATAAAGGTCCCGTTTGTTAGGATTACAGTTTTCGCTACTATTTTTAATCCTAAAGATGTTCGCACACCTACAACTTTCTCTCCTTCCACAATAAGACCAACCACCATTTCTTGATAAAAATCTAAATTCGGTGTTTGCTCTAGCATTATTCTCCAAGTTTCAGAAAAACGCATGCGATCACTTTGAACCCTTGGGCTCCACATTGCTGGTCCCTTAGACTTATTTAACATCTTGAATTGTATCGCAGATTTGTCCGAGACTATCCCGCTATAACCACCCAAGGCATCAATCTCCCGCACAATTTGACCTTTAGCAATTCCCCCCATGGCCGGATTACAGGACATTTGCCCAATATTTTGAAGGTTCATTGTAATAAGCAGGGTGCTCGAACCCAAATTCGCAGCGGCTGCGGCTGCCTCAGAACCGGCATGTCCTGCGCCAACTACTATAACATCATATTCCTTTTCAAACATAATTCTTGATTGTTCCACGTGGAACAATAGGTTAAATTTTTAGCGTGCAAATATAATCTAAATAACTTGAATTCAACTAGATAAGACTTAACTTGTTGATTATCAATTCACTACGCGAACAATCTTCGCCCCAATGCATCGTCCTCTTTTTGCCTCATTTCATTTGCCGCTGATTCTGTTTTGTCTTTATAGCCACAGTAATGTAGAATCCCATGAATAATTACTCGGTGCAATTCATCATTGAATACAGAATTGAAGTTTCCCGCATTCTCGGAAACTCTTTCCACTGAAATATAAATCTCTCCGTGAATCTGTTTGCCTAGCGAATAGTCGAAGCTAATTATATCGGTTAGTGTATCATGACTAAGGAACTCTTTGTTAATGTTCAGCAGAAATTCATCATCACAAAAAACATAACTTATATCCCCTTCTACAAAACCTTCTGCCACTATTACCTCTCCTATCCATTTAGCGACATCTGTTTCAGCGGTTAGTTTAAATTTAGTCTGATATGAAAACTCAATCATTTTTACTCTTAAAATAGTTCTGTACTTTCTGCTTGTATTCTTGCCTCAAAGGTAAGGCCTCTCTATTTAAAATCTCAGTAGTATTGAAGTACTTTTTAATATCCTCAGGAGACATTCGCAACCTATTCTGATATGCATTCCTATTCGTTTTTGACTCTCTCTTCGTTTCCTGACCCTGCTCAAAGTCCGCCTTATCCAACTTCAACAGTTCATACTGCAGATTTAACATTCGCTCTAGAGTACGATCATTAAATCCCTTATCCAACAACTGCTGTTCTATTCCTTCCATTTCCCGTAATAAATCACCACCACTTCCATTGAGCCCTTCTTTGCTAAGTCTATCTTCCAGTTGCTGCCGTAACTGCTGCTGTTGTTTATAAATTTCAAACAACTCACCATTCATGTCCTCATTATCTCCTTCTCCATTTTCACCGTCGCGCCCATTTTTTCCACCCTTGCCATTTCCTTCTCCTTCTCCTTCTCCTTCTCCTTCTCCTTCTCCTTCTCCTTCTCCTTCTCCTTCTCCTTCTCCTTCTCCTTCTTCCTTACCTTTTTCTCCCTTTTTCCCTTTTTCCATTCCTTCTTTCATTTTTTCTGAAAGACTTTCCTGCTCTTTTATAATATCCGGTAATTGAAAACCTTGACCCCCTTCACCTTCTCCCATTTTTGGCTTTCCTTTACCTCCTTTTCCAGACCCCTGACCCTCCATCTGCATTTGCATATTATTGAGTAAATCACTTAATAGAATTGCCAATTCGTTTGCACCGGTTACAGTGTATTGCTGACTCGAAACACCGAGACTAAATTCATTCTGAGCTAAGCGATCTAGTGCTTTATCCATATTATACTGAACTTCGGTAAGTCCTTCATTAATAGGTGCGCTTATCATCGGTTGCCGAAGAGAAAGAGTAAACAAACTGTCATCAATATGTTGGAAGTTTAATTTTAAATCATTCTGTAAGTTCAGTTTTTTTCCAAACAAAGGGTTCCCGTAATCTGTTCTTTTAAAATCTTTCATTAGTGCTTCCTGCTCAAACGAAAAAACCACAAGGTTATCCAAAATCTGTCTCAGCATATCAACATCCTCTTCAATGGTCTCCATTTCGCCTCCTTGCATTTGAGCTGCCATCTTTTTTCCCATTTGCTTCATTTTCTTCCCAGCCTTCTTCTGACTTCCTTTAGCGTCTTCCTTTTTGTCTTCCTCTAAACTATCCGTAGCTTTTTGCTGCTCTTCCTCCACTTGCTTCTCTTCATTTTCCTCATCCGGAATATCCATTGGCTTCTTTAGCTTCTCATTGTCCTCATCGAGCTTCTCTTTTTCTTTCTGATACTCTTCAAACTTTTCATTCAGTTTTTCTTGCTCCTCTTTCGTGTTCTTTTCTTCAGGCTCGTCTGCAAGTTTCTCTTGTTCCTCTCCTAATTTATATAACTCTTCTGCTAATTTTTCTGCCTTTTTAGAGACATAATACCTTTTTGTCAATTCTAACAGTTGCTCTAAATTCTTTTCTTGGTTTTTATTTTGTTTGCCTAATTTCTCAAGCTTTTCGCCTAATTCTTCTTTATCAATCTTCTCCTGCAGCTTCTCCAATTCATCTAACAGTTTTTCATTTTCCTTGAGTTTCTCCTCATTGTCTTCAAGTCGTTTCTCCAATTGTTCCTTAAAGGGATCTTTCTCTTCGTTCTCTGGCTGAAAGTTCTCAAGGTTCTCCTTCATTTCCTTTGAAAAGTTCTTCATCATCTCCTCCTGCTGTTTCTGCCGCTTTATGAAGTTTTCTAATTTCTTTTTATCATTCCAACTCAATTCATTTTTCTCTTTCTGCGTTTTTGAAATTTCTTCTAATGTCTTCTCTTGTTCCTTTAGCTCCTCTAAGGTTTTATCTAACTCCTTTATTGAATTGTCTTGATCTTGTAACTGCTCATTCTCCAATTCATCTTCAGTTAATTTACGGTATGAAAATATAGTTGACTTGCTAGATTTAAACTTATGTATCGCGTCGTTGTCGAAGACCTCAAAATAATATTCATAAGCCACTCCTTCAGTTAAGTTTAAAGTAGTCGGAAAGGAATAAACAAACTGATCGAAATTGGTTTTGTTAAGAGCTAACGGCTTCTTTTCCTTCTTACTCTCGTCTCCTTGCGGGTAATAAACCAGTTGTAACTTAGTCAGTCCATAATCATCACTTACCCTTCCGAAGAAATAAACTACCTGACTCTCAAGGCTGTCTTGCTTCGACTGAACATCAATCTCTGGATACTCATCTCTAATCACATTTATAGAGTACGATAAGTTTTCATAATCCTTTAATTGCTCATTCGAGGTTGTTATTGCATAGTCCAACTTTCTATAAATACCTTTACGGAAATTAAATCGTTGATCTTTTTCTAAAAACTGATATGTACTGTCTTGCGTCTTTAAAGAAACATTCATCGTATTTTTAGCAGTTACATTCCAAACCACACGTGTTCCTTCAGGTACTGTGGCATTCCCCGTACTTTTTAATGTTTCATCTGACTTTCCAGTATATCCTGGGTAATCCAAAACCATCTCGAAAGCCAATAGTGATGGTGTTTTAATAACGTTGAGTGTGTACTCTTTCGAGATTACTTTGTTTCCCTTGAGTTGAAAGTCTATTGCCTCTACAGGTTGTAAAAATGTATATTCGAAGGAACCCGGCGCTGTTTGCTGTAAATAGTACGTTTCATTGTTATAGTTAATGCTAGCATTCTCTGGAACAATATCACCTTCAGTTCTAATCTTTAACGTATAGCTCTTATTTTCAATTGCACTTAAATTGTCATTTGTAACATAAAAAGAAAATGCTGCTGGTGGTTCATAAGCGGTGTCATAATTAACAACACGTTCGTAACTACTAGAAAAAGTATCCTCATCACCAAGAACACTTACTAGGACAAAGACGATTACAGGTATTGCCGCATATTTTAAATATTTTGTATTGTTGTTTAAGTTAATTGCTCTTTTAAAAGGCACAGGTTGAATCTCTCCAGCTTTCTGATTAATGCTCGCCAACAACAACTCGGACTCTCTTTGGTTCTGATTTAATTGAATTACATTTAATAACTTATCGTTTACCTGCGGAAAATGATTCCCAATTATTTTTGAAGCCTCTTCATGACTTATTCCTTGTTGTAATTTAAACAGTTTAGAAAGCGGAAGTGCAATAAACCTTATGAACAATGCTGATTCGACTCCTACGAACACCCAAAACAATATCGTACGGCCAGTTGGGTTCAGCCATAAAAAATATTCTACCAAAAGGGTAATTAGTAAATATAGGAGTCCCGTGGCGAAAAAAAGGATTGCTCCCTTTATCAGCTCATTGGTGTAATATTTTTTTATAAATTGCTCCAGCTTTTGCTGAATCATGCTAAACGTGCTCATAGTCCTTTTCTGAAGTCTCTTCTTTAGAATATGCCTAAATTACGAATTAGTTTCAACCGCAAAAATTACTCCAAAATACTGTAAAAATGAAGGATTTAAAGTATTTAGTTTCATATTCGATCCCTTTAGCTTGCGCTTTAGGGCTTTACCTTCGTGATTATTGGGTTTTCTTTACGCCAATCTTCGCTTTTGTACTAATTCCTATACTCGAAATAGTACTACCAATACAAAACGAAAACCTTTCCGAAGAAGAAGCTATAACTAAAGACAACAACGCATTTTTTGACCTATTGTTATACCTCAACCTTCCCATTGTATATGCACTACTGGGCTGGTTTCTATGGAGTATTTCCTGGGCTAACTACTCAACAATCGAACTTACTGGCCTTATAATATCACTCGGTATTGTTTTAGGTTCCAACGGAATTAACGTGGCCCATGAATTAGGCCATCGGCTAACACGGTGGGAAAAAACGCTTGGAAAACTGTTGTTGCTCCCTGCTCTCTATATGCACTTTTACATTGAGCATAATTTTGGACATCATCAAAATGCAGCAACAGCCGAAGATCCTGCAAGCGCAAAGTACAACCAGTCTGTATATTCCTTTTGGATCACGTCTATGGCTAGACAATATTTAAGTGCTTGGAACATTCAATTGGAGTTATTGAAAAGAGAAAACAGATCATTCTTCAGTCTTAAAAATGATATGATGTGTTATGTAGTTCTGCAAGGGCTTTATTTATTGCTTTTGTTCCTAATTTTTGACGCTCAAGTAATGATAACTGCAATTCTTATCGGCATTATGGCCGCAGCGCTACTTGAAACCATCAACTATATTGAACATTACGGACTGTCAAGGCTTAAAACAAAAAGCGGTCGTTATGAGCGGGTTTCAGAAATACATTCTTGGAATTCTAATCATGTACTAGGCAGGGTCATGCTTTATGAACTCACTCGTCACAGCGACCACCATCATCGAGCTCACAAAAAGTATCAATTGCTCGATTGTCACGACACAAGTCCGCAAATGCCTTTTGGCTATCCCACTTCTATGGTTCTTTCTTTACTACCACCCTTATGGTTTTCTATTATGAATAAACGTATTCCTGATGAAATGAAACCACACACACGTTAATCAACAATCATTTTCAACACTCCTTCCGGCTCTTTTAAGGTACGGCGCTCCTGATCCACGCCCCACGAAAATCTATTCTTTTGATCACGATAGTTTTGTGTCAAAAACGGAGTTATTCACTCCTTCCTTTTAACATAATTAGTACCTTTGCACTTATCTTAAAATAAGTTGAATCCGTAAAAAAAGATTCCCGCTTTGGCGGATTAAATTAAGTAGAACCATTAATAAGATTTCCGCTGTCGTTTATATTGAGCAGCGTCGAAATACAGGAAATAAATATGTCTCAAAAAGTACGCGTCCGTTTTGCACCAAGTCCAACAGGTCCCCTTCATATTGGAGGAGTAAGAACCGCATTGTTTAATTATCTATTTGCTAAAAAACACGGGGGAGATTTCCTTTTACGTATTGAAGATACTGACCAAAATCGCTATGTTCCCGGCGCAGAAGAGTATATTGTTCAGGCCCTTAATTGGTTAAACATACCTTATGACGAAGGTCCGGATAAAGAAGGCGATTGCGGTCCTTATAGACAAAGTGAGCGTAAAGGTTTGTACAAGCAATATGCCTTTGATTTAATTGAATCTGGAAATGCCTATTACGCCTTTGACACTTCTGAAAAACTTAACTTTCATCGGAAAGATCATGAGGCAAAAGGCAAAACTTTTATATACAACTGGCATAACCGCTTAAAACTGAAAAACTCATTATCGATGACTGCTTCAGAAGTTGAACATTTACTGGCTGAAGGAGTGGATTACGTAATTCGTTTTAAGACTCCTGAAAGCGAAACGCTTCACCTGCAAGATATCATCCGTGGTGGTATGCAAATTGACACTAGTGTTCTTGATGATAAGGTATTGTTTAAAAGCGATGGAATGCCAACGTATCATTTGGCAAATATTGTCGATGATCATTTAATGAAAATCACTCATGTTATTCGTGGTGAAGAATGGTTGCCTTCCATGGCACTGCATGTTCTATTGTACCGAGCCTTTGGTTGGGAAGCGCCTCAATTTGCGCATTTACCTCTTATTATGAAGCCAGAAGGAAAAGGTAAACTTAGTAAACGAGATGGTGACAAAATGGGTTTCCCTGTTTTTCC
>Ga0075467_10003742_pt1 | contig 11565 bp, 10 predicted proteins | sample DEB08_DNA_9_FD_75067 | JGI IMG/M metagenome (GOLD analysis project Ga0075467, IMG submission 75067) | Aqueous microbial communities from the Delaware River and Bay under freshwater to marine salinity gradient to study organic matter... | ecosystem: Environmental > Aquatic > Marine > Coastal ...
ATCAGGATTATTTAGGTCATGACTAAAAAAATATTAATTGTCGACGACTCTGCCTCGATTCGGCAGATGGTTGAAGCAACGTTGAAAACCTCAAACTATCGAGTGACCCTAGCGCAAGATGGTCAGGATGCCCTAGATCGATGCAAGACACAGCGCTTCGACCTCGTCCTAACGGATCAAAATATGCCGCGTATGGATGGTCTTACCCTTATAAAATTGTTACGTGCGATGAGTGCCTTTGCTCGGACGCCCATTATCGTCTTAACCACCGAAGCCAGCGATGACATCAAAGCGCGCGGTAAGGCCGCAGGCGCAACCGGCTGGATGGTCAAACCTTTCGATCCGCAAAAACTACTGGATATTACTCGGCGTGTTTTAGGTTAATGACGAGCGGAGTCTAATTATGTCAGTTGAAATGAGTCAGTTTCATCAGGTTTTCTTTGAGGAAGCTCAAGAGCATTTGCAACTGCTCGAGCAGCTGCTGATGGCTTTGGATATTGCCCAACCGGATACCGAAGACCTCAACAGTATTTTTCGTGCGGCCCATTCGATCAAGGGCGGTAGCGGTATATTCGGTTTCACGGCCTTAGCCGATGTAACCCACATTATGGAAAACTTGCTTGATAAGGCGCGCAAAGGAGAATTTTCCTTATCGATACAGGTGGTCGATGTTTTACTCAGCACCACCGACACCTTGGGCGAAATTTTAAACAGCTATCGCAGTGAACTGGCGATTGACTGGCTTAAGGTTACCCAAGCTCAAACGATTTTGAACGTCTGCTTAGTTGATCCGGTCGGCGACCTGAGTGCATCGGATGATGGCGGGCTAACGCCACTACCGGTAGTTGAGCCGGACGCATTGGAAGGCTTTGGGTTATTTTCTGAGGAGAGGGTTTCAAGCATGAAGGGCAGTGCCCAAGACGATTTTGGCCTCTTCACTGCCGAGCCCACACTGGCGGTCGACCCAGGGTTCGGACTCTTTAATGAGCCACAGCTGCAATCGCCACAGGGTGGCCAGTCGATATCTCCGCCAGGCTCTGCTGAACTAGCAAGCCAGCCTAAAGCAGGTGCTGGTCTGACCAAGAAGGTCGGCAACAGCGCTGGCGATAGCACGCTTAGAGTCGAAACCACCAAAATTGATTCATTGATAAATCTGTCGGGTGAGTTGGTTATTACTCAATCGATGTTGGCGCTAATTGGCGCAGAAGTTCCCGGTGAGTTGGGTGAACGATTGCAGTCGGCCTTGCTTGAACTGGAACGCAATACGCGCGAAGTGCAAGACGCTGTGATGTCGGTGCGGATGTTGCCGGTGTCATCGGTATTTAATCGTTTCCCTCGCTTGGTGCGGAATTTGGCCGGCAAGCTGAACAAAAAAGTTGAGTTGATCGTCGAAGGTGGTGCTACCGAGATAGATAAGGGCATGATCGAACGACTGGTAGATCCCTTGACGCATCTGGTGCGCAACAGCCTGGATCATGGTATCGAAACCGCGCAGCAACGAATGGCTATGGGCAAGACTGAAAGTGGCACGCTGTTGCTGAAGGCCGAACAGAAGGGCGGCAGTATCGTCATTAGTATCAGCGACGATGGCGCAGGCTTGAACCGAGACCGAATTCTAACCAAGGCGCGAGAAAATGGCATAATGACCGAGCAATCGCCCGCCGATGAAGATGTTTGGCCACTGATATTCTCACCTGGTTTTTCCACCGCTGCCGAGGTCACCGATGTTTCCGGTCGCGGTGTCGGTATGGACGTGGTGCGCCGAAATATTGAAGCCTTGGGCGGCCATATCGTTATTGAATCGCAGGCCGGCGTGGGTTCAACCTTTCGTATCCAGCTGCCCCTGACCTTGGCCATTGTCGATGGAATGTGTGTCGCCGTGGGCGAACAGGTTTTTGTTTTACCCTTGGTCCACATAGTCGAGTCCATTCAGCCATCCTTAGATCAGTTAAAAACCTTGTCTAATCAACGGCTGATTAAGGTTCGTGGCGAGTATTTGCCGTTGTTAGATCTATACCAACTGATGGCTTTAGAGCCTATTAATATCAACCCGGATCAAGGGATCGTGGTGTTGATTGAAACCAGCAAGCATCGATTTGGACTCTGCGTCGATGCCCTAGTGGGTCAGCAGCAGGTGGTTATAAAAAGTCTTGAACGGCACTACCGACGCGTTAGCGGTGTCTCGGGCGCGACCATTATGGGTGACGGCAGCGTCGCGCTTATTCTCGACGCCGAGTCACTGGCGCTGCAAGTTAAACATTTGGACGGAGTTACTATATGACCAAAATCGAGAATGGTAATTCGTCGCACGGTAATGACGTTGACGAAGAATTCCTTAGCTTTGTATTAGGGGATGAAAGCTATGCCTTGGATATTATGTCGGTTAAAGAAATTCGCGGTTACGAGACGGTCACCAAAATTGCCAATGCACCGGCTTTCGTTAAGGGCGTATTGAATTTGCGCGGCGATATCGTCCCGATAGTAGATTTACGTATGAAGTTTGATATTGGCCAAGCGACCTATGATGAATTTACTATTGTGATTATGTTGAGCGTCAATGATCGTATCGTCGGGGTGGTGGTCGATGCGGTGTCCGATGTGGTTAAGTTTTCGGCACAGCAAATTTTGCCACCACCGGAATTTGGTGTGTCCTTCAACACTCGTTTTCTGCGCGGCTTGGCGACCATTGAAAATAAAATGATTATTTTGGTAAATATCGCGGCCCTTATCGGTAGTGATGAATTGGGCCTGATGGACTTGAACACGACTGCGGGGCAGGAATAAAAAAATGACACTATTCAATTGGTTTGGAAAAAAAAGTTCAGCACTTCAGGTCGAACGAGATCAATTCTTGCAGGCGCTCGATAATAGCGGAAACAGTTTTATGATTGCCAATGCCAATCGTGAAATCATCTATACCAATAAGGCCGTGATTACGATGTTAAGGAAATCCGAATCGGCTATTCGAAAGGAGTTGCCGAAATTTAGTGTGGACGATTTGATCGGCAGTAATATTGACAGCTTTCATAAAAATCCAGCCCATCAGCGCATGATGCTGGAGCGCTTAAGTACTACCCATATAGCGGACATTAGTTTGGGTGGCCTAAGCTTTAAGCTGATATTGAATCCTATTGTGGGCGCCAATCGAGAGCACCTGGGGACCTCTGTTGAATGGATTGATCGGACCGAGGCTATCTTGGCCGAAATAACCACTGCCCGGACCTTAGAAGCGCTCGACAATACCAGCACCAATGTCATGATTGCCGATAATGAGCGCAATATTATCTACCTTAATAAATCGGTTGTGACTATGTTGCGGGCCCAGGAAGCGGAGTTGCGCAAGTCGTTGGCGCATTTTTCAGTCGATAAGATACTCGGCGGATCCATGGATCAATTTCATAAAAACCCGGGTCACCAAAGCGGTCTGCTGGATAAGTTGACCGATACTTATATCGGCAATATCCAAGTCGGTATTCTGCATTTTCGGCTGACCGCCAGCCCGATCTTTTCCAAGGCGGGGGAGCGCTTAGGTTCCGTTGTGGAATGGTTGGACCGGACCAAGGAAGTGATGGCGGAACAGGAACTCAGCCATCTGGTGTCGGCGGCAGCGGCGGGCGATTTTACCGTGCGTGTGGCAACGCAAGGTAAGGATGGCTTTATTTTAATGTTAGCCGAAAACCTTAACCGCTTGGTTGAAACCTCAGAAGTGGGGCTTAAAGATGTGGCTCGGGTATTGATGGCGCTGTCGGAAGGTGATTTAACCGCGCGCATCGACGGCCATTACGAGGGAACCTTTGATGATTTGAAAAACTACTCGAATCAAACCTCCGAGAAATTGACTGCGATGATCGGCGAAATTAAAGTTGCGGCCCAAACCATCAGTACCGCGTCCAGCGAAATTGCCCAGGGTAACGCAGATTTGTCGCGCCGCACGGAGCAACAGGCCTCGAGTCTGGAAGAAACCTCATCCAGCATGGAAGAGTTGACCGGTACCGTTCGACTCAATGCTGATAACGCCAGCCAGGCCAACGCTCTGGCGTCACAAGCAGCCAATATTGCGATCGATGGCGGTGAGTTAATTCAGCAGGTGGTCAAAACTATGGCCTCAATTAACGCCTCGGCGCGAAAAATTGCCGATATTATCGGGGTGATCGATGGCATTGCATTTCAGACCAATATATTAGCGCTCAATGCCGCGGTGGAGGCCGCGCGAGCCGGTGAGCAGGGGCGCGGTTTTGCCGTGGTGGCCTCGGAAGTTCGTAGCCTGGCACAGCGCTCGGCAAACGCAGCAAAGGATATCAAAGAGTTAATTTCCGATTCGGTCAACGAGATAGAGAGCGGGAACAGTTTGGTGGGCAAGTCGGGCGATACCATGCAAGAAGTGGTAACGGCCATTAAGCGGGTAAACGATATTATGGCCGAAATCGCGGCTGCATCGGCCGAGCAGGCGACCGGTATCGATGAGATCAGCAAAGCCGTGGTGCAGATGGACGAAATGACCCAGCAAAACGCCGCTCTGGTTGAGCAGGCCGCCGCGGCGGCAGAAAGTATGCAGTCCCAAGCCCAGCAGCTAACGGGCCAGGTGTCGACCTTTACCTTGGACGAGAACGGCGTCAGTGGCGTTGCGGGGACGGCCGCTGCGCGCATTGGCCACGACACTAAAACAATGGTGAGTCGGCCGGCCGCCGCCAAATCGGTAAAAAAAACTCCGATATTAAAAAGAAATGAGACCGCTGCCGATGAGTGGGAAGAGTTTTAAGGACACCATGGACCGAGAATTCAGCTACACCCAAGCGCATTTTGAACAGGTTCAAGCGAAGCTATATGAGTTGGCCGGTATTCAACTCGACACCAGCAAGGATGCCCTGGTTTACAGTCGTCTGGTGCGCCGTATCAGGAGCCTAAAGGTGGGAGGTTTTGCGAATTATTTTGTCTATTTACAAAATACCCCGTCCGAAACACAGGAATTCATCAATGCCCTGACCACAAATTTGACGTCCTTTTTTCGTGAGCCGCACCACTTTGACATACTCAAAGGCTATTTGCAGGATCATCCCGGCAACCTGCGGATCTGGTGCGTCGCCAGCAGTACCGGTGAGGAAGCCTACTCCATTGCCATGACCGTCGCAGAGCATTACGGCCAATTCGATACCCCGGTTGAGATTATTGCATCCGATATTGATACTGATGTGCTGACTGCGGCATCGGCTGGTATTTATAAACGGGAGCGCATCGAGTCGATCGTTCCTCAACGCCGCAAGCAGTTCTTTCAGCGCGGCACCGGCGGCCAGGATGGTAAGGTCCGGGTGGTTCCTGAGCTGAAACGGATGGTTGAGTTTGCCCAAATAAATTTACTCGAACCTAGCTGGCCCATTCGGTCAACGGTGGATGTAATTTTTTGTCGTAATGTGATGATCTACTTCGATAAGCAGACCCAACTGGCGCTGCTGACTCGGCTTGTCGCTCTACTCCCCTCGGACGGCCTTTATATAGCCGGACACTCGGAAAACTTCTCGGCCTTTGCGCAGGTGGTCCGACTGGCTGGCCAAACGACCTATTACCCGGTGAGAGGTTAGCATGCAGGGTTTCGATTTAAACAGTTTTGATCTAAACAACAATCACCTCGCTCCTAATCGGTATTTCGATAGGCATTTTGATCAAGACGCGGTCAAGATATTGCCGGGTGAATATTTCGCCACCCGAGACAATACCCTGATCGTAACGGTGCTCGGCTCCTGCGTGTCGGTGTGCTTAAGTGATGCGAAGCTGAAGATTGGTGGTATGAATCATTTCTTGTTGCCCAACGACAGCTCGGCGAACCAGGACATCCTGGGCGATTCGGCCCGTTATGGTGGCTATGCAATGGAAATACTGATCAATCATATGCTCAAGCTGGGCGCGCGTCGTTCAAGTTTGGTGGCAAAAATATTTGGCGGTGGCAATGTGTTGCGCGGCATCACCGCCACACAAGTTGGCCAGCGCAATGCAAGCTTCATCCAGGCCTACCTAAAGACCGAGCGCATCGCCATTTTGGCCTCCGATTTACTTGAGAATTACCCGCGTAAAGTCTACTTTTTTCCGGCCACGGGTAAGGTATTTGTGCGCAAGCTCAAAGCACTGCATAACAGCACCATTTTGGATCGGGAGAGCGCATATCGCTTGCGTATCCGTAACACGCCGATAATGGGCGATATTGAATTGTTTGGTGATTGAACTCTATGATCAAAGTCTTGGTAGTCGATGACTCCGCATTGATTCGGGCCCTATTGGGTAAGCTTATTGCAGCCGATCCGGCCCTGATGTTGGTCGGGGCCGCGCCCGATGCCTTCGTCGCGCGCGAGATGGTTATTCGGTTGCAGCCCGATGTGATCACGCTCGATATCGAGATGCCAAAGGTCGATGGCCTAACCTTTCTAACGCGCCTGATGCAGGCCCGGCCCACACCGGTCATTATGATTTCGACCCTAACCAGTGCGGGGGCAGACGCTACCTTGAGGGCCTTGGAATTGGGAGCCGTGGACTTTATTGCTAAACCAATGCTTGATGTCAGCCGGGGCATAGAGGCTTACCAAGAATTGATCAGCACTAAAATCAAGATGGCCGCCCAGGCCCGACTCATTAAGCCCAAAGTTAGCAGCCTGAATCGCATTGCACCGGGGTCCAATAACCTCATCGGCTCCGAGACAATATTAGCCATTGGTGCCTCGACAGGCGGGACAGAAGCCATTAAGTATCTATTGATGCAGTTTCCAGCCGCCATGCCCGCAATCGTGATAACTCAACATATGCCACCGGGCTTCACCAAAACATTTGCGACTCGACTTAATAGCCTCTGCCAGGTGCGAGTTAAGGAAGCGGAGCAGGGTGAACGATTGCTGGCCGGCTGCGCCTATATCGCGCCAGGCGACCAACATCTGGAGGTGATTCGGGTTGGCGCCGATTATCGCGTGCGCCTGCACCAGCAAGAGCGGGTCAGCGGCCATCGGCCCTCCGTCGATGTCCTATTTCAATCGCTGGCCCACAGTGCCGGGGTCAACACCGTAGCACTGATCCTGACCGGTATGGGCCGTGACGGCGCAGAGGGTATGTTGAGACTCGCGCGGCAGGGCTGTTATACCCTTGCTCAGGATGAGGCCAGTTGTGTTGTGTTTGGCATGCCCAAGGAAGCGATTAAGTTAAATGCCGTGAGTGAGGTTCTGGGCCTCGATCAGCTCGGCGATGCGGTAATCCAGAGGTTAAACGCCTTGTGCGCCGCCACCGGCCTATAGGGGGCTCGTAGATTCCACCAGATCGATTCGCCGTTGCACAGGCCATCAGCGCAGTTTTCTCCAATACCTTTTGAGTTGAATCAAGCTTCTTCCGAGTCGCTCGGAGTATTATGTCGCTTGTGTTAAATAGTGCACATATTAGTAAAAGGGATTGTAATACAAATGGCAGCGGCCAATTGCTGGTAATGCGCCAATCTATGACTTTCCTAGCGTCATTGTGTCGTAAAAGTTAATAATGTTAGTCTTAAAAATCGCTCGTTAATTAACCAGCAAGTGTTCTATATTTAACACGCTTTAGAGACTTAGCCACAAATCTAAATATTGTGTGCTGAAACGTAAGATAACTGACCTCCAGGAACAAAATTAAATGAAACGGAACGGACCCTCCAGACATTCTCTTATGGCTTTTGTGAAAGTAATTTCCAAAACACCAAAAGTACGAGACGACGGGAACCGCAACACGCTGAAAAACCTATGCCGACCCGAAGTGCGTGAAGAGTTGAATGTTCAGGGTGTCGCTATTTTGAGCGACAATTGATCTGCGTTCAGCAGGTCGCCTAGTAATACCCCATCCTGCCATAGGACCCTTAAGCTAGTGGGGTTCTATCGGTCTTAGCAGCGCGTTTGCTTAGGCGAGTCGGCTTGCCAAATCCGAGTGAATAAGTTGTTCTGCTTAGGTCCTCACATCCCGGTTTTAACCTCCAGTCCCGCCGCTAGGCTTGGCTATTGCCGAGCATCTTTAAATAGTCTTGTATTTCAAGGCCATAGGGTAAACCCTCAGGACCGATCGCCGGCAAATAGTACTAAATGTTTTGACCCGCCGGGCGATAAACTGATTAAGACTATTTGGATTCACCTTTATGTCAGTCCTGAAATTATATCGACCCCCATTATTTGCCGGCGCACTGCTGCTCGCTGTGCTGCCTGTGCACGCTCTTGAGTATGGTGTAGACGGCAGCTTAGCCAGTTCCACCCTAGTGGACGATTGGGGCGTTGCGACCCATCTGCAGATTGTCGGTGACAATAACCTAGGCTTGGATTTGGGTTATCAATATCTCAACAGTATGACCTATGACGCGTTCGATACATCGGTAAGCCATGCCTTCAGTCAGTATGAGGTTGGCCTCTTGTGGCAGTTCGGTGATGAAGGGATGCGCTTACAAACGCAGGCCGGAATGGTCTTGTCCGGTAATTCGTTACAGGCCGGCACTGACGATTTGATGACCCTGTTTCAACCGGGCTACCAGGTCGGCCTGGGGCTGAGTGTACCCATCTTTACACGCTTCAGAGCCTTTGCCGATGCTGGCTACCAGGGTTGGTTGGCCGGTGAAGTCCCCGATCAAATTCGCTGGCGCTATGGCCTGCGTTTGAACTTTGGCGGTGTCGACAAAAAAGCCTTGGCCGCCGAAGAGGCAGCTCAAGCACAACAGGAAGCGGAACGGCAGCAGGCCTTAATTGACAATCCACCGGTCACCATCGACACCGCGGTGCCGGTGTATGTGCCCAGCAACATGTCCCAATCGCTGCCACCCATCTTAAGCCTGGCGGAATTGTGTAAATGCTTTCCGGCCGGCCCCTTTACCCTTCAATTGGGGCAGTTTGGCAACATGCAGCAAGCGGTGAGGAGTTTAGAATACCGTGGTCTGCGCCAATTCTTTAATTCGCGCGCCTATCAGAAGGCACCCTTGCCGGTATTCCTGTCCCAGTCTGGTGACGACATGCCGGTAGGTATTTACCTTGGTGAGTTGGAAACCTTGGCCGAGTTGAAATACTGGCACCATGAATTACGCAAGAGTGGTCTCAGTGCGCGGTTCCGCAAGATTCTCGGCAGCAACGGTCAACGCGTGGAAAATCCGATTGTGGCCATGGACGATAAGGTGGTCTTAGACAATCCGGTCTACACGGCCGAAGAAATACGGCGCATGAACACGCTGGCCGCAGACTATGTGGCGCCAGAACCCGAGCAGAAGATGCAAGTTGAGAAAGCGGCCTACGATAGCAAATTGGCCAGCGAACGTACGGTCTTGAACCAGGCTCCCGTGCCGCCAGTCTATTTGGCTGACACAGCGGTGCAGATTGGCCCTATTGATATGAGCCAATTACAGGCCCTACTGTCTGTGACGGCCATGCGTGAAGCACTGGCCCGTACCACCAAATTTCGTATCCCTGAGGATATGGCGCTGGTTTGGGACGAAGGCAAGCAGGAAGCTTGGCTGAATTTCGAACGCTTCCAAGATGAACAACATCTTGATGAATGGCGGGCATGGTTAGATTCAGAGGGTTTGACCAGTCGACGTTTGGCTAAACCCTTCGCGCCCTTGGGCGATGTCTACGAATTTCAGCTCGGTCAAGCGCAACAGGAGTTCAGCATTGAAATTACCCGTCATGATGTATTCGATAAAATGTTGCACAGTATGAGATCGCCCGAAATCCTATGGTTCCAGGCCTATCAGCGGATTAATGACCGGCCTATTCACACCAGTCTGAATTGGTCGATGGCCGATTCCCGTTATCACTTAATTGTTACTAATGTGCAAACCCGTGACGAACAACAGGTGATCTGGAGCAGCTTGACCGCGGTCGGTCTGTTGCCTTCACTGGCAGAAGAATAGGCCCTTTGATCAGCACTGCAAGTAGGGTGGTTGGGTAAAGAAATAGGTCAGATCGGCAAGCATCGTCTAAAATTTGATGATAGACATTGTCAAAGGATAGGCTGCATGCAAGCTCCTGATTTTCCGGCTGATGAGCTGGCCCGCTTGGAAACTCTGCGCGGGCTGCGACTGCTCGATGGTGCGTCGGAGGAGCGTTTTGATCGGGTAACCCGGCTTGCCAAACGGCTCTTCAATGTGTCCATCGCTTTGGTCTCCCTGGTCGACAGTGATCGGCAATGGTTTAAGTCGGCGCAGGGTCTCCAGGTACCCGAAACCGCCCGGGATATTTCCTTTTGTGGCCACGCCATCCTCGGCGATGAGGTTTTTGTGGTACCCGATGTTCAAGCCGATACTCGGTTTTTTGATAACCCACTGGTAACCCATCCGCCCTATATTCGCTTTTATGCGGGCTGTCCGATTAGCTTCAGTAATGGCGCTAAATTGGGCACTCTGTGCCTGATCGACCAGGTGCCCCGAGCATTCCCGCATGAGGATCAGCAGGTTTTGCGTGACTTGGCCATTATGGTAGAGCAAGAAATCGCCGCGCTGCAATTGGCTACGCTGGATGAACTCACGCTTATTTCCAATCGACGGGGCTTTATCAACCTTGCCACGCACACCTTCAGTCTCTGTGCGCGTTACCAGTTTTCGGTTGCTATCCTGACCTTTGACCTAGATGGCTTTAAATTGATAAATGACCGCCTGGGTCACGCCGAAGGCGACCGGGCGTTGGTGGCATTTGCCAATCTGTTGCGCGAAGTATTTCGGCATTCGGATGTATTTGCCCGCATCGGCGGTGATGAGTTTGCAGTCTTGCTGTCAAAAGTCGATGAAAACAGTATGATCGCAACGCTGGCTCGATTTGATCGAGCCGTGCGCAAATATAATCGGCGCTCCGATCGAGGTTATGCATTGCAATACAGTGTGGGCTATCGGATTGAATGGCCGGGTCACGATCTCGATGTTGAGGCGCTATTGAACCGGGCCGATCGTCTGATGTATCGCCAAAAACAAAGCAAGGCCGCGCAAAAGTAAAGACCGTCGTTACCGCTTGGCTACATTCTATCCTGTTGATTCACACCAGCCGCTGCTCGATCTGAGGGCCTCTGGTGTGCATTCGGCAGACTGCATTAGCGTACCCCTACCTTGGACCCCGCATGGAATTCCCTATTGAATTACTCGGTATATTATTTATCGTTGCCCTCATCGCCGGCTGGGTGGACACCCTCGCTGGTGGCGGCGGTTTGTTGGTTCTCCCTGCGCTGTTACTGTGCGGAATTCCGCCCATCCAGGCCTTGGCGACCAATAAGTGCCAAGGCTTCGTCGGGACCTTGTCGGCGACCCTAACGCTATATCTCAAAGGTCGGCTGAAGACCGCCGGCTTAGCGCGTTTGATGGCCTATACCGCCATAGGCGCCATGGCCGGCACCTGGTTGATCCAGCGTATCGATACCAGCTGGTTGTCCTGGGTGATGCCTATGTTGCTGTTGTTTGTTGCGGGCTATTTTTTTGCCGTACCCAACTTGGGTGAACAGGAAGCTCGGGCCAGGATCAGTGATCGCCTCTGGGGCAGAACGTTGGTTCCACTGATTGGTTTCTATGATGGTTTTTTCGGTCCGGGCACCGGCTCTTTTTTTGCCGCCAGC
>Ga0075467_10003743_pt1 | contig 11564 bp, 12 predicted proteins | sample DEB08_DNA_9_FD_75067 | JGI IMG/M metagenome (GOLD analysis project Ga0075467, IMG submission 75067) | Aqueous microbial communities from the Delaware River and Bay under freshwater to marine salinity gradient to study organic matter... | ecosystem: Environmental > Aquatic > Marine > Coastal ...
CGCGGACCTGCGCGGCGCGGACCTGGGGGACGCGAACCTGCGCGGCGCGGACCTGCGCGGCGCGGACCTGGGGGACGCGAACCTGCGCGGCGCGGACCTGCGCGGCGCGGACCTGTACGGCGCGGACCTGCGCGGCGCGAACCTGCGCGGCGCGGACCTGTACGGCGCGAACCTGCGCGGCGCGAACCTGGGGGACGCGAACCTGCGCGGCGCGGACCTGCGCGGCGCGGACCTGCGCGGCGCGGACCTGTACGGCGCGGACCTGGGGGACGCGAACCTGCGCGGCGCGAACCTGGGGGACGCGGGTAAGTTGACGGGCGACCGTCCGTATTTCGCGGTTGGCCCAATCGGTTCGCGGCAAGACGTTTTAGCAGCATTTCTCACGGAAAAGGGCGTCTACCTTCGTGCCGGTTGCTTCTTCGGGACCGTGGAAGAGTTCCGGGACAAACTGCAAGGGGAACACGGCGACAACGTGCATGCCGTTGAATACCGGGCCGCCCTGGTGCTGGTAGAAGCCCATTACAACGCTTGGCCGGCTACTGTGAAATCCTGAACAACTTTATAGGCCCCTTAATTGGGGCTTTTTCTTGTTGACATAGATAAATAATTTATCTATAATTCGTTCATCAACTCAAGGAGCGGCGAACATGGCAACAGCAAACAGCACCCCGATTACCAAAACCACCGAAGGCGGCGTCGACTACTTCACCGCAACCCGGGCCGGCGTTGAGTATTGCGCCTATTTCATGGCGTCCGCTGGCAAATGGTTTGTCGCATCGCACCGCCTGGCGCTGGGCCGTCATGATGGCGGCGGCAAGTATTACGACCGCGTCGAAGATTGCAAAGCCTTTGCCGCCCTTCCGACACTCTTGAGCATGGGGGCGCTGTGACTACCGTTTATCCGTCCCGGGCCGGCGGGTTCCCCCCGGCTTCGTTCCTGACCTTTGCGGAAGCCCTCTACTACATTCGGACGCTCCGGCCGACGTGTGGCATTTGCACTTGCCCGGCGGGCTCCTATGCAATGCACTACCGCGACACAATTACCCGTTGACATAGATAAATTATTTATCTATACTTCATTCATCAACTCAACGGAGCGCAACCAAATGTACAACGCCTTCAACTTCGCCAATAAATGCCGCAAGGCTTCCGACGACTTTTCGACCAACAGCATCGGTCGCCCCATTGATTGGTTTAAGTGCTACACAATTGAAGTTGAAGCGGCCGATGCTTGCGGCGTTGCACTGAAAGCCGCTATCCGTAGCAAGGAGCCAGCTTATGTGGTGCGGGAGTGGCAAGAAGCGGTCGATCTTCATCTGGCGTTCGCGTCGGCTGCTAAGGCGCACCTATGAGCTACCGCGAGAAAGACATAAAGCATGAGGCCCACGGGGGCCGCTATTGGGTCTTGGATACTGGCAAAGCCTATGCCGTCATGGTTGTGGGCGTGACCCATAGCACTAGCGACAGCGCCTACGAACGCACCACGGACGGCTTAAGTATTGCGGTCGCCCGTTGCAACTACCTGGCCGCCAGGCGGGTCGACACGCACCTTTGACATTAGCGGCCACACGGAGCCCCGCCAAGGGCTCCCGGGGCTACTTGAAGGACATAGGGGGCGTCGAGTCTACGATATCGCCCGCAGCAATCGCCTGGCCAACATTCAGGGCAATTTGGGCATTCAAGTCGATATGAAACGTGGGCGTAACGGCCGCGACCGCATCCTTGGCGATAAGCCGCAGCATCGCCACATCGTCGTCGTGACAATAGAAAGAGTAGAGCGCCTGGCCTGATGATGGGTGGCGGTCAGTTGGCGCCCGCTCCGGGTCGACGTCCGTCATGCTCAAGCACGGGTAACGCAAGTTTGCTAGAGCGAACGCCGCGGCCGCAACTTGTTCACGTACCTTCGGGACAATACGAACCTTGACCAGAACCAAACTTGATTTCGCGTCAGTTTTCACCTTCAATGCGCTAGAAGTTTCCGCCAATCTGGATTCCCTAAGTTTAGCGGTGTTGGAATCTGCAGAAATCCTATGCCCGTTAATACATTCATAGCAAGTTCCTGACTGTACGTAGCGATATGTAATATGTCCGTTTTTGCATGGAGTCCCGGTGAAATAAGTATTCTCACCGTCGAACATCGCTTGCTTCCGAGTTTTAATGTCCATCATATGCCCCTTATGTGATTGAGTGGTTAGAATATCATATAAATATAGGGAAAACAAGTACCCCGTAACTCATTACCCGCAGCCGTTCAAGTTCTACGGTATACAGCAATGTGTATATTACTATATACGATAGTACTATCCACTATAGTAATATACATGGGTCTAGGGTGTACAGCGTTTTATTATTACAGTGTATCGGGGTATATATAGAGTAGACTATTGATTATAAAGGGTAATTTTTACACAACCCCGTATTTACCCCTTAAAATTGACAGGGTGAAACCCGTCGTCGCCCTCGTTGTGGTTGCTTCTTGTGGCCGCCAGGGGCTAGAATCTAGTCACTATGAGCCTGACACCTAAACAACGCCGATTCGTGAACGAGTATTGCGTCGATGAGAACGCGACGCAGGCCGCCATTCGCGCCGGATACTCCGAAAACGGAGCCGGCCAGCAAGCCCATTTACTATTGAAAAATATTAATATAGCGGAGGCGATCAAAGAGCGCATGGAAGAATTGGCCGTCGCGGCAAGCATCACGCCCGAATGGGTCGTCGGCCAATGGGCGGCCATCGCTCAATCAAACCCGAACGACATTGTTCAGGTCCGCCGAACCTGTTGCCGGCATTGCCATGGTTTCGGGAATCAATACCAATGGACGGAAGCGGAATACAGCGCCGCCGTCGACCGTGCTGTGGATTCCGGCAAGCCCGCCCCCGACGGCATGGGCGGCTTTGGGTTCAACCCGAACGCGGCGCCCGCGGCCGATTGCCCGGAGTGCGGCGGCCTGGGGATTGAAGACGTCCACGTCGCGGATACTCGCAAACTCCGCGGCCCTGCAAAGGTGCTTTATGCTGGCGCCGAACGGACCCGCAACGGCATCAAGATTCACATGCGGGACAAGGACGCCGCGGTCGTCAACCTGGCCCGTTACTTGGGGATGATGCAGCCGGATAAAATAATCGCCATGTCTCCGAATGTTAATGTTACACTGTCCGCCGACGACCTGACTGACGAACAACTGGCGGCGGTTATAAATGAAGTTACCGGAGAAAAATCAAGCGAATGACTTTTACGTCTACCTGCATTTGCGGGCCGACGACGGCATGCCGTTTTATGTCGGAAAAGGTCGTAAAAATCGAGCGTGGTTCACTCATGGGCGTAATGTCCACTGGCAAAGAATTGTCGCGAAGCACGGCCTGATCGTGGAGATACTCAAGGACTCCATGAGCGAATCAGACGCATTTGAATTTGAAAAATCAACGATTCTTCTGCTTGGTCGCGGGTTTCTTTGCAATTTCACCGATGGCGGCGAAGGTATGTCGGGGAACGTCAAATCTGCCGAAACTTTAGCTAAACTTCGGGCGTCGTTGATCGGTAGGCGGCATAGTGAAGCGACTAAAGCCTTGATTGGTGCGAAAAGCAAAGGTCGAACAGTTTCGGAGGAAACCCGCCGCAAGCTGTCTGCCGCAAACCTTGGGCTATTTCCGAGTGGAGAAACCTTGGAGAAACGTTCGGTGGCGTTGCGCGGCCGTAAGTTTTCAAACGAACATCGGGCCAAAATATCGGCGGCACTCACCGGCCGCAAATGCTCACCAGAACATACGGAAAAGGCGGCGGCCGCGTGCCGCGTGGCGGTACGATGCTCGAATGGAATGCGCTTCGGAAGCGTGAAATGGGCGTCCGATTGGTTGCGCCAAAACGGGTTCCCGAAGGCGATCCCGTCGAACATTTCGCAATGCTGCAAAGGTAAGGTTCGCACGGCGTATGGTTTCAGATGGAGCTACGATGCTACCGACGAAGCGTGAAGCCGCGGCCGAACTGCTACGGCGTAGGGAAGCCAGGCGGCAACTAGCCGCCTATATCAATTTCACTTCCCCGAAGTACAAGCAAAGCGGCTTTAGTGCGTCGGTATGCGCCGCCCTCGACATGTTCTTGGATGACATGCAAGCGGGCAAGCGGCCCATTCTGATTTTGCAGGCCCCGCCCCAGCACGGGAAGTCGGAAATTGTTAGCCGGAAGCTGCCCGCCTATATCTTGGGGCGCTTCCCGGATTGGCGGGTCGGCGCCGCGTCCTATTCGGACGAACTGGCAAACGCCATGGCCCAAGACGTGCGGCGCAACCTGGCCGACGACCGGCATCGCAAGCTATTCCCCCAGCCGGCCGAAAAACGCCGGTATGACGTCAACCGAACCGGAGAATTTACGGCGCCCGGCGGCGCTGGCGGCTATCTTGGCGTCGGTGTGGGCGCCGGCCTGACGGGACGCCCGGTCGACATTGGCATCATTGACGACCCGGTAAAGAACGAAAAGGAAGCCTTGTCGCCCACGGTCAAGGAAGGGCATTGGAATTGGTATCAAACCGTATTCACGACCCGGCTATCGGAGAACTCCGGGCAAATCATCATGGCGACCAGTTGGGCGGAAGACGACTTACCCGCCCGCATCTGCAAGCATTTCAACGGCGACCCGCGGCTTACTGTGTTGCGCTTCCCGGCAATCAACTTGCCCGGAGAGGTTGGCTATAACCCGAACTTGCCGCAAGGCCCATTGGTTCCGGAACTTAAAAGCCTGGCATTCCTGCAAGAAGTCAAAAGCCTGTTTAGCGACTACTGGTGGTCGGCCATGTACCAGCAAAGCCCCCGGGCGCTGGGCGGCAACGTCTTCAAGGAAGAAGGCATACGCTACTATCTGCCCAAGGATTTGCCGGCCAAGTTCGACAAGGTTATCGCCAGCCTCGACGCTACATTCAAGGATACAGATGGAACTGATTTTGTCGTGTTCCAGGTTTGGGGCAAACTTGGGGCAAATTCGTACCTTCTGGAACAGTCTCGCGCCCGCATGAGTTTTACAAAAACAATTTCGGAAGTTGTCAGGCTCAAGCGCGATCACCCTAGAATTCGTCAGTTTTACGTTGAAGATAAAGCGAACGGGCCGGCCGTCATTGACGCACTAAAGGGAATTGTGTCGGGATTGATTCCGGTCGAGCCTGACGGCTCAAAGCTGGCAAGGGCGCACGCGGTTACTCATGTATGGGAAGCGGGGAACGTGTGGATTCCACATCCGGAGCTTGCGCCATGGGTCAAAGACCTAGTCGCAGAGTTGACGGCGTTCCCGGCTGCCGCTAATGACGACCAGGTTGACGCGATGACTCAGGCGTTGCGTCAGTTATACCCGCTGTTCAACAAGCTGAAAATTAGCCAAGAAGCACTTAACAAGGCCATGGGCAGATAACGCCCGCGGCTGTACAATGCCCAATAATTTACCCGGAGCGTCGACCATGGCCCCAGCGTTGAAACGAAACCAAGAGAAAGCCCCGGCGGCCAAGAAGTCCGGCGGTTTGCGTCGTGCAGCGAACAAGGCCAAGGAAGGCGCCAGCCCCGCGAAGTCCTACACCTTCCCGGTAAAGCCCCCGGAACTCATGCCCGGCGTCGCCCCGGCTGGTGTGGCTGTCCCCGTCATGAGCATGGACGCCAACCCCTACACCTTCGCGGCCCAACAGTTCCCCGGCGGCGGCTTCCCTGGCTTCGCGTACCTGTCCCAACTGGCAACCCGCGCCGAATTCCGGCAAATGGCTTCCGCGCTGGCGACGGAGTTGACCCGGGAATGGCTGGAATTCACCAGCAAGCAAGACGACGACACGGACAGCGCCGAAAAAATCAAATTGATTGAAGCCGAATTTAAGCGGCTCAACGTGCGGGCGGCAATCCAAACGGGCGCGGAGCATGATTGTTACTTCGGGCGGGCGCAAATCTTCCTTGAGATTGACGGCGCCGACCGCGGCACCCCGCTTATCTTGGACCCCCGCACGGTCAAGAAAGGAAGCCTTGCCCGCATCGTCCCGGTCGAAGCCGTGTGGACAACCCCGGCCGGCTATAACGCCTTGGACCCCGTGGTGCCGGACTTCTACAAGCCGTCCAAGTGGTTCATGCTGGGCCAAGAGGTTCACGCGTCCCGCCTGATGACGGTCGTAACGCGCCCGCTCCCGGACATTCTGAAACCGGCTTTCAACTTCGCCGGCATGAGCCTTTCCCAGCTTGCGGAGCCCTACGTCGACAACTGGCTCCGCACGCGTCAAAGCGTTGCGGACCTGATTAACAATTTCAGCACGACGGCGCTTGCCACAAGCATGGACCAGATTTTGCAAGGGGATGACGACGGCGTCGACCTGCTGAATCGGGCGGACCTCTTCACGGCCACGCGGAGCAATAAGGGCTTGATGCTCTTGGACAAAGAGCGGGAGGAATTGGTACAAGTCAATACCCCGCTTTCCGGCCTGCACGAACTCCAAGCCCAAAGCCAAGAACAAATGTGCAGCGTGTCCCGCATGCCGGCCATTGTGTTGACGGGTATCTCCCCCAGCGGCTTGAATGCTTCCAGCGACGGCGAAATCCGCATTTTCTATGATTGGGTCGCGGCCCAACAGGAAGCCCATTGGCGGGAGCCGTTGGAAGTAATCTTGAAGGCCGTACAGCTTTCGTTATTCGGGGAAATCGACCCGGATATCGGCTTTACCTTTACCCCGCTGTACCAAATGACGCCGGCCGAAGAATCGGACATTAGGGCGAAGGACGGCGTAACGGATTGCGCGTATGTGGCCGCCGGCATCCTTGACCCCAGCGAAGTGCGGGACCGCCTGGCGAAAGACCCGAACAGCGGCTATATGGGCTTGGACGCCGACGCGGTAATCGTGCCCCCGGCGCCCGCCCCCGGCGAAGAGCCCCCGGCCGGACTTGAAGACAAAGGGTTGACCGATAGCGTTTGATTGTACATTCTAATTGCGGTACAATTTTGGTATGAAAAACAAACCACAATTAGAATTTTACGTTTACCTCCATTTCAGAAGCGACGACGGGTTGCCGTTTTATGTCGGCAAAGGTCGAGCAAATCGAGCATGGAGAACGGACGGCCGAAGCGTTCAATGGAATCGAATAGTCGCAAAGCACGGGTTAAAAGTTGAAATCTTAAAGACCGGTCTTTCCGAAATTGACGCGTTTGAATTGGAGAAATCGACCATTCTCACTTTGGGGCGGGGGTTTCTTTGTAATCACACTGACGGCGGCGAAGGGGTTGCCGGGTGGGAACCGAGCGACGAAACTAAAGCCAGAATGGCGGCGGCACAACTTGGTCGCAAGCATTCGGACGCGTCGAAAGCAAAAATGGGGCTTGCGTTTAAGAAATCTGTTTATTGCTCAAACGGCATGAAGTTTGACGGAGCGGGCGACGCTGCGAAATTTGTATCCGGCAAAGCTAGTGTAATTTCACGATGCGCTGCCGGTTTACGTAAAAGTGCATACGGCTTGGCTTGGTCTTACTCAGACTTTCCGAAATGCGACCTTTTGGAAATAGATAAAGTCAGGCGCGCAAACCAATCTAAAGCAAAGATCGGTTTGCCGGCCAAAAATAGAATTGCTGTTGTTCGTTCTGACGGGCTTGTATATCCCAGCGCTACGGCCGCGTGTGACTTTATGAAAACCGTCGGTCATCCGAAAGCTGCGGTTTCTGCAATCACCGCATGCTGTCGAGGAAAAAGGAAATTGGCGTATGGATACTCGTGGAAATATGAAAAATAACGAAAAAGTGGTGCGAAGTACCCATGCAAATCGAGGCGTTGAGGCGAAATACAGCAAGGCCCTGCTGCGCATGATTGCCGAAATGCACGGGTCGGTCGAATACTGGCTTACGGCCGCCTATCGCAAAGACCCGCCCCGCATGCTGGCGCTGGTTGAGCAAGCGCAAGACGCGGCGCCGTCGGCCAAGATCAAAAAGATTTTGGACGAACTGGCCCGGCGCTGGATTGCCAAGTTTGACGATTGGGCGCCCAAGATTGCCGAAGCCTACTTGCAAGGCATGTTCAAGACCAGCGACAGCGCCATGCGCCAGGCGTTGAAGGATGCGGGGTGGACGGTTGAATTCAAGATGACGCCGGCAATCCGCGACGCCTTCAATGCTTCTCTTGAAGAAAACGTCGGCTTGATTCGGTCCATTCCCGAAAAATACTTGCAACAGGTAGAAGGCGTCGTGATGCGGTCATACAGCGCCGGCCGTGACCTGGCGACGATGGTCAAAGACCTAAAGCAACTTTACCCCGCGGCCAGCCATCGGGCCGAACTGATAGCCCGGGACCAATCGAATAAGGCGAACGCCGTCGTCAACCGGGCAAGGCAAATGGAACTTGGGATTGTGAGCGGAAAGTGGATGCACTCGCACGCTGGGAAGAATCCTAGACCGTCACACGTCGCCGCGAATGGGAAGGAATTCAAAATCGCAGAAGGTTGCCTGATTGATGGTGAAATGATTCTCCCCGGTGAACTCATAAATTGCCGGTGTACTTGGCGGCCGGTTTTACCAATTTGAAGTAACCTTGCGTCTACGAATGAAATAGCGTCATAATCCGAAACATGCCTACGTTGACCGAAAAGACTTGCTCCGACTGCAAACAGATCAAACCTGTTTCGGCATTCAGTCGTCGCGCAAAATCGCTTGACGGTCTACAGCAAAAATGCAAGGTTTGTTGCGCCGCGTTAAAAAAGGACTGGCTGGCAAAGATGACGGAAGTCCACGTTGACCATGTGGTTCCGCTGAAATCTAAGTTTGTTTGCGGCTTGCATGTGCCGGCAAATCTTGAGATTATTGCCAAGTCTGATAATTTGGCTAAAAGCAATCGTGTTTGGCCGGGAATGCCGTAATGCCTATTCTTCGTCTAGCTCTCGATAAAAGCGCCCGCGTGGTCGATGCCGACGGTCGACTGCATGTGGGAAAATCGCACATATCAAAAGCTCAAATTTCGCCGTATTACGGCAAGGAAATTCCGGGCTATGAAGCCTTGGGCCTGGCGGCGGATAAGGTTTACCGCCTGCTCCGTGACCCCGTGGAATTGGAGCGGGCCGCCCCCACTTTCGCACGCCTCCCCGTTCTTTCGAAGCATGTGCCCGTTACCGTTGAAGCCCCGCGGCCAGATTTGGTCGTCGGCGCCATCGGTTCCGAAATCACTTTTACGCCCCCGTATCTCGACGCCGACCTGTGTGTTTGGGACGCGACCGCCATAGCGGGCATTGAAACTGATAAAGTACGAGAATTATCCTGTGCTTATCGTTATGTACCTGTTATGGAGCCCGGCGAATTTGAAGGCCAGCCCTACGACGGGCGCATGACGGAAATACAGGGCAATCACCTGGCACTTGTGGAAACTGGTCGTGCCGGGCCTGACGTAGTTGTCTCGGATAGTGCTGAAGAAATTCAATGGCACAGGATCGCCGCGCTGAAGGCTAAGTACAAAACGCCGAGAGACGCAATAACCGCTCTCGGTTTAGATGAGCAACTGCTGTATGATGTTGTGGCGGTCAGCACTTTGGCCGTCGACGCAAACCCTTTTATACTCAAGGAATCCGCCATGAAAATGAGCAAGCTGGGCAAAGCCCTCTTTGCGGCATTGTGCGCGGCCTCTCCTGTGCTTGCGGCGGATTCCGCCTTGCCGGCGCTGGTAGGCACTGCCAACCGCAAGACCTTCAAGAAGGACGACGTTAAGGCCAAGCTCCTGGCCCTCGACGCGTCCATCGACTCCAATCAACTCGACGCCGTTCTCGACGCAATTCTGGACGTGGAGCAAGACCCGAAGCCGGTCGAAACCCCGGCCGCCGCCGCGGACGAATCGCCAGCCGACAAGCTCCGCGCCCTTCTGGCCGGCAAGGTTGACGACGCCACGCTTGAAGCCGCTTGCGGTCTTCTGGCTACCCCGGCCGCCGACGAAAAGCCGGAACCGGGCATGAAGAAGGAAGAAGTCGACGCCGCCATGGACGGTTTGCGTAAGGAATTGCGCGAAGCCGAAGAAGCCCGCCGCGATGTTCGCCCGGTCGTTGGCGACGTCATGGGCATGGATTCGGCCGCCGCGGTCTATGGCTTCGCCCTGGACCACATGAAGGTGGACCGCGCTGGTGTGGAAGGTGCCCCGGCCCTTCGCGCCTTGTTCAAGGTTGCCGCTTCCCACAAGGTCGCGTCGCCCGTGCCTGTTGCTCAAGACTCCGCCGGCCTGGCCGCGAAGTTCCCGGGCGCTGCACGTTTTAGCCACGCCTAATAGGAGGTAAATACCATGGGCTTTCAAACTCAAGTTAACGCACAGCAGGCCCCGGCTTGCGCCGGCGACTTCGCTTCGGCCAATCCCCGGGCGGCTACCGTGTCCCCGGAAGGCGGCTTTGTTGCGGGCGCCGCTGGCGTCACCGTTGGCCGTTTCGCCTGGATTCAGGCCGACGGCGTTACCGTGCTGAATACCGGCACCGGCAAACCCGACGGCTTCATTCACCGCGAACAGCAGGCGCTTATTTCGACCTACCTGGCCGAAAGCGGCAACCTGATTCCGGTCGGCTTCCCCGTTACCCTCATGCGTACCGGCGATTACTACGCCCTGGCAACCGGCAATTCTGCCGTCAAGGGTGAAAAGGCTTTTGCCAAGCTGGCCGACGGTACGGTCGAATTCGACGCGGCCGGCGCTACCGTGGCCGGCTTTATTGAAACCGACTTCGTTTGCTCCCGCGCTTCGGCATCGGGTGAACTCGCGGTCATGAGCCTTTAAGGAGCCAAAAACATGAATCCGATTCTTCAAGCTCTGATGGGCCGCGCTGGTATCCACTTCATGGGCGTCAACGCCGACTTCCAAGCGGAAGGCGCCGCGGCGTCCCTTCGCTTCGCGCAAGACGGTTTCGCCTGCGATGCACAGCCGACCCTGATTACCACCAGCAATGCTGGCATTCCGGCGTTTCTCTCGACCTACATCGACCCCAAGCTGATTGAGGTTTTGGTATCGCCCATGAAGGCGGCCGAAATCGTGGGCGATGAAACGAAAAAGGGCGATTGGACCACCGAAACGGCGATGTTCCCGGTCGTGGAATCCACGGGCGTTACATCAGCCTATGGCGATTACAGCGAGAGCGGTAACGCCGGGGTGAACTCCAACTTCCCGCAACGCCAGTCGTTCCATTACCAAGTCATGACCCAATGGGGTGAACGCGAACTAGAACGCGCCGGCCTGGCCCGTATTGATTGGGCCAACCGCGTCAACATCGCGTCCGCTCTGACCCTGAACAAGTACCAAAACAAAACGTACTTCTTCGGCGTTTCGGGCCTGCAAAACTATGGCTTGCTGAACGACCCCAGCTTGTCCGCCGCTATCAGCCCGACCACCAAGACGGCCGGCGGCACCAGTTGGGCGAATGCCACGGCGCAAGAAATTAACGCCGACGTTCAAAAGCTGTACAAGCAGCTTCAAACCCACGCCAACGGCCTGGTCGAGCTCGATACCAAAATGACTTTGGCAATCTCGCCAATTTCGGAAGTGTATTTGACCAAGACCACGGACTTTAACGTCAACGTCGCGGACATTCTGAAAAAGAATTTCCCCAACCTGAC
>Ga0075467_10003744_pt1 | contig 11564 bp, 11 predicted proteins | sample DEB08_DNA_9_FD_75067 | JGI IMG/M metagenome (GOLD analysis project Ga0075467, IMG submission 75067) | Aqueous microbial communities from the Delaware River and Bay under freshwater to marine salinity gradient to study organic matter... | ecosystem: Environmental > Aquatic > Marine > Coastal ...
AGTACATTATCGCCTCGTGAAAAGGGCTTTTTGTATGTAACAGATATTGATGTAAAATTAAATGAAGAGGTAGAGAATTGGGTAATTCTTGAATCTGTTAAACCCGGAATTATTAGTAATATTTTAGGTCTTTTAAATGGAATGCCAGAAACCTATAAAATAAGATTGTTTACGCTTGATAAAAATGAGGCATACGAGTTTCACGACGTGTCGAATATTCATCTAGCAAAGCTCAATTTTACGTTTCCATCAGTAAATAAAAGCTACAGTTATAAGGATAAGAAGCCATTCATTGTAAGTTACAAGAATAAATATGGTGTCTATCCTAACCGTTATGCGGTTCGAGGTTTCGATGTGACTTATGATATACTACTTCGGTTGGGCTCGGCAGCGGATGTTTTCGAATCTACTGAAAGTGATTATGTAACAGAGTATGTCGAAAATAAATTTAGATATACTAAAAATTCATCTAGAGGATTTAGAAATCAGGCGGCATATATAATTAAATATACGGATGATCTTGAATTTGAAATTGTAGAATGAGTAAATCAAAAGTAGCTTACCTCGGAAACCTGCGTACTGATTGTGAACACTTAAAATCAGGAGCCACCTTTATTACCGATGCGCCATTAGATAATAATGGTAAAGGAGAAGCTTTTTCTCCAACAGATACTGTTGCAACAGGTTTGGCGAGTTGTATGATAACAATGATGGGTATTAAGGCCGGTACCTTGGATATTTCCTTGGAAGGCACAACCGCTATGGTAACCAAGACTATGGCCGCAGACCCTCGTAGAATTTCAAGAATTGATGTTAAAATTGACGTGCCTACCAAAATGAGTGAAAAGTTTAAAAAGATTCTAGAAAATACAGCCAAAACCTGCCCAGTATTATATAGCCTGCATCCAGATATTGAAAAAGTTATAGTTTTTCATTGGGGCTAGGCCCTTGGTACTTTGAAAAAAATAAATCTGTTATTTTTTCGTTAGAACCTTTATGAAAGTAGTCGCAGTCCTTGCTTTTTTGTTTATTTCTTTATTTTCTTCGGAAAGTGATGACATAAAAATTGAATGGAACGAATCTAAGAAGTTAACCTGGGCTGATTTTCAAGGAACCGATACAAGAGGTCAAGACTATGCTGCCAGTTCAAGTACGGGGATATCATTCACTTATTCTGTGAAGCATTATGTTGATGATTTTGATTTGGATTATTCGGTGAAGTGCCACTTTTATCCTAAAGAATCTTGGTACAATCCCAAAGCAGCCTCCCTTTACATTCTTCAGCATGAGCAGACTCATTTTGATATCTCTGAATTGCATGCGAGAATACTTAGAAAATTAATATCTGAAGCCAGTTTTTCGAAAGATCTTAAAACTGAAATCAAGGCGATTTATAAAGAAGTTGAAAAGCAAAGAGGAACAATGCAACATCAATTTGATACTGAGACAGAGCATTCCTTAGATAAGAAAAATGAGTACCTTTGGGAGGCATATGTAGCAAAAAAACTTAGCGTTTATGACAGTTGGAAGTAGCCCTGACCCAAAGCACCTTATTGAATTAGCAAATTATAGAATGCCCTTCGGAAAATATAAAGGCGAGCTTTTAGTAAAAATCCCCGAAGCTTATTTTACATGGTTCAAGCAAAAAGGTTTCCCAGAAGGGAAGCTTGGCAATATGATGCGGGAAATGGACGAGATAAAAGTAAATGGGTTGGAACATCTAATGAAGCCATTAATTGAAAAAAAACCAAGAGACTTTATTGATTAACATAGGGCCAAAAACCAATACGATTTTAGTCATGCTTTACGAGTTTTTAAACCAGTATTTAATTAGGAATAAAGAGTTTCGATTGATATAGAAGGTTTTCTTAAAATTAGTTCTTTTCCTTCCGCAATAAATCCTTACATTTACATCCCGTATAGTTAATATAGTTTAGGTATTCATGAGCACTACAAAATACATCTTCGTTACGGGCGGAGTATCATCATCTTTAGGAAAAGGAATTATCGCAGCATCACTGGCTAAATTATTGCAAGCCAGAGGGTATCGTGTTACAATTCAGAAATTAGATCCTTATATAAATGTCGATCCAGGGACACTAAATCCATATGAACATGGAGAGTGTTACGTCACTGATGATGGAGCTGAAACCGATCTAGATTTAGGACATTATGAGCGTTTTCTCAACGTAAAAACATCTCAGGCCAATAACGTAACTACAGGTCGTATTTATCAAAGTGTAATTGAGAAAGAACGAAGGGGAGAATTCCTTGGAAAAACTGTACAGGTAATTCCGCATATTACGAACGAAATTAAAGAGCGTATTCAACTGTTAGGTAAGACAGGAGATTACGATATTGTTCTAACCGAGATTGGTGGAACTGTTGGGGATATTGAATCTTTACCTTATATCGAATCTGTTCGCCAGTTGAAATGGGAAATGGGTGATGATAATGCCCTTGTAATTCATCTTACTCTAATTCCGTATTTATCGGCAGCAGGGGAATTGAAAACGAAGCCAACACAGCATTCGGTTAAAACATTGATGGAAAGTGGAATTCGGGCAGACATATTGGTTTGTAGAACCGAACACGAACTGTCCAATGATTTACGTAATAAATTGGCCTTGTTCTGTAACGTGAATCGAGAAGCTGTAATTCAATCTATTGATGCATCTACTATTTACGACGTTCCAAATATGATGCTCGAGGAAGGTCTTGATACCGTTACATTGGAAAAATTGAAACTAACCGATGCTAAAGAGCCTAATCTTGATCGTTGGAATCAGTTCTTAGATCGACATAAAAATCCGAAGAGTGAAGTGCAGATTGGGTTGATAGGCAAATACGTCGAACTTCAAGATAGTTATAAGTCCATTCTAGAGTCCTTTATTCATGCTGGTGCTGAGAATGAAGTAAAAGTAATTGTTAAATCAATTCATTCAGAATATATTAATGAAAATAATATAGCTGAAAAGTTATCTGGACTAGATGGGATATTGGTTGCACCAGGGTTTGGTGAGCGAGGAATTGAAGGGAAAGTGGCAGCTGTGTGCTATGCGAGAGAAAACAACTTACCATTCTTTGGAATTTGTTTAGGAATGCAAATGGCGGTTATCGAATATTCTAGAAACGTATTGGGAATCAAAGACGCAAATTCACTTGAGATGGATACAAGTACATTAAATCCAGTTATAAATTTAATGGAAGGGCAAAAGAACATTACCGAAAAAGGTGGGACGATGCGATTGGGTTCTTGGAAATGTGAACTTGAAGATGGCAGCAAAGTGAGTGAGATTTACGGCTCGAAAAGCATTAATGAGCGACATAGACATCGTTATGAGTACAATGATGCTTTTAGGGGGCAATTGGAAGCTGCAGGGATGAGAGCAACCGGAATTAATCCTGAAACAGGGCTTGTGGAAATTGTTGAAGTCCCATCACATCCGTGGTTTATTGGAGTTCAATACCATCCTGAATATAAGAGTACCGTGGCAAATCCGCATCCATTGTTCATAGCTTTTGTGAAAGCTGCGAGTATATATGCTTCAAAAAAATAACACGACAATTTGACGTATCTCTTAAATGGGCGTTATAATTGTTAAAAGAAATGAGAGTAGGTTGAAAAACTCTTTCTGAAAATTTGGTAAAACCATTTTACTCAGAATTATATAAAGTAAGAATAACTAATCAAATTCCCGATTAAGCCCGGGATACAGCATGGAAGAAAAGAAATTTGACATAAACTCAATTATTGGTTTCGTATTAATGGGGGGGATTCTCCTTTGGATGTTATACCTAAACCAACCTACTGAGGAGGAAATTCAAGCTGAAAAGGTGAGAACCGAGGCAGCCGCTCAAGAGAGAGTCGCTGCTGAAGCAGCTCAAGCAAAGGATATTAAAACTAAGGATGCGATTCAAGACATTTCAGACGTCAGTAGTGGGGATTCTCTTTCCCTTGAAAAGCTCAAAAATAGATTGGGTTCTTTTGCCTACTCTGGAACACTGCCTTCTGCAACAGATAAGACTACTGTCATAGAAAACGATGTTCTAAGTCTAACAATAAGTAATAAGGGTGGTTATGTTACAGAAGCGAAACTTAAACAGATTACGACCTACGACTCTGTTCCTGTTTACATCATAAAAGATGGGAATGCGTCATTGAACCTCCAATTCACTGCGGAAAACAGAATACTAAATTCTAAAGATTTATATTTTGAACCTTCGCTGAGTAAAAACGGCGAGAATACGGTTTTAACGATGCGTCTAAAGACTTCGAATGATGCTTTTGTTGAATATCGTTATGAGCTAGTACCACAAGAGTATATGCTCGGTTTTAGTATAAAAACGCAAGGGTTAGACGGTGTTATTAATACATCGCAGCCAATGCATTTGGATTGGAAGCTTAAGGGATATCGACATGCCAAAAGTATTAGTTATGAAAACAGATATTCGCGCTTAACCTATGAGTATGAAGATGAAAAACACTCGAAATTATCACCCACAGGAGAAGACGATGAATTAGAGAAAGATGTAACTTGGATGAACTTTCGTCAGCATTTCTTTAGTTCTATGTTACTCACAGATACACCATTTAAAGAAGTTGCATTTAGCTCAATTGATTTTGTGCTAGATGAAGAGGTTGATACAATTTTCACGAAAGAATATGGTGCTAGAATTCTTCTAGAGCCAAAGGGTGGCGGCTTAGATTATAATATGAATATGTATTATGGTCCAACAGACTATAAAATCTTCAAAAAATATGGAAGGAACCTTGATGAGGCTATGCCTTTAGGTTGGGGGATTTTTGGTATGATTAATAAATATTTTATAATTCCATTATTCGGATTTTTAAGTGGATTCCTTCCTGCTGGGATAGCTATTATAGTTCTTACAATATTATTAAAGTTGATGCTCTCTCCTGTGCAGTACAAGCAGTACTTATCTCAGGCGAAACTAAAGGTATTGAAGCCTGAATTGGATGCGATTAAAGAGAAACATGGTGATAACAAAATGAAAATTCAACAAGAGACGATGAAGCTGCAGAATATTGCTGGTGCGAGTCCTCTTAAAGGTTGTTTGCCTGCCTTATTGCAAATTCCGGTGTTCTATGCGTTGTTTACATTTTTCCCTACGGCTTTCGATCTATACCAAAAGAGCTTTTTGTGGGCGGACGATTTGTCAAGTTTTGACACCATAGCCGAGCTACCATTTTACATCCCGTTTTATGGGGATCACGTTAGTTTATTCCCAATTTTGGCGTCAATTGCTATCTTTATTTATATGATGATGACTACCGGTCAAACGATGCAGGCACAGCAACAACCTGGAATGCCAAACATGAAGTTTTTAATGTATTTGTCTCCATTATTTATGTTGGTGTTCTTCAACAATTATGCAAGTGGATTGTCACTATATTATTTTATATCGAATCTTATTACCATCGGTATAATGCTTGTGATAAAGCACTATATTATTGATGAAGAGAAAATTCATGCGAAGATTCAAGTAAACAAAAAGACACCCAAAAAACAGAATAAGTTTCAGAAAAAGATGGCTTCAATGATGGAGCAGGCTGAGGAACAAAAGAAGGCAGCTGCTAAGAAGAAATAGTATTGACTATTTTAAGTGCTAAATTTTGTAATTGAATTTGGTATACTGTTTGAAATAGTTGTTTCTCGATTCAATAGAATTAAATTTCAAGCGTTTACATTAAAAATTAAATATATGAAGTTTCTGCTTTTATCCCTATTTGGAAGTTTCTTAAGTTTTACAAACCTTGTTGCACAAGAGGTAAATCAAGTTGATTCTAATGGTGAACGTCATGGACTTTGGCAAAAGAAGTACGAAGGTACAAATCAGTTGCGCTATCAAGGAACCTTCGAACATGGCAAGGAGATTGGAACCTTTAAATTTTACTGTGAAGACTGCAAAAAAGTGCCAATAGCCGTTAAAGAATTCAAAGCCAATAGTGTTATTTCCGATGTAAAATATTTCACTCCAGATGGGAAGTTAGTAAGTGAAGGAAAAATGGATGGAAAGAAAAGAATTGGCAAATGGCTCTACTATCATAAAAAATCTCCGAAGGTAATGACTAGTGAGTTTTACAAAAACGGAAAACTGGACGGACAAAAAACAACATTTTATTTAAACGATGTTATTACTGAGGAGACGAGCTATATAAATGGATTGAAGGAAGGTGCCAATAATTATTATTCACCAGACGGCGTTCTTTTGAAGAAATTACAATATAAGAATGATTTGCTTGCTGGTAGCGCTATTTACTATGATGCGGGTGGAAATATTTCAATAGAGGGAAACTATAAAAATGGTAAAAAGGATGGTCTTTGGAAATATTACAAAAATGGTAAGCTAACTCTGGAGGAAATATATCCCAAACCATTGAATAAGGCAAAGAACTAATTTGTCTTAGTAAATACTGATTTTCATTTGCTAAAATCTAATGTCTCTATAGGAGCTGAAGTTCTTATTCAAATCATTTTATTGTATTTTTGTATTTTAAATTATGAAGCAAAAACGTGTAGTTGTTGGACTTAGCGGTGGTGTAGATTCCAGCGTAGCGGCCTTTCTTTTAAAAGAACAGGGTTACGATGTTATTGGTTTATTTATGAAGAATTGGCACGATGATTCCGTGACTATTTCAAACGAATGTCCTTGGCTAGAAGATAGTAATGATGCAATGCTAGTTGCCGAAAAGTTAGGAATTCCCTTTCAAACAGTAGATTTGAGCCAACAGTACAAAGAACGCATTGTAGATTATATGTTTCATGAATACAAGATGGGTCGAACACCAAACCCAGATGTACTTTGCAATCGCGAAATAAAATTTGATGTTTTCATGAAAATTGCGCTACAGTTGGGAGCCGACTTTGTAGCTACGGGACATTATTGCCGCAAAGGTATTATTGATATTGAAGGAACAAAGACTTACCAATTGCTATCTGGGAAAGATCCAAATAAAGATCAGTCTTATTTTTTATGTCAGCTGTCACAATCTCAGCTGGAGAAAACATTATTTCCAATTGGGGAATTATTGAAACCAGATGTTCGTAAGATTGCAACAGAACAAGGTCTAGTTACAGCGGAAAAAAGAGACTCTCAAGGATTGTGTTTTATTGGAAAGGTGAGACTTCCAGAGTTTCTTCAGCAAAAGCTGGCACCCAAAGAGGGTGTTATTGTTGAGGTGCCATCAAACTATTCTGAATATCATCGAGAACTGCCTCAGTTTTCTTCCGTAGAGAATGAATTGAAGTATCTTTCAGAAAAACATCACTATTCGATAGCGGATGGTAAAAAAGTAGGAACCCATCAAGGGGCTCATTATTTCACAAAAGGACAGCGAAAAGGATTGCAAGTTGGGGGGACACCTGAACCATTGTTTGTAATAGACACGGATGTGATTGATAATGTAATTTATACCGGACAAGGAAAAACACACCCAGGTCTGTATCGTCGTGGATTATTTGTTAAGAATGAAGAAGTTCATTGGGTAAGAAATGACTTAAAGATAGCAGAGGATGAAACGCTGGAAGTAATGGCCCGTATTCGGTATCGCCAAAATTTGGAAAAAGCAACATTGCATCAAACACTCTCGGGTCTTTATGTTATATTTGATAAACCGCAATCGGCAATCACCGAGGGACAATTTGTAGCTTGGTACACGAACGAAGAATTGGTTGGAAGCGGTGTAATTGATTAGAAAAAAAACATGAAAAAACTCCTGTTATTAGCAGCCGTTTTTACGGCCCCGTTTTTATATGCGCAACAGCAAGATGCATTAGTCTTTCTTTTAGATAAGGAGAATGTGGCGGCTTCTATCGCGAATCCTATCTCTATTATGACTCAGGATGCTATTGATAGAAAATCCCTGCAGAATACACCAATTGACGAGCGTGATGTTCCTGTAAATGAAGCTTATATTACACAACTTAAAAATATTTCTGGGATAACTGTGCATGCAAAATCTAAATGGATGAACGCAGTTTATGTACGTGGTAGTCAGAGTGATATAGATGGTCTAATTGCTTCTAATTTTGTAAGTTCAGTTGAATTCATGGACAAGTCCTTAAATTTTGGACCAGGAACAGGGAATCCCCCCGATAAATTTGCAATTGAGAACCAACAAAGTAGAATTGTATATAATTATGGTGCTGCGGCGAATCAAACTACGATGCTAAAAGTAGATTACTTGCATGAACAGGACTTTACTGGTGACGGAATGGTGGTAGCTGTTTTAGATAGTGGTTTTCCAAATGTGATGAACAATCCTGCTTTCTCGCATATTGTTTCTGAAGACAGATTACTTGGGACCTACGATTTTGCATTGCGTCAAGAAAATGTTGATGGAACAGGATCGCATGGATCACAGACATTTAGTGATATTGGTGGATTTATTTTAGATCAATTTGTAGGGACTGCACCTGAAGCTTCTTTTTACCTTTTTCGAACAGAATACGGTCCTACCGAAAACCCTGTTGAAGAGGCTTGGTGGGTAGAAGCCCTAGAGCGCGCGGATAGTCTAGGGGTGGACGTAGTAAATACGTCCTTGGGATACCAAGATTATGACAATTCTTCTTACGATCATAGTTATGCAGATCTAGATGGTCAAACTACAATTGGCGCACGTGGTGCAAATCACGCTTTTGATAAGGGAATGATTTTAGTTACTTCTGCAGGAAATGATGGTAATGGTTTTACATTTGTTGGAACTCCAGGAGATTCAGCTGGAATGTTAACTATAGGCGCAGTTGATTCTGGAGGAGATTATGTAAGCTTTAGTTCAATAGGTCCGACAGTTGATGGCAGAGTTAAACCAGATGTAATGGCTCAAGGTTTAAATGCAGCGGTTGTGAGTCAAAGTGGTAATGTATCCACTAGTAATGGAACCTCTTTTAGTTCTCCTATTATGGCGGGTGCAGTGGCTTCATTGTGGCAGGCGAGACCCGAAGTTCCAAATGGACAGATAATGCAGGTAGTTAGAGAATCGGCACATTTATTTAATAACCCTACTGATCAAATGGGCTATGGAATTCCAAATTTCGAAGATGCCCTTAACGATCTATTAGTTCTAGGAATTGAAGATCAGTTGCTAAAAGAGCAATTTGCACTTTATCCAAATCCAGTAAAAACGAGTATTAATGTATCTTTTCCAGAAGGAGTATTCCAAGCCGATTTTTTGCTATACAATGTCATTGGAGAACAAATATTAAATACTAAAATCTCCAATGTGAATAACTGGATTGACCTCACTGATTTGGTAAGTGGATTGTATTTCGCTGCGATAAGGTCAAATTCAAAAACAAATAGCTTCAAATTAATTAAAGAATAGTGGAAAATAGAATTACGAAGCTTTTTAGTATTCAATTCCCGATTATTCAAGCAGGAATGATATGGAACAGTGGATGGCGACTTGCCAGTGCTGTAAGCAATGCTGGAGGTTTAGGTTTACTTGGAGCTGGATCTATGTATCCTGAGGTATTGCGAGAACATATTATTAAATGTAAAAAAGCAACATCTAAGCCATTTGGGGTGAATGTACCTTTGTTGTATCCTAATATTGAAGAGCTTATTGAGGTAATTATTTCTGAAGAGGTTAAAATTGTATTTACTTCCGCAGGAAATCCAAAAACACATACAGCAAGACTTAAAGCAAATAATATTACTGTTGTTCATGTGGTGAGTAGTGTGAAATTCGCATTAAAGGCGCAAGACGCGGGAGTAGATGCTATAGTTGCTGAAGGTTTTGAAGCGGGCGGACATAATGGAAGAGAGGAAACGACGACTTTTACGTTAATCCCTATGGTGAAAGAAGAATTGAACATTCCATTAATTGCAGCTGGTGGTATTGCTAATGGTAAAGGGATGCTTGCAGCAATGATACTTGGAGCAGATGGAGTGCAAGTGGGGAGTCGCTTTGTAGCATCAGATGAGGCTTCATCACATCGGGCTTTTAAACAAATGGTGGTAGCTGCCAAAGAAGGTGATACACTGTTGACATTAAAGGAATTAGCGCCAGTTAGAATGCTCAAGAATAAATTTTTTGAGGAAGTCATGCAACTCTATAGTACCAACCCTTCAAAAGAGCAACTTGTCGAATTACTTGGCCGCGCACGTGCGAAAAAAGGAATGTTTGAAGGGGACCTGGAGAATGGGGAGCTTGAAATCGGACAAATTGCAGGCCTTATTCACGATATTAAACCTGCGGCTCAAATCCTTCAAGAAATGGTTTTTGAATTTGAAGGAGCCAAGAAATCGGTAAACTTCCTTTAGCTATTTATTTTACGCGATATTTGAAAGTTAAATTGATATGACAGATACTACTTAGAATATAGTGGAATAAAAGAAGCCAACCAGTTATGATTGACTTCTTTTCTTCATGGTGATATATTATAAAAGATTTAAATAAATAAGAGTTGACATCCTTCTTGATCAGCCCTACTATAAAAATCCCCGATCGTTAAGATTCCGTCAAGTTGATCAATGAGGTCTTCCTCTTTTAAATGGAACATGTCAACGGCTAACTTACACGCCCATAATTTACATCCTGAATCGGATAAAATTTCTAAAAATTCACCAATAGGTGGCATATCTAATTTTGCCATTTCCTTTTTCATCATTTTGGTTGCAAAGGCTTCAACACCGGGTAATCCGCCAAGCATTGTAGGCATATGCATTGCAGGATTTCCAACGGTAGCAACATGTAGATGTTCTAATTTTTTCTTCTGAATGGCTTCTAGGCCAAAAAACGTGAAAAATATTTCTGACTCAATTCCTTCCATTCTAGCTCCATTCGCCATTACAAAGGCAGCATATGCATTTTCAATAGTTGCTTTTGAAAGAATAAAGAGCATTTTTTTTACTTTTGTGCTCATGACTTTTATTTAAAGTTTAATTTAATTCTTGTTGGTTTTAGATACAACTTTTAGGTTTCGGAATTCCGGCTATTAAAGTTGATTTTTTAAGGGGGCCTCCTGGGAACAGTGCATACAATTCCTTAATATTTATGACGCCACTATTTTTAATTCCTCTAATAGATAAAGCTTCTTGGTTTTTATATTTATCCTGTAAATATTCAATAACTTCCCAATGTTTTTCAGTCATTGTTATCCCTTGCTCCTTGGCTAATTCAAAACCAATTTCATTTGTCCATTGCGTAAAATCTGTTAGATATCCTTCTTCAGTTACATTTAATTTTGCTTGTGCCAATATTTTTTCCATCTTATTTAGTTTTAGTTATTATTGCTTTATTTCCTCAAAGTTTTTACCTTTTGCGCTCATGGTGGCAGATACGAATGGAATGTGTATGCCTTTTATAAGCATGTTCCAGTAGATCCATCTGAATGCCATTTTTCCCATATGATTCATTCTACTTTCTTTTAACAAGTTGAGAGGACCGACCCCAGGGAATGGAAACGTACCTTCAACAGGTTCGTGAGTGTAATTAAAGTCAATTAGCAATGCCTTACCGTTTCCAGTTTCAATAAAGCAATTGGCGTGACCATCAAACTCTTCTTTTAGTACCTTGCCTTGGATATATCTTTGGA
>Ga0075467_10003745_pt1 | contig 11563 bp, 9 predicted proteins | sample DEB08_DNA_9_FD_75067 | JGI IMG/M metagenome (GOLD analysis project Ga0075467, IMG submission 75067) | Aqueous microbial communities from the Delaware River and Bay under freshwater to marine salinity gradient to study organic matter... | ecosystem: Environmental > Aquatic > Marine > Coastal ...
CCGACAAGTCTTGATCTCCCGTGTTAGTTCCAGTGATTCCGTCTAGCTTAGTTTTGTCTCCATCTACAAAAGCTCCCTCTGCTAGAGTTGTTTGCAGTCCAGAAAGGTCTTGGTCACCTGTATTAGTTCCCGTTACTCCGTCTAGCTTGGTCTTGTCTCCATCGACAAAAGCACCCTCTGTCAGAATAGGCTGCAATCCAGACAAATCTTGATCCCCCGTATTTGTTCCCGTGATTGCTGTTAGCTTGCTTTCTTGTGCCGTAGTGAAAGAAGCCGTTGTATTATCCAATACGGAATCTTGAGCTTGAACAGTTGCCCCAATGTCTGAAGGCTGCAATGCTGCATCGGCTTTATCGCCTTGATCTGAAGTTGCAAAGTCTTCGGTGGCGTTTGTAGCCGCTGTACCGATCCCTAGTTGGTTTCTCGCGTCTGGATTATCGGTCGATCTTAACAAGTTATCGATGTGCTGTTGAACGGTATAGTCTGGCATCTTACTTTATGGTTTTGGTTTGCCCGTGTTGATCGGCCCGGTTGTTCCCCGGGTGATCGGCATTGCTATTGATTTTGGCATTTTAGCAGGTTGGATTTACCTTAGTGACTTGCACGTTGAGATCTGTTCCAGCGGCAGCGTTTGCAACAACGATTTCGCCTGTTGCGCTCACGGCTCTGAATTCAGAAGCATCGGCTGTGGCAATAGTTGCTTGCCCCTCTCGCCAAGGTAGGTAAATAACGCCACCGGCGCTCTGCACGGCTACGGTTGCCCCGGAGAATGTGCCTTCAACCACCACCATGTAGTGGCTTGCTGGGCTTAGTGCGATCGGGGTGCTTCCATTGGTTGTGATATTGAATGTCATGATTTTGTTTTATTTGGTTTTTACGTCTTCAACCGGGGTGTGCCCCTCTGGTATTTGGTCTTCATCAACAAGCAAAACGTATCCGTCTTCGGTTTCCTTAATGCTGCTATATTCAAGATCCAGCTTTGCTGCCAATGTTTCGGCGTGGCGCTCTTGCGCATATGCTTTGCCGTCCTTTGTCCCGATGTAGGTTTTGGAGCTCTTAGCGGTCTTCTCTGTGGATTCTGTGGCAATCTCTGCGTTTAGCTTGGCTATGTTCTTAGCTGCTGCTTCTTCATCGATCGGCTCTACTTCGAGAGTCGCCTCCTGCGGTTGCCCGTTGATGAGGCTTTTATTGTAAGCATCGAGAGCCTTTCTTCTGCGGTTGGCTTCCATCTTCTGCTCAGCGACTTTGCGTTTGAGCTCACGATTCACTTTGAGGGGTCGCCTCACCCTACGCACTGGCGTAGCTGGATCGTGCACAATTGATTTGTTCAATTCGTTATTTTCCATCGTTTTTTTTTGTTATTGAAAAGGGGGGCTGCGAATAATTTACGCAGCCCCCCCCTAATTAGGTTATGAGACGGTTTCTGCCTTTAGTTGTGGCGAAGGCGAACCATGCGAACATTCTTAGTCTCGTATACTTGAGTCCAGTTTGTAGGATCGGCTGTCTCTAGGTTAGTTGGAGCAAGTCCAGCCATTGATGCGCCGTTCCATTTCACGCCTCGTGGGTGAAGGATAAAGCGCTTGCGGTTGATGATGTGGGTGTCTCCTGCGAGAGCATCGCGGTTGAGTTCGACTGCCCATGTTCCTTCACCGCCTTCAGCTGCCTCTGCGCCGGATCCCGGTGCGTATGCGAATGCACCACGTCCGAAGAGGTAGGTGCTGTATACTGGGTCGCCATCGATGGTTTCGACTGTGGTGTTGTCATCAACAATTACTTCCATTCCTTGGAAGACCTTGATGTTCATTGCACCTTCGCTTGGCTTGATGAAGTCGATCAAGTCGTCTTGTAGCAGCTTGGCTTCTACGGCTGAGTGCATAACGATTGCAGTGAGCGAATCTTTGCTGTCGCCTAGTTTCTGCTTGGCATCAATGATTACGTCTCCGCTGATTACGTTGTCTACGCCGGCTGTTCCGACTCCGCCACTTGTGTGGTAAATGTCCAGAGTTGAGTTTGCTGCCATAGTTGCTTCTGTGAACACGCCGGTGAGGGTGTCAAGCAATAGGGTTTGGTGCTTGCGCATCCAGTAGTCTGCGAAAAGATCCACGATGGTGTTGAGTGGGTCTGCGCCGCTCAACTTGCGTGAAAGATCATTCACGGAGAATGCGTCTCCACGGAGATGCACGATTCCGACATCCTTGGTTGATGTGATCTTCTTCGTGGAGAGTGATGCTCCATCGCTAAGAACTTGATCCGCTCCTGCTAAGTCTTGGAAGAAAGGAATATTTACGGTTTGTCCACCTTCGCTGATTTTATTTACGAGGGTTGATTCGATTGAAATGAGACCGCTCTGAAAGAGACGGCTTTTTTCTGCTGTTCGCTCAACAACATATCCCTCGAAAAGCTCGGGGACGATGATGTCTGCTACTTGTGTCGTTGCCATTTGTGTTTTTGTTTTTAGTTATTTTAGGTGCGCTATCATCCACATCCCCGATGCGTCTCTCCATCCCCCCGGGACTTCAAGATTACGACCTTGTATGTTTAAACCATGAATAGCTTACAAACGTCAAAAAGAAAAAGGCACGGAGGATGCTTTTCCCCCGTGCCCGTATCGTCACTGTCACCTTTCGCGGCAACAGCGTATTTTCTTAAGGTCTTGCGTTGATTGTGACTCCTGCTGAAGCTGCCATTTTTTTTGCGGTCGCTTGGTCTTTCTTGTAGAGAACATTTTGCTCTGTGAGATTCCAGTTCTCTTTTTTCCACGGGTTTTGTCCACCTTGCGATCCGTCCGATCTTCCCCCACCGCCTGCACCGCCTCCGGTGTTTGGATCGAATAAGTGCTCAGCTTGCGTTGATAGTTCCTTGATGAATTCTGCCGGGCTGAGCGGTTGTCCGGCTGCACCGTATAGGATTTCGCCATTCTCGTCTTTGGCTACTAGGTTTCCTTCGTTGTCCACGGAGAATACCTGCCTTCCCCGGGACATGAGATCTGCCTCTGCGCCCTTCCTCAATCCAGCAGTTGCGCCGGCGGTCATGAGAGCTTGGTTGACCTTCACTGATTGCAGTTCGTTTTTCATCGTTGCTGCCATCTCGGTTGCTGCACTGAGATCGTGCTCGTGCTGTTTTTGCATTTCCGTGATCCGCTTTTCGACGAGCTTGTCGATGTCTGCTTTCTTCGTGTTCTCCACGAATGTCCCGCTGCTGACTCCATCGTATGCCTCTAGGAAGTCTGGCACTTTGTCTGGATCGATGCCGTCGAATTTCTCGAGTTGGCTTTTGAGCTTTAGGTTGTTTTTGCGGAATTCGTCAACTTGCGCTTTTGGAACTACGCCCTCGACTTGCAGGATGTATTGTCCGTTGCCGTCTTCTTTGTATAGGGCTTGCTGTGCCTCGTCTAGTGACTCGATGTCTGTTGTAATATACTTGAGCATGGGTTTTTCTATCCGTTGCCGTCACTCTGCACAACCTAAAAATCCCCCCTCGTGTCGTCTCCGATACGAAGGGGGTGTTTTTTTGTCTGTCTAAAGCGCCAGCTGGCGCTTTTACTCAGCCACCGTGAGCTCTGTGCTACTATCAAAGTGCCAATCAGCCATTCCGTCTGGCAGCATCCTGTCAAACTCGATTATCAAGCTGTGGTAGCTGTTCCCGTAGCTGCTGATCTTCTTCACCTTGTAGGTCGGGCTGTCTGGTGCGATCTTCACCTTGTCGCCAATCTTGAGATCACGAACGAGGACTGTCTTCTTTTTTTCTTTTGCTTTTTTCATTGTGTTGGTTCGCCCGTTGTTTCCGGGTTCGCTACCATTATACCACATGGCATTTCTCAAATACGCAAAAAGAGCCCAATACCGGGGTTGTGCCGGTATTGAGCCCTTTGTTACCTAGGCTGAAAAAAGTTGAAAAAAAGACTTTTTCCTATTTGGCGATTGTCACCGTTAGCCCTCCCTTCGGGGAGTAGTTGGCATTTACGCCGTCTTGATCGACTCCAAAGGTTAAGCTCTCGCATGAGGAAAGCGCCATCGCTATTGCGGCTGCAATTATCAGTTTGTATTTCATAGATCTTATTTGCTCTCGTTTGCAATCAGCAGCGTTATGTGGCTTGCTACGTCTGCAAAGATTTGAGCTTCGATTTCCCATTCGCCGTTTCCTAGTGAAGTCATCTCGTCAGAAAACACTGGGTATTGTGCTGTGAGCTCTGCTAGCGCAGCTGGCGTGGCGATCAGTTTGATGGTGAGCCGGTCATCGGTAGGAGCGATATCAATATATCCGCTTGCGGTTTTTATGGCTGTAGTTGTGTTGGTTTTCATTGTTCTGTTTTTACAGGTTAACCAATAATAGCCGGCAGCGTTCCCTTTAGTCAAGCGCATACCATCCATCTTCTAGCTCTTCATTGTTCCATTTAATGGCGATTTCCGCCATTTTCGGGTATCTTATCCCGTTTACCGCCCTTACCCACTCTGCTGCTTCGTTTGTCAAATCCTGCGATATGATCTCTCCCTTGGTTGGTGCGTCCATCTCCAAACAGAAAACGCCTTGATCCCAGCATGTGGTTCTGAGGTGCGTTGCTTGGATTGTCTCTCCGTCAAACTCGTAATAGAGCTTGTCGCCTTCGAGCTTCATCCGGGTGAGCTTATCTATCATTTCTTCTCTGCTTTGCTTTTTCATTTTTTTATAGGTGATCTATGGGAACGCCCCAGTTCTCTGCTGATTGGCTCGCTTCGTCAGTAGGTGGCAAGTTGTATTTGTTATCCCAGATGGTGGGTAGCCCACTTGTGTTGGCAGCTACCTCGGCTTCCCCGTCTCCCAAGAATGAAGATCTGTTGCTTCCGCCTGTCCTTTCCAGCATGTATAATCCGTGTATCCGGGAAAATGGCACGGCTGTGACTGTGGTGTTTCTTCCACGCACGAATGTCTGCTTATACATCGAGTGACTCTCTGTTACTCCACGTTTGGGCTTGAAGCTTTCGCCTGTGCCTTCGCCTTCGTGGCCGCTTCCGGCGATTTCTTCCGCGCTTGATGTTCTGATCAGAAGGACTGCCTGTCTCTCTTTGTCTACCCACGGCACTTCTTCAAAGCTGCTTAGCGTTTCCTGCACCATTGCGTGGTAGCTCATGAATAGCCTGTCTGCCTTTTCTACGCCTCCCACCATCCTTGCGACTTCTTCAAATTGTTCTTTCGCCATTTGGTAGCTTGCGTCTCCTTTACCATCCCAATATTGTGATTTCTGGTGGTTTGGCAGATGCTTTCCGTATGCATACTTTGCTGCTTGGGCATCGCCATCCCAGCTGTCTGATGACTGTGCGTCCAGCCACTTTTCGATCGGATATATATTGATGTTCTCTGCTACCATCTGGCTTTCCCATCGCTGCACGATTGATCTCGTGTCGGTTGGTTTTGCTTGAGGTTGGTTATCCGGCATGTATGGCGAGAAGTACTCGGATGGTGTTTCCGGGATTCCAGCGTTGTCTTGCTGTTTTTGTATCCACGCTATATCTTTGAGATATTTCGTAGCCATATCATACTTCTCCGTTTCCCCCGTTTTTTTCGCCTCTTTTTGCAAGGCGAGCAAATTGCTTTTATATTGCAATGCTTCCTTTGCTTTTTGTGGCGTTGTCCCCTCGGAGAACTTCATGTTATTTCCTGCTTTGTGCGATATGGATTTTATCGCTTCCTCAATTGCCGGGGAGTAGTAGTCGTATGGTAGTTTGGGTTTGGATCGCGCCCCCAATGCACCGCCTCCTGCTCTCAAACCTCCGAATGATCGACCATTTTCGTCTCTCACTACCGGGGTGCTGTTTGCTGATTGATCGCCGCTTACTACTAGCTTTTTCGGCACGGATTCTTGTATGCCGTATTCACGTAAGTCCATACGTGTTCTGGCTACGTCTTCTGTGTATCCATCATCGTATCCGCCTCGCTGAAAGTCTCTTATACCGACTGCCGCCCTTTTTGCCTCGCTTGCCCTTGTGATTAGTTTGCGTTTCACACTTTCGGGGAGATCGAGGTCTTCCAGTCTTGAGAAGTCTGTCCTTTCGATGGTTGTGGCTATTTGATCGATGGTCATGTTGCCGTATACGCCGGCTGCGCTTGGTGATTTGGCTGCGTCCCTCATAGAGAATATCTCTGTAGGGTAATCGTTCCATTCTTGCTCTGTCTTGACTTCCCCCTGCGCTCTGAATTCCAGCGTGCCTCCATTGTCGATTCTGTAGACATTGCCTTTTGGATCAACCATCACGTTGTCGCCTCCTGCCCCAATAACGTCCCAGTTGCCAAGAATAGCGTCCACTGCGAATCCATCTTGCAGCTTTTTGTCGGCTTTCCTCTTCTGCGCTGGGGTGAGTTGTGCGTAAAGCTTACCGCCTTCGATGAATTCCGTTACTTTATACGTGCCCTCATCCGTCTCTATGATCTTGCCTTTTGGCGTGTCGAAGCCTAGCGCCTTGTATATGTCATCTGAGTCTGACTCGGTTTTTACGTGTCCCACGCTGTTTCCTTCTTTGACCACCCAGTGCTTGCCTTTGCTGTCGACCATTTTTTTAGCGCCGGTCGATCCGCCCAAGTCCTCAACGAATTTGAGGGTCTTTGGATCTGGCACTGTTTTGAGATTAGCGACTTTTTTCCTGTTTAGTTCTTTTTGTTTTTCAGTGCGGGTTGCTTGTTTTGGCTCTGGATCGGGCGCTCGTTTGTCTGGAGTCTTTGCGACGAACTTAGGCGCTGCCATTATCTTCGACGCACCACCGGGGCTTTTCTCGATCTCGCCTGCGATTGCGTCTAGATCGTATACCAGCACTTCGATTTCCTCTTGCCCTCCCAGAAGGAATGCTGTTGCTCTGTGGTTGCCGTCATGCAGCTGGTATGTGCCGTTGAGTTTTACCACGAGCGGTGGCTTGCCTTTCTGCTTGGGATCAAAGCTCGCCAGATCTCCGCTCTTTAAATATTCCTCTACGGTGTCCATTTCCACGTAGACTTGTGCAGTCACAAGGTCTGCGATCTTCACTTTCTGGAGGCTGTTTGGCACTTGCTCCATCGCAGAATCTTTCTGTGATGCGAATTCTTCGCCGATGTCCCACTCTTCGTCTGGCGGTGTTATCTTCAGCGGGTTTACGATCATTTGATCGGGCTTATCTGATAATTCGTATGCCCAGTCGTATTCCTCAGATTCTGATATGAGGTCTTGGTTTGCCAATTTTTTCATGCCTAGCTCGTAATTGAGCTTTACGGCATCCGGGATGATTTTGAGCCCCTCGGTTTCCATGCCCTCTACTGCCTGCCCTTCCTTGACTGTCTTCATCCAGTTGTCCATCTCGGCAGATGTGAGATTGGCGATTACGGCTTTCTCTCCTGCGCTTGGCTGCTTGCCTGCGATGAGCTTTTTCTTGGCTGTGCTGAGCTTGGATGCTTTGGTGGCTGCTGCTTGTTTCTCCGCAGCGATTGTCTGCACCTTTTTGTTTATCTCAGCGACATCTTCGGGTGCGATCTCATTGTTTAGGTAGTCCTCTACTTGGCTTTTGGTCATCGCCTTTGGGTCTATCCCGGTCACATCTTTAAAGGCTTTCTGCTTCAGTTGGGTAGTTGAGTCTCCATCGGTTGCGATTGAGTTTTTGAGTTCGTTTGAGTTTGATAGGGATTGCAGTTCTATTACTGTGAGTTGGAAGTCTTCGAGATCATTAACATTGTAATTCTTCAAACCTCCCTTTTGCTCTAATGTGAGCTTGAGTGATTCGTATGCTTTCTTGTCTGCTTCAGTGCCGTTGCTTAGCTCAAGCAATTGGTTAAGGATGTCATCTTGGTAGAGGGTTTTCACTTTCTCTGCTTCCTTTGCTTTCTTCGCCTCGACTACTGAGGCGTTCCAGCTGGCGAGCTCTTGTGGCTCTAAGGAAGACATGACCTTTTTTTCTGCCGGGCTTAGCTTTTTACCCTCTACCATCTTTTTCTTTGCAGTGCTGAGCTTGCTGGCTTTGGTAGCTGCTGCTTGCTTTTCTTTTGCCATGCCCTTTGCCTGCTCGAGTAGATCGCCCGGCGCTAGCTTTGGTTGGTCTTTCTGGATTTGCTTGATCGACTTAGCCAGCAGGGTCTTCCCTTTGGGGTTGCCTATGATTTCTGATATCTCGTTTTCTGCTTTCCATCCTTCTGCGTTTAGAACCTTGACGTTGATTTCCGTGTCGCCTCGTAGCTTCGCTGCCGTCCACCGGGTGTGCCCATCGATGATGATGAGATCTCCGTCTTTGTCCAGAATCGCTGTTATCGGCTTTTTGAAGTCTCCGCTATCTGCGATTTTCGCTACTGCTGCGGGATCGACTGCGTCTTGCGATAGCTTGAATCCGTCAATGCCAACCGTCTGCTCGGATATGTTGACATTTGTTTTTGCTAAGTTGTCCAGCGCTACTTGGTATTGTAGGTATTCATTGACCGGCGGTGTTTTGAGCTTTGCCAGCGAGTCGATTTCTACCCCTTTGACTGATAAATATTCGTCACCTTGCTTTACGGCTATGTTCTTAGTTGTCAGATCGCCCAGCTTCTGCTTAATCGTCAACGGCTGGCTTACAGCTGCTTGGGTTGGCGTGGAAAAGGCAAACCCCGGCTCATATGCTCTATCGTAATCGATGCCTTGTGCCTTAAGCATCATCTCAAAATCTGGCATTTTCTCGTGTAGAACAATCCGCTGCACTGAGTCAATGTCGACCTTATCGAAAATCTGGACTTCGTTGTAATAGCTCAGCTCAAATTGTTCTTTTTTTACGTATCCGTTATTGTGATAGGCATCTAGGCTCGGGCTGTTTATGCTTGCTGGCTTTACCTTGTTTCCAATGCTGTGGTTGTCATCGATGGAGTCTCCAATCGTAAAGGTTGAACCCGGGATTTTGTTTTTATATAGAACTATCTCGATCGGTGAGTATTCTGCTATAAGCGAGCCTTGTGTGTTGGCATTGATCGTATATCCGTAGACCGGTTGCTTGCCATCAAATAGAGCAGCCTCTGCCTCTATCCGTGCTTTCATGTAAAACTTAGAGTATCCGTTTTGGATGCTGCTTGTTTTGGTTTCGTGCGCTGTCTTGAGTTTGCCACCGTTGATCAAGTCAATGAGCGCATCTTCGGATATTCTCACTCCCACATCCTGCTGTGATACCTGCTTTATGTATTGCCAGTGTTGATCGGCTACAAATTGTGCTGGCAGTCCCCTTTGTTTTGCGGTTGCAAGCAGTTGCTCCCTTACCCCGGGATCAATCGTGTCTAAGTCGTATCCCACCTCGTCAAAGGATTCCCATTCTGCCTTGAGCTCTGCGGGGGTGTCAGCTAGATCTTCCCATGAGTTTTTCTTTACCAGTGCTGTGTATCCTTCGATCCCTTTATCGATAATCGCTTGCTCTGCTGCTGTCTTTGGTATCAACGGCTGGCTTTCTGCGTTTACGAGCTTTACTTCGATATCTTCGTATCCCAAGAGTTTTTTCGCTGCCCATCGGTGGTGTCCGTTGATTAGGTGAATCGTTCCGTCCGGCATTCTGACGGCTGCCACGCTCCCGATTTTGCTCTCATCGAAATTCTCGATCAGATTCTTCATCCCCATTTGCCCGTATTGCTCTTCGAGCGAAACTCCCGATTGAGTCAGAAGCAGATCATCGAGTCGAATGGTCGTGGTGTCCCCTCCATCCCATTCGTCTTGGAATATCTCTTTTAGCTTTGCGAGGTCTTGATCGCTGGCTTTTCCGATTGTTCCCTGTATTTTCTTGCTGCCGGTCAGCGTGTCGGCAGGGAGCGCTTCTAATGTGGCTATGGCCGCGGCTTTGGATAGCTGGTTGCCCTCAGTCTCTACTGCAATCTCTTCCCCGGGGCTGTCTATCGCTTGATTTAGCTGTTCTACGGTAAGCGGTCGGTTGTCTTGATTGGTCAGATCTCGCAGCTGCAAGTTTCCGTCTCTGAAAAGCTGAGCCCTCTGGACTCCAAGCACTTTGTTTTGGAATTGCTCGGGTTTTTTCTTGAGCCATTCATTGTAGGTCATCGTGTCCGGGACTTGCCCGTCCATGCTCGCACGGGCACGCACGAGCGCTCCCGCCCTTTGCTCTGCGCTCATCCCCATTGCTTTGAGCTTTGCGTCTACGCCGGCTTGTAGCTCTTGGTTGTCCAATGCTTTAATTGGCTTGTTGAGTAGCTCGTTTATGTCTGGCAACACCGGCACTTGAGTCGATCGGCATCCCCAGTGTGCTGTCGGCCCGGGGAATTCTTTATCGTGCCCGTTTGGCTTGTAATCCGGCAAATCCCAACGCAGTCCATCCAGCGATTTGCAGATGTCTGTGGTTCGCCCGTCCAGCGTTGATAACCATCGCACACCTTTTGCTATATCATCGTTTTCTTCAATGGTTGAGAGCCTCGCTTCGTTGCTCACCGTCTGGACTGAGCTTCTCACCAATGTTTCCGCTTGGGATTTGGTGACATTCATGATCCCGTCTTTGTAGTTGTTTGCTTTCGTGCCCCGCACTCGCTTGGCCAGATCGCCTACATCTTCGCCGGCTAGGTATCCCTGCCTCATCTGCCCTTCAAACTTGAATGATAGGTTTTTTTCCTGCTCTTTCCACCATTTGTTGCTGCTGTGCCCTTGGAGGTTGCTGCGCTTCATCACAGCATTCACTTGGTTCTCCGTCACTTGCCTGCGGAATAAAGGAACACCTATTGCATCGTTTAGGGCTGTCTTCGTGCCCTTGATCTGCGTTTTAGCAATGGATTCTAGGCTCTTCCCGTGATTCTCAGAAATCACGTTATAGCTCTGCTTGATCGATTCCTTTGTTTGGCTGAGCAAGTTGTTTAAATCCTTTGCCTTGCTCGGGCTTGCTGTAGTGATCTTTTTTACGATATCTTTCTCCAGCTTCTCAAGTTCTGAGATCGCCTCCAATCGCACGCCTGCTTCCACGCGCAGGATGTTGATCGAGTTTGTATTCGACCAGTCTTCTAAATATTCGTTAGCTGATGCCATTTCCCATCGGTTTTAGGCTTCCTCTACGGCTACCTCTTCCTCTGGCTCTGGCTCTGCCTCTTCCTTTGGCTCTTGAGGCATCGCCTCGGGTGCTGGGGTTGGCATCGGCACTTGCTGTTCCAGATCTCTCTTCTCTTCATCAAGCGTGATCCCTTCCGGGTAGATTTCGCCTTTTTGCAAGTTGTAGAAGAATGTCGGGTAGCTGATTGCGCCCATCTGCAAAGCAGAAACGAGCCCTGTCAGCTGATCCGAAGCCATGCCGGCGCTCACGAAGTCCTGCGATACAACCATGTAGTTATCATCTGCATAGTCTTTTGGTGATCTGGCTTGGGTTTTGTCTTGCCACCAGACCGCTATCTGCATGGCTTTACTCATTGACGCACTAATGGCGCTTGCCATACGGCTCAAACTTGCAGTGTCTGCGCTCGCACGCAGCTGCACCGTCTCGAATGCCTCGGCATCTCTGCTCTCCGCAAAAAGCAAACGTGCGCCAAGTGCAGCCATTTGTTTTTCTTTTTCTTCGAGCGCTTTTGTGAGCTCTGATAATCCGCTGCCGGTGAATTCCAAGAATCCAAAGCGTGCGCTATCGTTTTCGGCTACCCA
>Ga0075467_10003746_pt1 | contig 11561 bp, 4 predicted proteins | sample DEB08_DNA_9_FD_75067 | JGI IMG/M metagenome (GOLD analysis project Ga0075467, IMG submission 75067) | Aqueous microbial communities from the Delaware River and Bay under freshwater to marine salinity gradient to study organic matter... | ecosystem: Environmental > Aquatic > Marine > Coastal ...
AACCTCTCCTGAGCCCCGTGGTGAAGGCGCAACCATGGTTATGTCACAGGCACTCAAGAATGCAGACATAGGTGCCGAGAAAATTGAATACATTAACGTCCATGGCACTGGCACGTCAGCCAATGACCGAGCTGAAACGGCCGCGATCAACAAAGTGTTTAGCCAAAGACCGGTGCCGTTAAGTTCAACTAAGTCATTTTTTGGGCATAACATTAGTGCTGCGGGTGTAATGGAAATGGTTGCCTGCCTAGTCACCTTGCCAGAGAAAAAAATATTACCCACCTTGAACTTTTCCAAGCCTCGCGAATACGTCGATCTAAATGTCGTTGCTAACGATTTTATCGATCAAGAGGTGAATGTGTTTATGAAAAACAATTACGCATTCGGTGGTAATAATTGCAGCCTTATTAGCTCAATCAAAGTCGCCAGCCAGCCAGTGTCGAGCTATGACAAGAAACAGGTAGTCATAACCGGTATGGGGCAAATTAGTTCATTAGGCATCGGCTATGAAGCGTTCAAGCAAGGTCTGGCGGAGTCACTCGATACATCCAGCGCAATACAGTGCCAGCTGCAAAACTGTGATGAGCAAGCGCCACTTCACTGGCTAACGCAAAGCGAGAATGTGTTATCGGCGATGCGCAGTCACCTTCCGGCTAATGATGCAGGTGAGCTTAACTTTAGAGTGCATAGTGTCGCGCCATTCAATGCGCGTAAAATTTTACGCGGTGTTGATACGCGTAAACTACACCCCATTTCCTTGTATACAATGGCGGCCCTCGAAACTACGTTGAACAGCGCGGGTCTAAAAATCGGTAAGCAAAATAGAGATGAATTCGGCATGGTTCTAGGGCTGTCAAAAGGCCCACAAACGGCACTCGATAACTTTTTTGCTAGTATGAACCCAGAGCCGAGTAATGTGCGTACCAGTGAATTCCCCAAGGCGCTTTATAATAGTGTCTCCTCAGGCTGTGCCACCATAAAAGGTATGCGAGGTTACAACACGACACTGGCAACAGGTCATAACGCCTCATTGGGTGCACTCATCCAGTCTTACGAAGTGGTGCGACAAAACATTCAACCTTACATGTTTGCCGGCGGGTCTGACGAACAGGCCTTAGGTTTTTCGCTGGTGATGCATGCAGCTGGTAACGACGAGTCAGTAAATTACCAAGCTGATATTACTTCATTTAAACCCTATGATGAATCGTCTGCCGGCTATGTGATGGCTGAAGCTGCGGCGCTTGTTATGTTTGAAGCAAAAGATAGTGCTCAGCAACGCGGCGCGCATATTTACGCACAAGTTACAGGTTATGGCCATGCAAGTGCCAGTGACCGCTTCAATCAAAACGGTCAAACTCGCTCGCAAGCACTGGCAACCGCCATTCAGGCGGCCTTAAATGAATCACAGCTAGAAGCAAAAGAACTGGATATGATTTGCGGTACCAGTCTCGGTTCTAAAGATGCCGACCTTGCTGAATTAAACGGCGTAAAAATGGGCTTAGGTGAGGTTGTGAGCAACATCCCTTATAGCAATTTTAATTCTTACTTTGGATTCGCTGAATCAGCCAGCGGCTGTTTGAATCTACTCGGGGTTATCGCAGCGATGGAAGACAGTATTATTTACCCGGTTAAAAACAGTCAGCATTGCTTGCTCGATGGCTTTGACTTAGTCACGCAACGGCCTCGTGAGAAAACAGTTAGTTATGCCTTAGTTGTTGGTATGAACGAAGCGGGGAATTGTTATGCGATTGTTGTTTCGAAGCCTTAGTCTCAAAGAATTGGGTTCAAAGTATTAGCGTTAAAATTTAGAGTTAATTGATTAGCCATCCCTCGGCCGTTTAAGATTCTACTCGCTTGGCCGCAGCAGATTTATTGCCTCTTTCGCCGCTACTATAGCTTCGGAGCGGGCATCATTCATGTTAAGAGCCATATAATTCAATAATTCGGTGATGAATTTTCAAAAGTCGATTTTCGTATAGGCAATAAAAAAGAGCTAAGGTCTTTGACTCTTAGCTCTTTTTTAAGTTTCGCTTTTTCTTGCGAACGTTTTGCGCTTTTTGATTTTAAGTGAATTCCACCTTTGCGCATTAGTGGGTTCATTGCTTCCCGATTTCTCGGTTTAATTGGCTTCGTAGCCATAATAACCTCCTACGATTATAAAAAATTCACCTCTCCAAATGGCACTTAAGCCGATGGATGATGCCTGCAATTTTGCCATGCTAGCATGACTATTGAAATTATAGCGCTAATTGAGTTTAGAGTAAAAGTAATCACGCTAGTCCGTGCGCGCTATCGACAATAATTTCATTTCAAATTTCATATGGCTGGTAAACCATGTTTCCTAAGCCTATGCATCCCAGCGAGTAGCAGTTCCATTAAGATCTGGAACTGCTAAGAAAGCTTAGAGGCTTAGCGCGTTAAGGCTTAACGACATTCGGCCTTTATAAACAAGCAAACCTGACGTTACGGAAGATTCTCGTGTGGGCCACATTGAGGCGTAAAACTGAGTGCGAAATAGCGTATTTGCCCAGATGAGTCTCGTACTTCAACTGAGTAGGGGGTGTGCGAATAAAGGTATAGACTGGAGCGATTGGAATTACTTTCAGTCTTCACTACATTGTTGCTCATTTTCCAAGTAAAGGTATAGGGTAATTTTCCGCCGTAGGCAATGGCTGTGTGTTGGCCGCCTTCTCTACAGGTATTAGCGGGGCGGTTAATCGTCACTTGCAGCGGGCTGATTGGGTCGTTGTTGAGATTGTCTGCAAACAGGCTTATCCAGCGGCCGTCGAAGCCGCCCTGCGGGGAAGATTGCCAGCCACTCGGCAGCCAATAACCTTGTTCGGTTTGTTTATTTCCATCTTGCACACCGTTGTGCATAAAGTAATCGTGTTGCAGCCAATATGAGCCTGCCGAGGCGGGGTCACCATTTGTTTGTGAGCGGCTCAGACCATTCAAATCATGATGTGTGCTATTGAATGAGTTGTTGTTAAAGCTGCTTGAACTAGATGTACAAGTTGAACCGGTTAATACTCCCCCTAAACTGACGCCACATGCATCACGGATATCGTAGGTGCCAAACAGCCATGCTTTGGACAAATAGCCACTGCGGCCATCCTCAAAGTCAACGTCATAACTTTTGGTGTAAAAAGTTTGTAAGCCACTTATCGAATGCCCCGCATTGTTGTTAAATGGCGTAGTGATTTTAACCCGCACACTGTCCTCTGGCGTCCAGTGCAGTTGGTAAGGTCCGTTGGCCCAATGGGTCGGAATGATGTCTGCGATATCTTGCAACTCATATTGAATCCTTTTTGCTTGTGACCAGCGCTCGGTATTACCATTATCTGCGTAGCTGGTAAGTTGCGGGGCGGTTTCATAGGTCAATATCTTTGCATTAAATGCGCTAACGGCTGAGGCCGAAGCGCTAGGCACGAAGGCGTAGTGCACATTCTTATCGTTCGACGCAGCAATAATATCAACCTCAGCGTTGTTATTGCTGCTCATATCATTCAGAACTTGACTTGCTGGTGTCTGCACATACCTTAGCTCTTGGCCATGTGGCCCTGCGAGTTTGCCAGACCATTCGGCTTGCCAAAGTAATAAATGCTTACCAGTGCTAGTACTGAGAAAATTTAAATCCGGGCTGCCAAAATGACGAACCACATGGCGTTTATGTTGGGTAATCACGGCAAAGGCGAACTGTTCTCCGCTGTTGGGCGTGTTCGATACTCCTTTAACATGCATTTCGACTCGCTCCCAATCGTGTAGCTGGTTCGTGCCTGCCGCGTTCTCGTCTGAGGCGTGATAAACATGGTAAATCAACACCAGGTTTTTGCTGCTCCCTTGGTTATATTCCAGTAACGCGGTGTACAGCGTTGGCCGAATTCTCCAGCTTTGGTAGTAGCTATTTGGTCCGGCACTTGCTGCGTCGATATAGCGGCCAATATTCTTCCAGTTACGTTTATTGTCACTAAACTGATTGTTTCGGTCAAAATCAAAATTGGTAATCCAATCTCGGCCATGATCGCCACTATTGCTATTGCCGCGTTTTAGGATAATCGGTGCATAGTGCTCTAAAAAAGCACGTCGCTCGCTGTCGTTTAGAGGATTACTTGACGGAGGTGGCGGCGGTGTTGGATCGCTCGGTGGAGGTGTTGGATCATCCGGGAAATATGGAAAGTCAGGCTCGGGCTCTGGGTCAAAGTACTGGGCATTAGCCGCCGTACTGATAATGGCTAGGGTTAAAAATAGATTGATTAATATTAGCTTCATTTGAACTCTCATTAGTTGATTCCTTTCACAGAACGTCAGAGGTGTCGCCTGCGCGACAACTAGAAGAACATGAGAACTTTATCACAATTTATTCCTTGAGCGACAGAAAGCCGCTAATCGAGGGTTTCTCTGTGTTTGGATCTTTGAGCTCAGATGATCATACGCTGATCTTATTGTTCGGGGCTGAGTAGAGAGTCGTTTTTTTTGGACAGAAGCCGATGATAATCTCGGACTGGCGGCTGATGTAACAGGCCATCAGGTTCGATATATGGGAAAGGTGTAAACGGTTGTAATTGGATCAACCGCTTACACCTAGATGCTACTTAGTTTACGCGAATCAGGCCACCTCAGATATCCAAGGTGGCCTAATATTAGTGCCGCATGCGCAAACTAATTACAGACGGCGCCTGTGACGACTGGAACATCGGCGCTACCGCCGTTGGGCTTGCTTCCTTGCATTCCAAACTCAACACTTTGCCCCGGCTGAATCGTGCTATTCCAGCTAAGTGGTGTTGCCGTGTATGGGTTGCTTCCGACTACCGTGGCGTTCCATCCGCTGGTGCGATTGGTTCCGGCGGCGTACTGCCAAGATACCTGCCAGCCGTTAATCGCGGTCGAGCCGGTATTGCTAATGCGTATCGTTGCCACGAAGCCTGAGCTCCACTCGTTGTCGATAATGTACTCGCAATTACCACCACCGACGGCGCTCGAAACGTTGACCATTTGGGTTGCTACGTCGCTGTCTTCGCCATCACTAACTGTTAAGACCACCGTGTAGGTGCCGTTGGCGGTGTAGGTATGGCTAGGTGAAACGCCGCTGCCGTTACTGCTACCGTCACCAAAGTCCCATGAATAACTCAAGGCCTGAGGACCGTTGTCTGGATCATTAGATGAGGTGGCATCAAAGTTTGCCGTTAGCTGATTGCTCGTGATCGAGAAGGCTGCGTTAGGTGCAACATTTTCAATCACCGTATCGGTAGCTATGAGGCTTATTGAATCACTGACTCCCAAGCTGTTGCCTAAGGCATCTACGGCTACTATCTCGACGGTGAAACTGCCTTCGCTAGCAGGCGCGGTCAAATTACTAGATGTTGATGTGACGTTGCTGGCGACAATAATGTTGTTCAGCAGAATATCTACCCCAGCTGCGCTATCGCGGGTAAAGTTGATGTTGAATATCGATCCGACTGAAACGCTTGAACCATTAGCCGGCGAGGTGATTGCAACAGCGGGCACGATCGCATCTTCAACTGTAATGTTAATACTTGCCGCGGCCGAGACACCGCCGTCGTTATCGGTAACCGTAAACTGTAGATTGTCCGACCCAGAGAAACCGACATTCGGCGTATAGGTGCGATTGACTCCGGATGATGTCAGAGAACCATTAGCGGGTGCCTGCGTTACGCTTCGACTGGCGATTGTGCCATCGCTGTCGGAGCCAGCCAAGGTAACGGTCACCGAGGTTTGGAAAGAGGTCGTCACACTTGATGACGTCGCCGTGGGTAAACAGTTAATCCCGGTGCTACCGCCACAGCCGTCAGAAGGTTCATCGCCGAATAATAAGCCGTCGTCCCCGTAGACGGGAATTTTCACAGCAGTGACTCCAAAGGTTTCACTGGTGCTTGCATAGCTTAAATCCCAAGATGGGTCGTTGGCGTTATCCCAAGCAACACCGGAGGTTGTTGGCAAGGCGATGCGGAACTGTACTTCGCGCCTAAACTCCGACTGCCCACCTGGGTAAATCACTACACCGTCGAAACGCAGTTCGGTGTAGTAGAGGTTGTCGCTGGAATCTCCCCAGGGTTGTAGTTGTGACGCACTAGAGCCTTGGTTAAATGGCGCTGTAACGGTCACATCCGACGCGCTTAGCCCAGTTCCTTGCAACTCAGTTAAGTCGACAAAATAGCGAAAGAACAAATCAGAGCGAGCTTTGGCCGGAGCGGTGCTTTTGTTCTGTATTACCGCTTTGATTTCAATGTAGTTCGACGCTCCGCCGTTTCGTTTGGCGCCTACCACGTATTCTTCAAATGGGCCTTCAGCGGGCGGGAATTGTGAGTCGGCAATTGGTTCGCCGCCATACTTGCCATAGAGCACCGCAACCGCGCCATTGAAGCCGGAGTTGTAGTCGGTAGCAACTTCGTTGCGCTTGAAGTCGCTGCGATCATCTTCGTAATCAAAGTCATCTGTCGACGCCGGGCCACCAACTACCGCGCCGTACAAAATATGGCGCTGTTGCTCAGGAACCTGCTCGCTCCGTGCCCACGAACCATGTGCGCCACGATGATGTACGTTCAGTGGCGAATTGTTGCCAAAACCGACCACATAGCTACTGTTGCGGGGGTTGTCGCCAAGAATATAATCGATCTGTGACTTACCGAAATCATGATATTTATTGTAGTTGGCGCTGCCGACTGCGAAGTTGTCTGCATAATGCAAAGCTAGAAAAGCAGTGTTGGCCGCATACCTTGCCGTGCCCCAGCCGTTAAAGCGATCCACTACGATCAATCCACCCGGTGTTTTTGCGCCACCTGTTGGCGAGATCCAGTGGTCTAACCAGCGTTGCGCATCAATGTCATATTTGGGGTCGCTGAATAAGCGTGCACCTAAGACATACACGCCATAGGCTTTATCGTTCCAACCTTGTGCCCAAGTAAATACTGGCGTGGTCGATTGGGTTTCAAGCCCCATTTTTGGATAGAATTCGTCTAAGTTAAGCAGATATTTATTATCGCCAGTGGCGCGGTACATCCAGAGTGCGCCCCAGGCCATCTCATCCCAATAGACTCCAAAATTAGAGTTATAGAAGGTCTGGGCATCGGTAATACAATTTGCGTATCCATTTTCCTGCCCATCGGTGCCGATGGTTGCCAGTGCTAGGTTGTATAGCTCCTCTGCGTGTTGCAGAAGTTCTGCCGAGTAGCTCGGGTTACTTGATTGAAATACCATTGATGACGCGGCCATTGCAGCGGCTGTTTCAGCGGCTAAATCTGGGCCCTTACAGCTCAAATCAATTTTTAACGAGTCTCTCTGTGAGCGAGTATGTTGGTCTATCACTTCGGCTGGAACCCAAAAAGAGTGATCGGGTCCACCGAGGCCGATTTGGCCGTAGAGTTCGTTCGGCGTCGGGTGCGCTGCGATAAAGTAATCGTTTACAAATTTAAGATTATTTTTGAACTCATCCATTTGTCCAGCTGAAGTAAAGGCTGAAGCATAGTCGACCGCTCCCCAGGCCAGCATGGTCGCAGATGCGGCCATCGGAAAACCGAACTTAACATGATCCCCTGCGTCGAACCAACCGCCGGATAAGTTAAGGCCTACGTCTTCACCGTCGTTTAAAACTGAGTCGCCGCGCCACGGAACTCGGTTCCAGTTGGGTAGTGCTCCAGCTTGTTGAGCTTCGTAGAAGTAAATCGATTTTTGTAGCGCCTCGCCATACTTAAAATCAGTGGACTGGGCATTGGCGGAATTGCCTAGCAGTAGGGTAGCGAGTAACACGCCAAATATTTTTATTATGTTCATTTCTGAATGTCTCCAAAGTGAGGGCGTAATTCAATTTCGTTTACTGAATTACGCATAGGGTAATCATTCAAAGCGTTGCTTTTTACAGGCACCAGTCTAATCCGCCGGAACTCTATCAATCACATCGCCACCGTGGTAATGCGCACGGCTTGAATGACCTCGTAAAGCGAATGCCTGACTACATCGAAAATAAGTAAAAATGGGGAATGCTCGAACTGGAGTAGGGTCGCTGAGTAGGGCAGACTAAATCCAACGAGCACGCAATTTTCGCGTAGCTTCGGCAAATTTCCTCCTCTCATTTCGCGCGTCGATCATGCCGATTTCATCGTTGAACTTGATGCCCACGTATTAATGGGATTGTTCGTATGATCGGCGTGATCAGACCTGCGACCTCACAAGCATGGTAACCAAGTAATGGACATATATCAAATACTAACTAGACATATATCCATTTTTTTGTTCTAGGTGGTCCTGGCGGGAAGCTGCAAGAATCAGTAAAAATTCACTGTGATTTAGAACTATTGAGTCGACAATAATTACAAAGATCGATCTAAATCGGCATGACTTACTTATTATATGAAGCGGCCTTTTATAGGAATAATCGATAAATTCAGAGCCTTCAGAACCTTGACAGATTGTATATCTAGGGGGTACGGTAGTTTGGCCTTACCAAATAAAAACCGTTGCAAGTGGTTGCTAAAACTCAATTAGTGAGCACAACAACACCGCAATATGTAACAGTTTGGAGGGATTCAAGGTGGTTGCGATAGAAAGGTATGTGTCGCTGTCGGATAAAGGTTTCGAATTGATTCGATATTGCTTATAAAGTGAATTGCCTGCCTACATTAACAAAGATGTTAACCTAATCAATGGAGTTTTTAAGATGAATATTAGTAAATTGAACAAAGGATCAGTAAATAAAATTGCCCCAAAACAAAAAGCAGAACCGATGATATGTAATTGGATTTACGTCATTTTTGGTCTTTAGTCAGGCTAAGCAGCTGTGCGGGAATTCAGCGTTTAGATATTCATACAGCGTAATTAATGAAATCCCGTATAGCGTTTACTTTGACAACATTTTACTTTGACGGCATTTAATTTTGACAAGATAGCTTAGACACTAAAACCTTTCAAATAAACGCTCTGACCTAATTAACAAGGAAGAAATAATCGTGATTCGAGTCGTTCGAGGGCGCAGGCAACAGCTGAATAACTATTTTTATGAACGCCTTAATAACAGTAGCAATTGTCTATGGTTAATTAAGGCTAAACAAGCGACATCTAGCTGGGAGCCACTGTGTGATCTGTTTGACCAAGCAGCGCAAAAAGTTGGTTCGCAGTCGGTCGAGGAAATATTATCCGATGATTTAGCCGCAGCAAGTTTTGCCTATGAAGACCGAATTGCCCAGTTGAACAGTGAGCAGAAATCACAAAGACTTTATTACAGCGCACGTTACTCATCCCATTTAAGCCATAACTGGTATCTACACCGGCCTCTTTTTGAAGCATGGGCGAGGTTATTATATCGAGTTCTGACGCTGCTAGGCGTTAAAGGGCAGACGCTGATTGTGCCGTGTTCAGGCGATATGGTTGGCCCGGTCAAGACCATCCTCAAAACCATTAGTCGCTTATACCCTGATTCTAAAAGTGACTTTACGATTGTGATTGGCTTTGAGAGTGAAGTGGAGCCACCCCAGCACGATGAAAACGGAATAAATTGGAATCTGAGTTCGGCTAATCCAAGATTCGCAGGTGGCCTTTTGCAGGTCGCCGATGTGGTCGAAAACTTGCCCGAAGACTCAAATGAGCTACTTGATCATGTGCGTAGACCGCCGCGAGACGGCAGTTTACCGGCCTTTTCTGAGGACATTGCATATCGGGCCTTAGAAAACTCAAAATTTCTAAACAGTGCACAGGTGTCTCAGCTAATCCAAGCGATGGAGCTAGCCTATCAAGGGCTCGGATTTCAAAACACACTGGAGCTAGGGCTAAAGCTAATTGCATGTGAACCTGTCTTGAGCTCAACCCAGAAAGCCAAGGTCCATGGATTGATGGCTCTAGCAGCACACAATCGACAGTTTTCTGCTAGCGATACGCGCTTACATGAATTTCTCCTTTACCATTTTACCCAAGCATACAAACATGAAGTTGAACCGGGTATGCGTAGCGCTCTGTGCTATCGACTTGCGGTTACCTATGGGCGACGGATGAAGCAAGCTGAGATTGGTTTAGAGTGGGCCGAAAAAGCACTTTCTGAAGCAAGTTCGCCACAATTAACCACAACTGAGCAAGTGTATTATCATAATTGGGGCATTAACATCAAAGCGTTCTTGCTGATGAGAACACGTCAATTAGAGCTAGCGTATCAAGTAGGTGAAAGCGTTTTTAATACCGTTCATCAACATTTCCATGGCTTGCTTGAAAGCCCTGCTACAGATCAAAACGCTAGCAACAAACTATGGCAGCGAGAGTTCTTTGCTACGATGCAAGTATTGCGTCGGAATATGTTTGCACTATGCTATTACACAGCAAAGCTGCCGCAGTTTCGTTATTGGCTAGATAAAATGGAAGAAACTACGCCGCCTGGGCCGGAACTTCGCAGGGCGACATACGTGGAGTGGGCCGAGTACTACAGCGCTCTTCTACAGCATGATAAGGTACTAGAGGTAGTTGCTATTGGTCTTGAGCACTTGCGCCAAGAACCAGAAACTGAACTGTTCTTAGATTATAGTAAACACGCTACTTCGGCTAATTACCGAGTTGGAAATTTGTCTGAGTCGCACGATCATCTGGAGCAATATCGAAAGGCTTTGGATAATATTGGCATGCCATGGTTCTTTGAATTTGACCTTGTTAAATATGCACCAATTTATCTTCGTAGTGAGATCGAATCGAGCTTGATGCGTGTCATCGAGCTTTCTAAGGATGATATTCAGACTCACAAGGACGACAACGCAAAGTGTGTCGAGTACTTATTACTGCGGGGGCAAGCCTATGCTAGGCAGCAAAACCGAGAAGCCGCCGAGCAAACCATTAACGAGGCTATTGAGATTGCCGTGGCGTTTGGTGAGCGAAACTTGATGATGAAGGTGGCGAGAATCGCTGGTTGTTGTAACGATATTATGAATTCCTCGGATGAAGCGCTCGAAGCGTTTCATCAAGCATTGGAATTAAGTCGTCATGAAAGCGATATTCCGCCTTGGCCTGAAGAGCTATTCTTGGCGCACATTGCTATTCAGAATAAGCAAGGGCCAAACTTGCAGTCTATGGAGCAGGCGCTACGCATACTGCCAGAAGCGCTTGAACAGATGGACTCCTGGTGGGAGTTGCGCTCGACGTTATTGTTATTGATTGATTTGTCAGAAAAAGACGAACAAGCTTACAAAGAGCTTATTAGCCGCCAACCTTTACAGCCATTGATTCAGGCCGCAAGCCAAAGAGATGATTGCGCTGATGCACTCGAGTCGCTGTTTTCTATTGATCATAATCAACAAGCTTACGCTAAGGTTTCTTAAGGAGCCTCTGATTAAGTATAAACGGTCTCTGTAAGGCTTGAAGCGTACAGCTACTAGGCGCCGCTCGAGGCTAATGGCCGTAGTCCTTAGTGAGAGCGGGAACAACGTAGATGTGCGCTTCAAGCCTTACCCTACGGGGCTTTCAAGCGGATCCACACTCGGCGTTATTGTTTTTTGACGTGACCAGTCATGCCTGCAAAACAATGCCTTGATTGTGAATCAGCTTGAAGGCCAGAGATCATTTAGACTTAATCAGAG
>Ga0075467_10003749_pt1 | contig 11557 bp, 12 predicted proteins | sample DEB08_DNA_9_FD_75067 | JGI IMG/M metagenome (GOLD analysis project Ga0075467, IMG submission 75067) | Aqueous microbial communities from the Delaware River and Bay under freshwater to marine salinity gradient to study organic matter... | ecosystem: Environmental > Aquatic > Marine > Coastal ...
CATAATCGACGGTCTCGCCCGACAACAGCATATTATCGGTGTTCAGCACGCCATGAATAAAGCCCACCTGCTGCCACTGGGACACCAGGGTCGCGATGCGACTGATGACTGACTCAAGCAGTGAAAGGTAAGGATTTTCAGTGGTGGCCGCCGCGGGATAGTGTCGGTCGATCACGTGATCGGCGAGTATTCGCAGCGCCTCGATATCCTTTTCACGGCGAAAAATTCAAAGGTGCCGATGCGAATATGGCTGCTGGCGACTCGTGTTAGCACCCCGCCGGGTAATGCCGTCTCACGAAATACCGGCTCACCGGTGGTGACTGCCGCCAGGCTGCGAGTTGTGGGCACGCCCAAGGCAAACATGGCTTCCGACACAATATACTCCCGCAGTACCGGACCCAGTGGTGCCCGGCCATCGCCGCCGCGGGAATAGGCCGTAGGCCCGGAGCCCTTGAGCTGAATATCAAAGCGCGCCCCTTGGCCGTCGACGACTTCGCCCAACAAAACCGCGCGACCGTCACCCAGTTGTGGGTTCCAGCTGCCAAATTGGTGACCGGCATAGACCGTGGCGATGGGTTCTGCGCCCGCAGGAATGGCGTTGCCTGCCAGCACCTCAAGCCCAGCGGTGGAGGTTAACCAATCGACATCAATGCCCAGTTGCTCCGCCAGCGCCTGATTAACGCGAATGAGGCCTGGCTTGATCACGGGCGTGGGATTCTGACGGGTAAAAAACCGGTCTGGTAATTGGGCGTAGCTGTTATCAAATAGTATTGGATTAGTCATTGGGTGATATTACCATACCGTGACAGTGGTGCCGAGCCGTTGAGTCGCGTGCGATTGTTAGCGCGGGCAAAGGTAAGGGAAAGGTAAGCCATGCCATTGGTGGAGCGCCGTGCTAGTCTCTTGGATCACTATCGGGTCAAAACCTGCCAATTGTGCGGGCCTTTCTTCGCTGTCATCAGGAGGCAAACACCATGCTTACAACCAACACGACCTTTTTTGAGGTCAAAGACCACGTGGCCTGGATTACCTTGAATCGCCCCGCAGCCATGAACTCATTGAACCCTGAATTGCGTTGGCAGCTGTCTCAGCACCTGGACGTGGTGGAACGGGATGATGACATCTGGTTGGCGGTGATTACCGGTGCTGGCGAAAAAGCTTTTTCCGCTGGTGCCGATCTGAAGCATCGGGCGCTGGAGCGTGAGGGTAGTGATGCGGACAAGGCGAATTGGGCGCGGCTGGCGCAGGAGACAACCCATGTTGTTGAACGCTGGTATATGACCAAGCCCCTGATCGCCATGGTCAATGGCTATGCCGTTGGTGGTGGCTTAGAGGTGGCGCTCGCCTGCGATATTATTATTGCGGCAGACCATGCGGAGTTCGGCTTGCCTGAACCTCGCCGTGGTTTGATCGCCGGCTCCGCAGGGGTCCATCGACTGCCGCGGCAGATTGGCTTGAAACCAGCCATGGGCTATATGCTCACCGGCCGGCATATGAGCGCGGCGCGAGCTTATGAATTAGGTCTGGTCAATGAAGTGGTGCCCCTGGCGCAGTTACGTGAATGCGTAGACGGTTATGTGACTGATATTTTGCGGTGCGCCCCGCTGGCAGTCAGAGCCACCAAAGCGGTGGCGATGCGCGGTCTGGACCTGCCCTTGCCTGAGGCTTACCAGACCACTTATGCGGCCGAGACCCTGCGGCGAGCGAGCGCTGATGCCGCCGAGGGCCCCAAGGCTTTTACCGAAAAGCGCCCGCCAAAATGGCAAGGTAAATAGCCCGTGGTGGCAATCGCCACGGATTTAAATAAAAGCCAACAAAAATAGCCCTGACGGAGCTGCCTATGCGTTTGTACCATAATCCGATTTCAACCTGTTCGCAGAAAGTTCGCATGGTGTTACATGAAAAGGGCCTGGCATTTGACGACACGGTGCTGGATCTGCAGCAGGGTGAGCAATTCGAGCCTGGCTATCAGGCGCTCAATCCCAATGCCGTGGTGCCGACCCTAGAGGATCAGGGCAGTGTGATGATCGAATCCACCTTGATTAATGAATATCTGGATGACGCTTATCCGAACCAGCCACTGAAGCCGTCTTCTGCCGTTGAGCGCCACCGAATGCGTTTGTTCTGCAGGCATATTGACGATGCCTTGCACCCCGCCTGTGGTGTTATCACCTACGCCATAGGTGTGCGGCCTGGATTGCTGCAACGACCCCGAGCAGACGTCGATGCCCTGTTAGCGAAGATTCCCAACGCTGCTCGCCGTGAGGCTCGGCGTTCGGTGATTGATCAAGGTGTGGAGGCCGTCGTATTTCGTGACGCGATGCTGACTCACCAAATGATCTTCGACCAAGCCAATGCCTTGCTCAGTGGGCAGGAATGGTTGGCGGGCTCCACTTTCAGCCTCGCTGATTGCGCGCTGATGCCCTATGTGGTTCGAATCGACCACTTGAGCCAGGGCCATGAAATAGATCGGCGCGAGCACCTGAAGCGCTGGTATGCTGCGATTCAACAGCGGCCGGCATTTACTCAGGCAGTCACGAACTGGGCGCCGCCAGCGCTGGTCGCCAGTTTTCGGCAGGCGGGTGCGGCGGTGGCGGCGGATATCGTGCGAGTCCTGGGCTGAAGCCCCGCTCGATCGCTAATCGCCCTGATTCGACCGCTGGTGGCAAGCAAAAATTAATGACCGTTAGGAATTCAAGCATATGTTAAAAGCCGTTCAAATGGGGCGTAACACCGGCCTTCGAGTCTCGTCATTGTGTCTCGGCACCATGAACTTTGGTCAACCGGGTCGAGGTCACCAGGGTGACTGGACCTTGGGTATTGATGAGGCCCGAGATATTTTCAAGGCCAGCATCGATCATGGGCTGTTCTATTTTGACTGCGCGGATATCTACGGAGTTGGGGCCTGCGAGGAAGTGGTAGGCAAACTCTTGAACGAGTTGTTACCGCGTGACGAGTATGTGCTGACGACCAAAGTATCTATGCCCATGGGCGCCGGCGCGAATATGGGTGGCTTGTCTCGCAAACACATTATGGAAGGCGTCGATCGGTCACTTAAGCGCCTGGGTCATGATTATGTTGACCAATTGATTATCCATCGTCATCCCCACGGCGTGCCCGGTCAGGTCAGAGTGCCCATAGAGGAGACGCTGGAAGCCTTGCACGACGTGGTTAAGGCCGGTAAGGCGCTGTATCTCGGTGGATCCTCCATGTTTGCCTGGCAGTTTGCTGAGTTGCAAATGACCGCGACCCAGAATAATTGGACTCGGTTTGTATCGATGCAAAATCATTACAATCTGATCTATCGAGAAGAAGAGCGTGAGATGATTCCCTATTGCATTGACTCAGGTGTGGCCGTCACGCCTTGGTCGCCATTGGCGCGGGGCATCCTGGCGGGTGCCTACCAGGGTGGTTTTGGGGGCGGTTCAACCAAGCGCTCTATGGGGCAAGATCGAGCTCGAACCGAAGGTCTGTATCGCGGCGCTAACGACTTTGCTATTGCTGACCGTGTGGTTGAAATGGCCGATAAATATGGCAAGACCCCGGCGCAGATCGCTATTGCCTGGTTGATGGCGAAGCCGGGCGTGGTCTGCCCGGTGGTTGGTGTATCCAAGATTAAGCAGCTTGACGATCTGGTGGATGCGGTGAGCATCACCCTTGAGGCTGAGGATATCAGTTATTTGGAAGCGTTGTACCAGCCCGTCGAGAACCTGTTGTCTCTTGGCGCATCTTAGGTTGAGCTGCATCATTGGCGCGGATTGAAGCCCCGTATAACATGCTTGATGGAAACCAAATGCTGTACCGGCTTGCGCTAAGCCATTACTGTCGCGCTTAGTTTATTTTGCTACGCTGACGATAACTCTCGGCCGCGACCTGCTCTGTAGTGATGCCATTTTTCTTGGCGATCTGAGCATAGGCCGCCAGACGCCGTTGATTGATCTCGGCGATCATGGCTTGCACTTCAGGTGGCGCAGTGGGTGTCGCCTGAACGTACCCGGTGGGTACTTCAATCGCATGGCCGGCATTGCGTGCATCGTCCAGTGGGCTGGCCATGGCCGAGAGGCTGAATGCCAGCAAGCTACCAATCAATAAAGTTCTCATTTGTGAGCGCATAGTCGACATCCTAAAAAATTTCAGTTTCGGTTTCAAACAGGTCTTCGAGATCTTTGGAAACTCGAATTCTGATTTCATGTTCGATCTTGACGTTCAGGTTGATTTGTATCGGTTCCGATGGCGCTTGTAACTGCACGGTTGGCGTACAACCGTTCAACCCGACGATGGCGATGATGCAAAGACAGCTCGTTTTCACGTGATGAATTCCTGATAAGAGTGAATACCAATGTCGCTAGTGCTTAGTCTTGCCGGGTAGCTTCGGCGCACTTTGAACCTTCTTTTCCACGGTGTCACCCATGCGCAAACTTTCTAGCAGGGTGCCGATGTTCTCTTCGATAGACAGGTTGAAATGAATCTCTCGGCCTTGCTCGAAGTTTGGGTTGTGGCCCTGTAGTGCCGTTTTCGCGGTCAGGTCGCCAGTGGGTGAATAGTCCAATGTCACTGCCAGGCTATGGTATTGAAAGTCTGACAGAGTATCCAGCACGATCTTTGTTTTGTCTGAGCCCATCAGTAGGTTCCTAGTGGCTTGATTCGGAGTGTAACGTATATGCCCGCCCGGCGGCTCCGCGTTCAGTTGGCCGGCGACAACCCTGATCTTACCTTGGTTTATCTGAACGGGAACTGAACCGCTGATCTGGCCGCTGCTATCAAAGTCATCTCGCCCAAGATCAAGAATCTGTTGCAGGGCCAGTGCCTTGAGTCGTAACTGGGCGAAGCCGCTGAGCTGATTCGACTCAAAGTGAAATGCTGTTGATGTCGCCTCACCCTCGAACAAACGGGCGGTTAGATTTTGGCCCCGAGCCTCGAGCTGCTGCGTAGCGCTATCTGCGGTCACATCGAAACTGGCGGTAATGTCGGTGATAGGAATGCCGATGTCCAGCGTTTGAAGCCTAAGTTGGGCTGGTTGCGAGGAGATTATCAGGGGCCAGCCAGCGAGCTGCAGATCAAGAAATAACCCGAAGACCCGATAATCATCATAGTTGAAAGCGGCATTTTTCAAGCTGATGGTTGACGCCACATTCGTGATCGCAGGAATAGATGAGTGGCTGTCCCAATTCACCTGGGTCTTACCTGTAACCGTGCCTTGATGGATCTGCAGGGAATCTACGGCCGTCAGTTGTGGCAGTTTTGCCAGGCCAAGTAGCGACGTGTCGAAGACCGCTTGGGCTTCGCCGACGCCCTTGACGAAGTTTTCGCGGACCACGACATCACGCAGGGGCACGCCAAATGCTCGTGTGCTTTGGCTGGTGGCGAGCAACACACTATCCATGAGCGTGAATGCCATGGTGGCCTGCAGAACAGATTGGGTGGCCTCGGTGACGGTGACATGGGCAGTGCCCTGCGCCGAGCCTGCGAGATCACTGTTGGACAGGTGGGTATCGGTGACTTCCAGTACATAATCAAAGCGGGCGCCAAGCCTGCCATGAACCTTGAGGGTTGGAATTGCGCAATCAAAATGGTCGGTCAGGTGGCAGCTGGTGCCTTTGTCGACGTTAATCTGGCCTTCAACCAGATCCTGGTTTGACAGGTTTATCACGAGAGCCCGGTCTAGATGTGCTGTGTATCCCGCGGCATTGTGCGTGGCGCTGATGACGAGGCTTGATTCACTAGACAGTGCTGTCGTGCCAGCGGCAAGACCCCATTCGCCAACGGCCTCGACGCTTAGCGCCAACGTGCCGGCGCGCCAGATGTCGGCGACTGTGGCAGGCGTTGCCGCGGGTACCGCCATACTGAACTCGACTTGAGCCTGAGACAGGGCTAGTGAGCCTGTGGTGCCAGCGGGCAGGTTTGCCAGGGGCAGGGTTGTGGTTAATCGCCCGAGGTTGATGGTGCCGGTGAGCAAAGGTGTCGCGGTATTGGCTGTGCTCACATGCCCGTCCAGAATCCATAACGCCGGCAGTGCCAGCCCGAGTGCTTCAGTGACAGGCAAAGGGCTATCGGTCGCTGTGGCTTTTGTGGCGTCGGCGACAACAGTCAGCGCCAGCTCATCAGACGCGATCAGCAATTCAGCCTGCACACCATATTGCTGAACCGTCATCTTGGCCTGAACGTCTGAAGCCTGCCGCTGCCAGTGTAAACTGCCGGTCAGACAGCCATTGTCACAGTAGCTGTAACTCTCGACATGGCCTTGCTCGGGTAGTGCTGGCAGAGCAGTCGTGAGCCTCTCGCGCCATTCACCAACGGTCACAACGGGTGTGCTCAGTTCTTGGTCTAGGCGTTCAACCTTCAATTGCTCCAAATCTAGCCGCCAGGCATTTGTCCAGGGTGTCAGCGGCGAGATTTTCAGATTATTGATATGGAAGGTTTCAGTGGGTGACCGTAGCGTCAGTTCATCGATCACCAGCGGCAACCGCGCTTGCCGCGCCAGAGTCGCTGAGACTAACTCGATGTCGGTGCCCGCCAGTAGTTCGCGACCGACAACAATCACCAAGTGGGGCATCTTGTACCAAGCCAGACCGCCGCAGGCAATGAACAGCAGCCCTGCAAATCCGATGTAACGCAAGAGAGCTCCTGACATGAGACGGTTAACCGGTAGGGTGAGCCAATGAGGCAGCCAATGAGGCAGCCAATGAGGCAGCCAATAATAGCGTCATTATGGCAAATCTCGAGCTATACGGGGAGCTATCCTCCCTATCTAAGAAAGATGCTCTCAAAGATGCTCTCTACTGAGACAACGGTCGGCACTGGCGGGATCTTGATACTGGCACCGCCGGTTATTCGTATTGGTTTTTGCGCTCCGTGCGTAACATCACATCCAGTTGATCAACTATTTCAGCCCAGTCAGCATCTTCTGCTTTTGCCTGCTGCAGGAAATTCGCCTGCGAAGCGCGCCAGAAACTCGCCTCGTGCAATTTCACATGATCAGGCAATGGCGCATGTTGCCTGATGAAATCTCGGATCTCCCGATCTGTGTCACCGAGCCCCAGTTGCTCGAACAGGTTGGTTAACGAATGGTAATGGTCGCTCATTGCTGCGTCTCCTTGCGCTTGATAGATGGATGCCTGTCGCTGGCTCTGGCTCTGGCTGTGCGGCGCGAGAGATATTCAAGCCGTCAAGACAACCCAGTTCTTTGGGCTAGGTTGTTGCCAGGCTCAGGTCGTTGAAGATCTATCGCTCTGCTTCGGCTGCTGCAGCAGACCATGCTAGAGGGCCATGATATCTGCTCTATGAAGGCGGTTTCTTGATTCAGTCGACCTGCTGCGAGTTTAATCAATGAGGGATAGGGGGATTTATTGGAATCGGTAAGCTGGCCGCCATTTCTGAGTTCAGCAATCCAAGACTAGGTGCAGTAAGCTGCAGCAACAAAAAATTTTGGACGAGTCACAACATGCAACCAACACCCATAGGAACACCCGGCAAGCCCTGGGACGAAAACGATAAAGCAGCCTGGCTCGCGAGCCAATCGATACAGCGCGCCTATTCAGAGGAGGTCGTGGCGCAGCTTGAGCTGCTGACAGACACGTTTGAGCTTGACCGTTATGGCGCCTTGTCTTATGCCCCAGAGCGATACCCGCTGTACTTGTTGAAGACTCGACAATGGGGCAGTCATAAGCCCAACATCTTGATTACTGGCGGCGTCCATGGTTATGAGACCAGTGGCGTGCAAGGCGCGATTCGTTTCGCGCAAACGCAAGCACGGCAGTTTTCTAAGCGGTTCAACTTTGTGATCATGCCCTGTGTCAGCCCTTGGGGTTATGAGACGATCAACCGCTGGAATTCACGGGCAATGGACCCTAACCGATCATTCGTCAAAAATAGCCCGGCAGAAGAAGCCGCAGCGGTAATGGCCTATCTGCAAAGTGCGTCAATGACTTTCCTGGCGCACTTCGATTTACACGAAACCACTGACTCCGATAATTCAATTTTCCGCCCGGCGCTTGCTGCTCGAGATGCTATAGCGCAAAAGCACTGGGACATCCCTGACGGATTCTATACAGTGGGGGACACCGCCAGACCGGCTGTTGAGTTTCAAACGGCGATCGTTAAGTCGGTGGAGCAGGTCACCCACATCGCGCCACCGAACGACGGTAAAATTATTGGCGAGACGTTGCAGCAACACGGAGTCATCAACTACGACGTAGGGGCTTTGGGTTTAGGTGTTGGTGTCACCTCAGCGAAATTTGTGACAACAACCGAAGTCTATCCCGACAGTTCCAAGGTCACGGCGGAGACCTGCATTGCGGCCCAGGTTGCGGCAATCACCGGTGGGCTGACTTACTTGAGCGAGCGTGCTTGAGCGAGAATGCCGACCGAGTGTGAGCCATTCGAGGATAGTGTACTTAAGTCGCCGGGTCGGCATCAATCAGGGAGTGCGAGTGACGCTGGAGACACAACTCCAAGGGCGTGATTTGAACTTAACTTTGCGGTTATTCGGGCATAGGTTGCGTTGATAGGGCCTCGATGGTTGATTGGATCGAAATGGGAAGATCGTATAAGCGGAACAGGTTTCCCGTCCAAAATCCGCGGCACAGAAGCTCGTGGATCTGATCTTTGCCTCAAGGGTTCCGTGAGTCGCGATTTACACCGAGTTTTTCGCTAAAAGATGGTCATTGTCTTACAGACGGACGGGTTGATCACTTAGGATGCTTCAGGCAGCGAGCGACGCACGATACTTGGGTTCATCAAGTCAATACGGGCTTGAACAACAGAAGTATCGGGAAGGTCAACGCAATGAGAGACTTCAAATATTTCAACAATCTGCGAAGCATAAGCTGTTTGACGATTTTAGCTTGGTTGGCAATGGCAGCCAACGCGAGCCCCAGTACGCCCGTGAGTTGCAGCGATAATTTGTCGGTGCCAGGGAAATACGTTTTAGAAAGTGACCTCACGTGTGACAAGCCATTGGAATTTAACGTCTCAGGCGTCCATCTGGATCTTGGCGGTCACACCTTAAGTTGCAGCAGTCCTGAACAGTGGCAATTCCCGCCTGCATCTGCCGATACCCCAACAAATGATCTCAATAAGTGGATTAGTGGAATTGAGGTGAATTTCGGTCTGAACACCTTCGGTCCTTCGGTAGCCAATATCAGCAATGCCGAGATCACGAACGGTTCAGTGACTAATTGTCATGATGGTATTTTTGTCTACCATACGGTGGATTCCAAATTTAGGCCTATGGATTTGTCAGGCAACCTGAGTGATGCTGACTGCTGCGCCGCCAGGGGGGGTGGAGTTACTTGAGTCTCACGACAACCATATCGTCAATAATGAAATGATGCGCAACGGGCAAGGGCTTGCTTTCTTTCAGTCAAATAATAACAAGGTGACTGGTAACACTTACCATCTTTCTCAGATGCTTTCGGCCGAATCACTTAGTGAGATGGTTTTTTGGTGAAAACGCCTTGTTAGGTCGCTTTATGATTGTTTGATCGAAGATTTACCGGGGCAAGCGTATAAAGCCAGTGAGATTAAAATTGATGCGTGAAGTGTGTTCTGGCAATCTAACGACGAGTCAGTATGTATTTTCAATCCTCCGAACATTTTGAGCTGAAGCTGAGATTGATTGACCATTAAATATCTATCGAATCTACTAGTTAAAGTCGAGACTGCCAATGACGTCAACACTCGTTAATGAAGAGAAAAGTACCTTGCCGCGTGATGATGATCACCCCTATAGAACCGGAGCTTGGCAGCCGAACACCAAGGAGTACGATGCCGTAGATCTTGAGGTTATTGGCGAGATTCCATCTGACCTCAATGGCGTCTACATTCGTAACACGGAAAATCCGCTGCATGATTCACTCGGGCGCTATCACCCATTTGATGGCGATGGCATGTTGCACTCCATGAGTTTTGACAATGGTCGAAGTCAATATCGAAACCGGTTCATTCGAACAGATGGGCTTGCGGCCGAAAATTCCGAAGGTAAGCCGCTGTGGGCTGGGCTGCGCGAAAGGCCGGAAATGTCGCTGCGAGATGGATGCGGGGCTCGAACCAGGCTAAAAGATTCTTCCAGCACTGATGTTGTCGTGCATGGAGGAGTTGCAGCGACCAGCTTTTATCAATGTGGTGGTATTTACGAGCTCGATCCCAGGACGCTAGAGACGATCGGTAAAGCGGCATGGACGGATGGCATAACCCCAGGCTGGGGTGTGTCTGCGCACACCAAAGTCGATGAAGCGACAGGCGAGATGTTGTTTTTCAATTATTCAACGCAAGCGCCTTACATGCACTACGGCGTGGTCAATAAAGCGCGAGAGCTGGTTCACTATATCCCGGTTGAACTGCCGGGTCCTCGTTTGCCTCATGACATGGCATTTACCACGAATTATGCGATTTTGAATGACCTGCCGCTGTTCTGGGATGCCGATGCCTTGAAGCAAGGTGCTTATGCTGTGCGCTTCCATGAGCTGCCAAGCCGTTTTGCAATTGTCCCCAGGCGCGGCCAACCTGAGAGTATCGTTTGGTTTGAGGCAAAACCTGCTTACGTACTACACTGGATAAATGCCTACGAAGAGGGTGACGAAATTGTCCTTGATGGGTATAGGCAAGACCCAGAGAAAGGCTCCCCAACTAAAGGGCTGCCCGACGTGCTCAAGCACTTCAGCTTTCTAGATATTAATTTCGTCGGTGCTCACGCCTATCGGTGGCGTTTCAATATGAAGACTGGTGCGGTGATAGAGGGTCCGTTGGAAGATGCGCTGTCGGAGTTCGGCATGATAAATCCGAACGTTGCTGGCAAGCCTTATCAGTATTCCTGGGCTATGACGACGAAGCCCGGCTGGTTTCTCTTCGACGGATTGGTGCGTCTTGACGCTAGGACCGGACAACGGCAGCAGTATAAATTTCCTGATGGCGTGTTTGCCAGCGAGAGTCCAATGGCGCCCTCGCAACAAGGTAAAAATGAAGACGACGGCTATGTCCTGACATATACCACTGACATGAACACCAACAGTTCGCAGTGTCAGATTTTTGATGCGCGGAATATTGAAATAGGGCCGATCGCCAAGGTGATTCTGCCGCAAAGGATCTGTATCGGTACCCACTCTTATTGGGCGGGTAAATAGGGGTCGCGACCGGTGCAAGAATGCTGGTCGATGCTACCAAGCAAGTATCAGGTTGCGCTGGCAACTATCAGATAGCGGGTGCAAGAAGAGTAGAAGAAATGGGGTCGGGGTAAAATTTACAAAATGAAGAAATGGGGTCGGAGTAAAGTCCCTGGGTAACCGCCACAGGTTACGCTGAGCCTGACATTAGACGCAGCAGCAGTCGAGGCGAGCGCGCAAAACCAATGGCCGCCGCGACCTTAAGGGCTGACGATAAGGGGTAAGGCAAGGTGTGAATGCCACCGTGCACTCTGATTTGCCCGGGTACAGGCATCGCTGGATGCAACCAGTCATGGACCGCCAGCAGACCGTTTACCTGTCGCGATTGCCGGGGCGTGAAGGTTTCGACGCCTAAGGCGGCGGCACCGCCGAAGGCAGCAGCAAACACAGGGTGGTCG
>Ga0075467_10003750_pt1 | contig 11554 bp, 9 predicted proteins | sample DEB08_DNA_9_FD_75067 | JGI IMG/M metagenome (GOLD analysis project Ga0075467, IMG submission 75067) | Aqueous microbial communities from the Delaware River and Bay under freshwater to marine salinity gradient to study organic matter... | ecosystem: Environmental > Aquatic > Marine > Coastal ...
CATTCTGGAGACCGTCTGGCAATGGATTTTCGATCCGGCCCAGCCATTTTTCGCACTCATCGCCACAGATGAGTCGGGCCAAGGCATCGGCCTGATGCACTTCCGGGAAATGGTATCGCCCTTACGCGGGGCCAAGATTGGCTTTCTCGATGATCTCTTTGTCTTGCCGGCGCTACGTGGCAGTGGTGTGGTGGAACAGCTCTATGAAGGCTTAAGGGCACAGGCCAAGCAACAGGGCTGGCCCTTTATGCGCTGGATGACAGCTGAAACTAACTATAGAGGCCGAGCGGTGTACGATCGGATCGCGGAGAAAACGGCTTGGCTGACTTATCAGATGAAGGTGGATTGACTTAGCCCGCGCAAATTTGACCGGCTGGGTAACAGATGGGGTGGCAAAACCGGTCTGATTGGCACAAAAATTTATCAACGGATGGCGATGGAAAAACGAGCGCCCGTTCGACCGGGCGCTCAAAGCAGCGCTAGACGATTCCGGAACCATTGCCACCACTGGACGGGCGGTTTGCGGCAATACCGGCGCGATAGTCCGCAGCCCGGTATGTGGCGATGGGATCAATGGCGCCGCCCTGGCGTAAGCGTGCCATCGCCAGTATTGGCGACACATCGACATTGAAGGCCTTTTTCAGTGTATTACTGGCCATCAGCGCATCGTTGTGTTCTTGGAAGTAATAGAGCGCGTCTCTATTGATTAGCAATGCCTTGATATAGGAGCGCTGCACTTCGGCGGCCGAGTTCATGAGGCTCTCAATCGGGTCGGTCACATTGTGTGATTGGTCCAACATATAGTTAGGGTTGAATCCCGGTTGCTGGCGCGCTTGCGCGTCGACCAATTCATTAAAGATCAAAAACTGTTGATAGGGGTGCAGTGAACCGCTGTCCAAGTCATCATCACCATACTTGCTGTCGTTGAAATGGAAGCCACCCAGTTTTTTAAATTGGATTAGGCGCGACACGATCATCTCAATATTGGTATTGGGCGCATGGTGCCCTAGGTCAACCAATGACTTGGCGCGGTCGCCCAATTCCATCGTTGCCAGGATGTTGGAGCCCCAATCCTGAATAACAGTGGAGTAGAAGGCCGGTTCAAACATCTTGTGTTCAATATGCATCTCCCAATCGCTGGGCAGCTCAGCGTAGATCTTATGCATGCTGTCCAGGTAGCGCTCGAAGGCGCGCTGAAAATGCTGTTGACCCGGGTGATTTGAGCCATCGCCGACCCATACGGTCAGTTTTTTGGAGCCCAGTTGCTGGCCCCATTGGATGCATTCTATATTGTGCGCAATGGCCTGGTCTCGGGCCTTGGCCGAGGTGTTGCTGAGGCTGCCAAACTTATAGGATTCAGCCTGTTTGGGCTGGTCCTGAAAAGTATTGGAGTTGATCGAATCCCAAGACAGGCCATAACTGTCGGCATGTTGTTTGAGCTCACTGAAGTCGTCTACCCTATCCCAAGGGAAATGGGGCGATACTCGGCTGGTGCATTGGCTTAACTGGTGAATTACTGCGCAGTCTTCGATTTTCTCGAAGATATTGCGTGGTTCCGCAAGGCCCGGGAAACGGGCAAAACGGGTGCCACCGGTGCCAGTACCCCAGGAGGGCACAGCTATATTAAAGCCCTGAGCTTGTTGCGTCAGGGTTTCAATATCCACGCCATCGCGCGCCAAGGTGACACCGAGGGCGTCGTAATCTTCATTCAGGCCGAGCGTGCTCTTGGTGTTTTCGCTGGCGATCAGGCCAGGCTCAATTCTATGATTCATTGTTATTATCCTCAGCTATTTCTATAGGGCAAAGAGTGCTCAGCGAGTAAAGGAGGGCGCATGGCCCGCATCAACATTAATGATATTGCCGGTCGATTTCGACGACTGGTCGCTGACCAGAAAGAATATCGAATTGGCGATATCCACCGGAAAGACATTGCGTTTTAACAGCGAGCGCTGACGATAGTGTTCCTCCAGCTCATCGGTACCCATGCTATAGGCTTCGGCCCGTTCTTCCTTCCACTTGCCAGTCCAGATTTTGGAGCCGCGCAGGACCGCATCCGGATTGACCACATTCACGCGAATCTGCAGCGGTGCACCTTCCAATGCCAGGCAGCGAGCTAAATGAATTTCCGACGCCTTCGCCGTACAATAGGCTGAGGCACTGGGTGAAGCAACTAAACCATTTTTAGAGGCCACAAAAACCATGGCACCACCACGGTTCTGTTGCTTCATTACTTTGAAGGCTTCGCGCGATGTTAAGAAGTAGCCAGTCGAAAGGATACTCATATTGCGTTCCCACATCGCCAATGATGTCTCATCGACCGGAGCTGATGACGCGATACCGGCATTGGAGACCAGGATGTCGATGCCACCATATTCTCGGCAGGCTGTCTTGATTGCGTCTATCACACTCGTTTCATCGGTCACGTCGGCCAACACGGAGCGAACAGCATCTAGGCCGAACCGCTCTGCCAATTCCTGCTGCACCGTGGCCAGGCTTTCAGCATCTATATCGGTCAGGACCACCACCGCGCCTTCGTTTAGCATGCGTTCGGCTGTCGCTCGACCGATGCCGCCGGCACCGCCGGTAATAAAGGCTATCTGACCGGCCAATGACTTCGGCTTGGGCATACGCTGCAGTTTGGCCTCTTCGAGTAGCCAGTATTCAATATCAAAGGCCTCTTGCTCGGGTAAACCGACATACTTTCCGGCGATCTGTGCGCCTTTCATAACGTTGATGGCGTTTATATAAAACTCCCCAGCGATACGCGCCGTGGCCTTGTCTTTGGCAAAGGAAATCATACCGACACCGGGGATCAAAAAAATGATCGGGTTCGCATCGCGCATTGCCGGGCTGTTGGCTCGCTTGCAACGCTGGTAATAGGCAGCGTAGTCGGCCCGGTAAGTTTTCAGTAGCTGATCTAATAATGGTTTGATGGTATCGGCATTGTCTGTTTTTGGATTAAACGGCAGCACCAGAGGCTTTATTTTTGTACGTAAAAAGTGATCTGGGCAGGAGGTGCCAAGGCTTGCGAGAGCAACCAGGTCGTTAGAGTTAACAAACTCCAATGCGACTGCACCTTCGTTGAAGTCGCCCACCATCGGTTGAGCCTCAGAGATCAGGCCACGGATCACCGGCATGATCTCTGCCACAAATGCTTGACGGACTGCTGGGGCCAACGCTTGATATTTTACGCCGCTGAAGGGCGCTCGATCGGCCAGCTTGGTGTCGAGCCACTGTTGTGCCTGATTGATGCTGAGCAAGGAATTTTCATAACAGCTCTTGGCGTCATCGCCCCACGTAAAGAGGCCGTGGGCCTCGAGAATCACTCCTCGCTTGGTTGGGTTGTCCGCGGCGAACTGATGCAAGCTCAGACCGAGTTCAAATCCCGGGCGTTGCCAGGGTAACCAGCCAAATTCACCTTTAAAGACTATTTCGGTCAGTTCACGACTGTTATCGGCTGCAGCAATAGCGATCACTGCATCCGGATGCATATGATCGACATGGCGATAGGGCAGGTAAGCGTGCAGCGGAGTATCGATGCTGGCGGCCCGGCTATTTAGGTTAAAAGTGCAATGTGGTAGGTAACCGACCATGGCATCCTCATCGCCAACCTGCTTAAACAGATTGATTAGGGACAATAGCTTCTCCATATAAAGAGTCGAAAATCCATCCAACTGCATCGTACCGATATCGCCGCCCGAACCCTTGACCCATAAGACATCGGTCGCTAAACCGGAGAGTGGGTCAATTTTACTAAGTTTGGCGGATGTATTGCCGCCACCAAAGTTGGTAATACGCTTGTCGCTGCCCAGGAGATTGGATCGATAGAGCAGTAATGCCTCTGGTGACAGGCTCTTGGCATGGGCATCGTCCCACAGAGAGGGCAAGGTTTGATCGGTTAGAGACATTATGAACCTCGATATTCTGATCAAAGTAAGTCTTAAGCGGACTTTTTGATCGATTTGTTGATAGATGTGATTGATAATGGCGATTCAACCAAAACAAAGCAAGCATTAACAATCATAAAGTATCAGAATCTAATTACTTTAGGCCTTAAACCAATCAAATTAGAGTTTTTTCCATCACTAATGATAATTAATGCTTGATAATGATTGAACTTGCGTCTAAATTCTTGCTGGAGATGACAATGCATGAGAAAGAACGACACCGAGTAATACTCTCTAAGGTCGAGCGCCAGCCGGTGGTGACCGTGGCACACCTGGTGAAGTTGTTGGGCGCCTCAGAAGCGACCATCAGGCGAGATATAGCGCAGTTGCATTTGGAGAAAAAGTTGCGCCGAATTCGCGGTGGAGCAGAAGCCATTGACCCGCAGAGTGCGGTGCAATTGGCAGGGCGGCCCTACTCATTAAATGAGCCGCTGAACGTCACGAAAAAGCGAATGATTGCCAAGGCTGCGGCGGAAATGTGTCATGACGGTGACTCGATCATTATAACGGCCGGCACCACAACCTTTAAGATGACGGAGTTTCTTAAGGAGCGCAGCTTACAAATTTTGACCAATTCGTGGCCCATTGCTAATGAATTATTTGCCAGCAGCCGCAACAGCATAACCCTCCCCGGAGGCAAGCTGTATCGAGAACAAAATATCATCCTGAGTCCGTTTCGGGATGATGCAAGCCGGCATTTTTATTCGTCGATTATGTTTGTCGGCGCACAGGGTTTGGGGCCGATTGGTTTAATGGAGGCGGACCCTCAGATAGCGCAAGGGGTAGAAAAACTTTTAGGGCAGACTGAACGGATAGTGGTCTTGGCCGACAGTTCTAAGTTCAAAAAGCGCAGCAGTTTAGTGGTCTGTGGCTTGGAGAAACTGGATACAGTAATAACCGATAGTGGAATCGATACAGCGTCCCGGACCATGTTAGAAGACGCAGGAGTGCGTCTGGTCATACCGGAAGTTAAAGATTTCGAGACTAATCACTAACCAGTGTTGTATTAGCCGAAACGCTATGCCTCACTGACAATAAAAACAACAGAGGTATAGAAGATGTTCACGAAACTCAAAACATTGGTTGCAATTTCCGCCCTCACATTGGCGGTCACCTCCGTCCAGGCCGCCGAAACCGTTAAGATTGGTTTGGTAGTGAAGGCGTTGGGTATTGGTTTCTTCGAGGCCGCCCATGAGGGCGCTAAAGAAGCCGCAGCAGAGATGGGCGATATAGAGGTTATCTATACCGGGCCAACAACGACTACAGCAGAAGGTCAGATTGAAACCATCAACGCATTGATCGCCCAGAAGGTTGACGCGATCGCGGTCTCGGCCAATGACGGCGATGCCCTAGTGCCAATCTTGAAAAAAGCCAAAAGCCGTGGCATCAAAGTTATTTCTTGGGACAGTGGCGTTGCGGATGAGGGTCGTATACTTCACCTGAACCCATCCAGCAATGCTCTAATTGGCGCCATGTGTGTGCAGTTAGCAGACGATGCAGTTAAGGCGACTGGCGCCCAGTCGGGTGAAGTTGCGATTTTATCCGCTACGCCGACCTCGACTAACCAGAATATCTGGATCGAAGAGATGAAGAAAACGCTCAAGGCCAAGTATCCTAACCTGACTCTGGTGGCCACCGTTTATGGCGATGACCTATCAGATAAGAGCTATCGAGAAGCAGTTGGCTTGATGAAGTCGTACCCAAATTTGAAAGCCATTATTGCACCAACAACGGTGGGCATCCTAGCCGCTGCGCAAGCGGTTGAAGATCAAAAAATGGTTGGAAAGATCTTTGTTACGGGCTTGGGCCTGCCATCTGAGTTGGCCGGTCACGTCGATCTCAACTCGATCAAAAGCTTTGCCATTTGGAACCCGATTGACCTAGGCTATTCCGCGACCATGCTGGCCTATAACCTGGTTAAGGGTAATGGCACTGCAACATCAGTCCCCATGGGCCGCATGGGCACCGCGCAGCTTGATGCAACCGGCAATGCCGCGATGTCGGATCCATTTATCTACGATGCCTCTAACGTGCACCAGTTCGCCGATATTTTCTAGACCGTTATAGCATCTGCAATGTCCACCGTACTGTGTACAGGTGGGCATTTTTTTACCGTAGAATAAAAGAATCCAGAGCTATGACTGCAACTCCTATCTTCCAATTACAGGGCATCAGTAAAACCTTTCCGGGCGTTAAAGCCTTGGATAATGTCGAACTGGCGCTCTACCCCGGTGAAGTTACCGCTCTGATGGGCGAAAACGGTGCTGGTAAATCGACCTTAGTAAAAATCATGACCGGCATTTATCAGCCGGACTCCGGTCACATCGAAATAGGCGGGCAAGCCACCACAATTGCCAATGCGCGTGAAGCCCATGCCTTAGGTATTACCGCGATACACCAGGAAACAGTATTGTTCGACGATCTGACGGTAGTTGAAAACCTCTTCGTTGGTCAGTACCTCTATAAGGGCTTCGGTATCGTACTGGATTGGCAAACCATGACTCGCCGCACCATTGAAATTTTGGAAATTCTGGGCGTGTCGCTCAATCCGCACGAGCTGCTAAGTCACCTCAGTATTGCCCAGAAACACATGGTTTCCATTGCCCGCGCGCTGGCCTTTGACGCCAAGATTGTGATCCTTGATGAGCCTACAGCGGCTTTGTCGCATCGGGAAATTGATGAATTATATGAGCTGATTGAGCGTTTAAAAGCACAGGGTAAGGCCATACTTTTTATCAGCCATAAGTTGGACGAAGTATTTCGTATTGCCGATCGCTACCATATTTTCCGCGACGGACAGCATATTAAGCAGGGTCTGATTCGCGATATCGATCAAGCGCAAATGGTCACTAACATGGTGGGCCGCAGTGTCGATCAGGTCTACCCCAAGCAGACAGTTGCATTAGGTGAGGTGGTGTTAGAGGTCGACAAACTCAGCCTCGAGCAAGAATTTGCCGACATCAGTTTCAATGTTCGCAGAGGTGAAATTATCGGGTTTTATGGTCTCATTGGTTCAGGTCGAACCGAAGTAATGCAGGCGATATTCGGTGCATCTGGTCAGCCTAACGGGACAATAAGCGTGCTCGGCGAAACAGTAACCATTCGCACACCGGCCCAGGCCATCGACCTGGGTATTGTGTATGTCCCAGAGGAGCGGCAAGCGCAGGGTACGGTATTGGAATTTTCAATCGCTAAAAACATTTCCTTGCCTCAGTTGGGCAATGTCTCACGGTTTGGCTTTATCCAGCCGGAGAAGGAATGGATCCTGGCCGATCAATATGCCAATCGGCTCCAGGTTAAAGCCTCAGGGTGGGGCCAGGAAGTAGGCAATCTGTCCGGCGGCAATCAGCAGAAGGTGGTGATTGGCAAATGGCTCGCGCGCGCGCCAAAAATCATTATTCTGGATGAGCCGACCAAGGGCATCGACATTGGCTCGAAGGCCGCCGTGCACGAATTCATCGGTGAACTGGTCGCCCAAGGTCTGGCGGTGATCATGGTCACCTCCGAACTATCGGAACTGCTGGGGTTGGCCGACCGAATGTATGTTATGGCCGAAGGTCGCATGCAGGGCGAGTTTTCCCGTGCCGACGCCAGTGCAGAAAAAATAATAAAAACTGCCATCGGCAGCTGAGGGTAACAAGATGCTTAATTTACTGCGTGCCAAGCTCAGGGAGATTTACCTGACGGCCATTATTCTAGTGATTGCCATCGCCGTGACCTTTAAGTCCGCCGATTTTATGACCTCGGGCAATATTATCGAGATATTTAATGACACCTCTATTTTGGCCATGCTCGCGCTCGGTCAAATGTTGGTGATCATTACCCGCGGTATCGATCTGTCAGTGGCGTCCAATTTGGCCTTAACCGGCATGATAGTGGCACTGATGAACACCCAATTCCCGGAATTGTCGATGGTCTATTTTATTGTCTTGGCCATCGTCGTCGGCATGGCCCTCGGCGCGATCAATGGTCTATTGATTTGGAAGCTTAGCCTGCCATCGATCGTGGTGACCTTAGGCACCATGGCGATTTTCCGCGGTGTTATTTTCATTATTAGTAATGGCACTTGGGTTAACAGTCATGAACTGAGTGAAGCCTTTATTAGCTTGCCGCGGACGGTTATTTTGGGTTTTCCCGTGCTCAATTACTTTGGTCTGGCCACACTGGCCGCCGTTATTCTGTTTGTCACCTATATCAAAGCGGGTCGGGAGATCTACGCCTGTGGTTCTAACCCTGCGGCGGCGGTCTATACCGGAATCGACGTCGGCAAAATACAGTGCCTAACCTTTGTTATTTCCGGCGCCATCGCCGGCCTGTGTGGCTATCTCTGGGTGGCTCGATACGCCGTCGCCTACGTCGATATTGCCAATGGCTTCGAACTGCAGGTTGTCGCCGCTTGTGTTATCGGTGGTGTTAGCATTGCTGGCGGGCGTGGGTCGATCATCGGCTGTATGTTGGGCTGTCTGTTCTTGGGTGTGATCAAAAACGCGCTGCCGGTCATTGGTATTTCACCGTTTTGGCAAATGGCTATCTCCGGATTTGTGATTATTGCCGCCGTGGTGTTGAATTCGAAGCCGGCGGGCAAGAAGAAGAAAATCATCTTAAAGCCCCAGTCAGCCGCCTTGGCGAGCTAACTGAACTGAGTAGAACTTATGTTAAATCAATTAAAAAATAAATCGGGTCTGTTCAAAGATAAGTCATGGGAAATTGCGCTATTGGGCGTCGCCGTGCTGGTGTTCATCTTTAACAGCCTGGCATCGCCTTATTTTTTGGACCTGTGGAATCTGTCCGATGCGACCTTTAATTTCACTGAAAAAGCGATAATCGCCTTACCGATGGCGCTGTTGATTATTGGTCGTGATATCGACTTGTCGGTGGCGTCGATTATCGCCATCTGTTCGGTGGCGATGGGTCTGGTGGCCCAGGCCGGTGGCGGCATTACGCTGATTGTGCTGACGGGTATGTCGGTCGGTATGCTAGCCGGCGCGATCAATGGTTTCTTGGTGACCTATTACGCGATCCCCTCTATTGTCGTGACCATTGGCACCATGAGCCTGTTCCGCGGTTTGAGTTATATTATTTTGGGTGACGGGGTGCTCAAGGACTATCCGGACGGCTTCAGTTTTTTCGGTCAAGGCTATGTTGTTGGGGCGTTATCGTTTGAGTTGGTGTTCTTTCTGGTTGTCGCGCTACTGTTCTATCTATTGTTACACCGAACCGTCTTTGGTCGGGTGGTCTTTGCGATCGGTAACAACCCGACAGCTGCTTTCTACTCTGGCGTGGCCGTTAACCGTTATCGCTTCTTGCTCTTTGTGCTGGTGGGCCTGGCCTCCGGCATCGCGTCGGTGATGCTGACCTCGCGTCTGGGCAGCACTCGTCCAACCATTGCCTTGGGTTGGGAGCTCAGTATCATCACCATGGTGGTCTTGGGTGGGGTAAATATTCTCGGTGGCTCCGGGTCCATTCTCGGCGTTGTTATTGCTGTATTTTTGATGGGACTGGTAACCTTCGGTCTGGGCCTGCTCAACGTACCCGGAATCGTGATGTCGGTGGTGATCGGGATGATGCTGATTGGAGTGATCAGCATCCCGGTTTTATTGAAGAAATATCATGCTCGTGTCGGGGCAACGTGATGGTGACCAGCTGCTTTAAAATGTTTCTCAACCCAGGCGAACTCGATGAATATACCCGTCGGCATGACGCCCTGTGGCCAGAGTTATCGGCCTTATTGAAGGGGCAGGGCATTGTTGACTACCGAATCTATTTCGATGCGGACACCGATCAGTTGATTGCATTGCTGAGCCACGACGGGCGACTGTCCGATGCCGACCTGAAGGCGGCCCCTATTATGCAACAGTGGTGGCAGTATATGGCCGAACTGATGCAGACCCACGCCAATAACGAACCCATTAGCGTGCCCCTCACATGTGTGTTTACCTTGGACTGAGCGATGCTAAGCGTTGATGCGATTCTGGATATTGGTAAAACCAATATCAAGCTGAGTCTATTTCCAACCGACACCGAGATATCGGTCGAGGTCCGTAAGCTGGTAAATCGGTCAATGCAGTGTAACGCCTATTTGGCCTTTGATACCGACCGCATCTGGTCGTGGTTTATCGCCAGTTTGACACAGCTCAGCGCTGACTATGACATCGACCGGCTTACTGTTTGCACCCATGGCGCAGCGGCCGCGTTGGTCGATGACCAGGGTTTGGTGTTCGCTATTGCCGACTATGAAGACCGGTGTTTCGAGAGTTTGGGCAAGGCCTACCCACGCCCCGCCTTTGCTGAAACTTACAGCCCGGCGCTGCCCGCTGGCTTGAACTTAGGCCGGTCGGTCCATTGGTTGGCGCAGCTCGATCCGGACCGTTTCGCACGTGTGCAGTCGATTCTAATGTATCCACAATACTGGATTTGGCGCTTAACGGGTGTGGCCTGTTCTGAAGTAACGTCTCTGGGCTGTCACACCGACTTCTGGAATCCGCTGTTGGGTGATTTTTCCTCACTGGTCGACGACTGTCGGTGGCGCGACAAGTTCCCGCCGCTGGTTAAGGCCGGCGCCCTGGTCGGTCGGTTGGATCCCGTTCTCTCCACTAGCGCCCATTTGAACCCTGCCTGCAGCGTCTTCAATGGCATCCACGATAGCAATGCATCGCTCGTGCCTTATATCCTCAATGCCAGCGGATCTGCCGTGGTCCTATCCACTGGCACCTGGTTTATTCTCGCTAAGCTGGGTGGCGTCGCAGACCTCACCGATAATGGCGAATTCTTTGCCGGGCACATAGATGAAGCTCGGGACATGTTGTTAAACAGCAATTTTAACGGCGAGCCGGTCCCGAGCAGCCGCTTTATGGGCGGTCGGGAATGGCAGCTGATCAACCCAAGCGGTAACAAAGATGGCAGTTGGGCTGATGTTGACCGGTTAATTGACATGGAATTGTCCCTGAGCCCCTGTTTCGCTGAAACCGGTGGTCCCTTTCCGACCGAGATGGGCGTCGTCGAGTTAGCCAGTCGTGCCTTAACGGAGGTCGAGCGGTCGGCGGCGGCCACGCTCTATATAGCTCTGATGACCGACTACTGCCTGAGTCAGTTAGGTCCAGTTGAGACTCTTTATATAGAGGGGCCGGTCAGCCACAATCGGCTCTTTATTCAGTTGCTGGGCTGTTTGCAAACCGATCTAAAGATTGTTGCCAGTCCGGGAACCGGGACCAGTACCGGTTTGCTCAGACTGATGCGCGACCAAGAGGGTGTTGGGGATCCGGTCGATATGCCCGCCGAAAGCATCGAAGGCGATGACGTCGGCTTGCTGAACTATCGGGCGCGTTGGCGGGCCGATCGAGTCAAAGCAGAGAAGGCTTGAAAGTCCGACATATGTGCCTGATTCGGGGTTTCTTGTTAAAAAACGTTGCTCGCGTTATGGTGACTTTTTCCGTTCAAGCGAATCCATCATGCACACAGAACTGGCTGAAACCGGTAAGTTACAGGAATTGCTCGGCCGACTCGGAGCCGGGCTGGACACCTTTCAAGAATTCACCCATCTCGATGCCCAGCATCCGAGCAAGGATTGGCAGAGCCAGTTAACCACCGCCTTACCGCAACAGGGTGAG
>Ga0075467_10003754_pt1 | contig 11539 bp, 11 predicted proteins | sample DEB08_DNA_9_FD_75067 | JGI IMG/M metagenome (GOLD analysis project Ga0075467, IMG submission 75067) | Aqueous microbial communities from the Delaware River and Bay under freshwater to marine salinity gradient to study organic matter... | ecosystem: Environmental > Aquatic > Marine > Coastal ...
CAAGACAACAATTCGCGGCGGTCTTCAGGGGAAAGAAAATTCGATCGGATCATAAGGCGAACAGAATCTAACACGATCAAATCGTCAAGAAACTATTCGGATCCTCAAGGACTCGGAGTATAAGCAAAATTGAACTGTGAAAATGAAAGCGGGCGGGAATAGCCATTGCCTTGCCCGCCCAAAAGTTACCCTCGCAGCTTGTGGTGCAGCACGATCGGGACAACCAGTTCTTCCTCATCGGTCAGATGCCGCGTCAAAAACGCTTCAATGGCGCAGGTGTGTTTCAGCAGGATACCGGCCTCATCATAGGCTTGTGCTGGTTCTAGCTGGGTCAGTTTGATTGCTCGGTTGCCCGTACGTTGAAATGCCTCCAACACTTTGTCCAGCTCCACGTGATCGCTTTCCAGCATGTCCAAGCCTTGTTCAAACTGCGGATCAGCGCGGGACAGTTCAGGAAAGAACAAACGGTCCTCCCAACTGTGATGACCATGCAGATTGCGCACCAACAGATCGCCGTAATAGCCAAACCGCTCGGCAAATTCATCCTGCGAGCGGGTTTTGTCCAGCATTGCCTCGGTTTCTGCCCGACTAAGGGCGGCAAGTTGGCGAAACATTTCATGGGCGCTCATCCAATTCTGGATAGAGCGGGCGAAGTTCGGGTGACCCGGCCAAGCTTCGCGCGGGTAATTCCGAAGCAGGGTCTGCATCTCGGTTGGCAGGCCCTGACGAGTGTGAATATTGTGTTCCATTCAGGCTAAATGGGCGTGTGTTATAAAATGACAATGGCCGCCCCGCTTTCGCAGGGCGGCCATGCAATTAGCGCAACGATTTTTAGTTGCGGGCCTTGTCGACCATCTTACCTTTGGAGATCCAAGGCATCATGTCGCGCAGCTTTTTGCCGACCAGTTCGATCTCGTGCTCGTCGTTGGAACGACGGGACGCTTTGATTGTGGGCTGACCAACGGCGTTTTCCAGCATAAAGTCGCGGACGAATTTGCCGGACTGGATGTCGGACAAAACGGCCTTCATGCGGGCCTTTGTCTCATCGTAAGGCAAGATGCGCGGGCCGGAAACGTACTGGCCATATTCTGCAGTGTTGGAAATCGAGTAGTCCATGTTGGCGATGCCGCCTTCATAGATCAGGTCGACGATCAGTTTGACCTCGTGCAAGCACTCGAAATAGGCCATTTCAGGCTCGTAACCTGCTTCAACCAGCGTCTCAAAGCCCATGCGGATCAGTTCTACAAGACCGCCACACAGCACTGCCTGCTCACCAAACAAGTCGGTTTCGCATTCCTGACGGAAGTTAGTCTCAATAATGCCGGAACGCCCGCCACCGATGCCCGAGCAATAGGACAGGCCCAACTCCATCGCGCGGCCCGTTGCATCCTGGTGCACGGCCACAAGGCAAGGCACGCCGCCGCCCTTGGTATATTCGCCGCGTACGGTGTGGCCGGGGCCTTTTGGCGCCATCATGATGATATCAACGCCGGGCTTTGGCTCAATCAGGCCAAAGTGGATGTTCAAGCCGTGGGCGAATGCCATCGCAGCGCCTTCGCGCAGGTTGTCATGCACGTATTTCTTATAGGTTTCAGCCTGCAATTCGTCGGGCATGGTGAACATGATCAGGTCACACCAAGCCGCAGCTTCAGCGATGCCCATAACTTTCAGGCCTTCGGCTTCGGCTTTCTTGGCCGATGGCGAGCCTTCGCGCAGAGCAACAACCAAGTTCTTTGCACCTGAATCGCGGAGGTTCAACGCGTGGGCGTGGCCTTGGGAGCCATAGCCAAGAATGGCGACCTTTTTGTCTTTGATCAGGTTGATGTCGCAGTCACGATCATAATAAACGCGCATGATAGAATCCTTTGGGTTTCGGGCCTCGGGGCCATTGATGAGCGCAGAATAGGGGTTTTTGCCAAGCATCTGGTGCATAGTTTGACCTATTGGCATAAATATGCAAAAAATCATGCGCGATATACCTTATATGTGAAATATTCATGCAAATAGATGATACTGACAAACGCATCTTGCGCCATTTGCTGGCAGATCCGGCCTTGCCCAATGCGCAATTGGCTGAACGAGCTGGGGTTACCGCTGCAACGTGTTGGCGACGTTTGGAACGGATGCAGGCGGCAGGTTTAATCGCGGCACCGGCGGCGGTAATAAACTGGCGCGCGATGGGGTACGAGGTTGAGGTAAGCCTGCGCTTTAATCTGGATAAAACTGAACCGCGTGCCTTTGACGAATTTCTGGCGGCGGCGCGTGAGGTGCCGGAAGTCATTGCAATTGAAACCTTTTTGGGCAGGGTTGATGTGCGCCTTAACGTCATCGCCCGCGATATGGCGCAGTACCAAGAGGTGTACCGCAGACGCATTCTGGCCTTGCCGCACATCGCGGATATTGAGGCGTTGATGTTGATTGCCACTATTAAAGACGAAAGCGCGTTGCCCCTATGATCGACCTTGATGACCTTGATCGCGCTTTGTTGCGTGCGCTGTCGCGTGATGCCACGACAAGTGCGGGCGAACTTGGCCGACGCTTGGGGTTAAGCCAGCCTGCCACTTGGCGGCGCATCAAACGGCTGGAGGAGGCGGGGATTCTTGGCGCGCGGCGGGTGGCGGTGAATCGTCCGGCGTTAGGTTTTGGGGTGACGGTGTTTTTGGGGATAAAACTCGCGACCAAGGGCCGGGTGTCTTTGGAAGATTTTGAACGCGCGGTCACAGCTATCCCTGAGGTGCAGGTGGTGCAGCATGTTTTAGGGCTGTTTGACTACCGCTTGCGCGTCGTTGCCCGCGATATTGCCGATTTTGAACGCGTTTTGCGGCGACGGATTATGACCTTGCCGGGTGTCGGGCAGGTAGAGGCGAATGTGTTGCTGACAGAAGAGGTGTTGCCGGGCCCATTAGGCTAAAGGGGGGCGCGCGTGGCCCCCCTATAATTTTTAGTCCTGATGCCGTTCCAACGGGGCTGCCAACCATTCACGGCCCTTCAGCATTGCGTTCCAATACAGCCACGGCAGGAAATTGGCTTTCAAAACCCAGCCCAGCCGCCGTGGCTTGGTGCTATCCCACGGGAAGGACGGTAAAAGTTTGCCGCCATAGCCAAACTCGGCAACAATCGCGCGGCCATGTTCCACCGTCAGCGGGCAAGACCCATAGCCATCGTAGGCGTGGGTCGCGGTATTACCATCCATCACCGACAGCAGGTTCACGGCGACAATCGGCGCTTGCTTGCGGGCGGCGGCGGCAGTCTTGGAATTGGGGGTGTTGCAGCTATCGCCGACACCAAACACATTGGCGAAACGGGTATGTTGCAGGGTTTTTGCGCTAACCTCGACAAATCCAGCCGAATCTGCCAGCGGGCTTTGGGCCACTGCCGCAACCGCGCGCTGTGGCGGTGTGACGTGCAGCATATCAAATTCCACTACCGACTCAATCACATTGCCATCGGCATCGGTTTTGGCAAAAGTGGCCTTATGGTTCGGGCCATCGACCGCGACCAGTTTACTGCCGAAACTGAGATGCGCATCATAGCGTTTCACATATTCCATCAGCGGAGGCACATATTCTTTGACGCCAAACAGGGACGGGCCTGCGTTGTGAAACTGCACATTGATATTGCGCAAGTCACCGGCTTTTTCCCACAGGGAGCAGGACAGATACATCGCCTTTTGTGGCGCGCCGGGGCATTTGATTGGCATCGGTGGTTGGGTAAAGATCGCGCTGCCCTTTTTGAGATTGGTCGCGAGCTTGTAGGTGTAAGGTGCTAAATCATAACGATAGTTTGAGGTTACACCATCTTTGCCCAAGGCATCGGACAAGCCGGGGATCGCATCCCAATCGGCGGTGATGCCAGTTGCAACAACCAACATACTATACTGAAGCGTGCGGCCATCGGACAAGGTGACCTGATTTTCCTCAGGCTGGAAACTGGCCGCGGCGCCTTTAATATGGGTCACGTTTGCTGGCATCACGCTTGTCATGCTGCGCCGGGTGCTGGGGGCTTGAAACACGCCACCGCCAACCATGGTCCAGCCGGGTTGATAATAATGGTCGTCCGAAGGCTCGACCACAGCAATATCAAGCCCACGTCGGCGCTTTAGTAAACTCGCGGCAGTTGCAATGCCAGCGGCACCCCCACCGATGATGACGATTTGGTGTAAGGTCACTCTTGGCTCCTTCCTCGCAAAAGATAATCACATATGAATGTGTTTTATTGCTTGAAGTCACGCAGAAACTGCTTTGAAACTAGGAAATCAAATTCCAGAAGGATAAATCATGCCCGCCTTGCACCCCGAAATAGACCCCAACGGGCTTGAAGAATTCTCGGTCGTTTTCACAGACCGCTCGCTAAATCACATGTCGGCGAAGTTTCAGAGTGTGATGCGTGAAATTTCGAGCACTCTGCGTGAAGTGTATGCGGCCGAGGCGGTGGCCGTGGTGCCGGGTGGCGGGTCCTATGCGATGGAAGCTGTGGCGCGGCAGTTTGGCCGGGGCGCGCGGGTGATGGTGGTGCGCAATGGCTGGTTTTCGTATCGCTGGAGCCAGATTTTCGAAGCGGGCGGGTTTGCGGCCAACGTTGATGTGGTGATGGCGCGGCAGACCGGCAACGCCCCTCGGGCGCCGTATGCCCCGCCGCCGATTGCTGATGTTGTCGCGCGTATTCACGAGGCCAAGCCTGAGGTGGTTTTTGCCCCACATGTCGAAACCAGCGCAGGGATCATTTTGCCCGATGAGTATATCGCGGAAATGGCTGCCGCCGCGCATGAGGTGGGTGCGCTTTTGGTGCTCGATTGCATTGCCAGCGGGTGCATCTGGGTCGATATGGCTGCCACCGGGGTGGATGTGGTGATCACGGCCCCGCAAAAGGTGTGGTCGGCCAGCCCGTCTGCAGGCTTGGTGATGATGTCCGCGACGGCTGCTGCACGGTTGGAGGGGACAGTTTCGGACAGTTTTGCACTGGATTTGAAAAAGTGGCGCAGCATCATGGCGGCCTATGAAAACGGCGGGCATGCCTATCACGCGACCATGCCGACGGATGCGTTGGTCGGATTTTTGGATGCGGTGCGCGAGACCAAAGCAATGGGCTTTGCCCAAGCGAAGGCCGCGCAATGGGAGTTGGGCCGGGCTGTGCGCGCGCTGTTTGCGGCAAAAGGTGTGAAGTCTGTTGCCGCTGAAGGCTTTGCAGCTCCTGGTGTTGTGGTGAGTTATACCGATGATGCGGCTGTGCAAAACGGTGCCAAATTCCGTGAGCAAGGTTTGCAAATCGCGGCGGGTGTACCGTTGCAGGTGGGCGAGGGGGCCGAGTTTCAAACCTTCCGTATCGGATTGTTCGGGCTTGATAAACTGGCCGATATACCCGGGACTGTTGCGCGGTTGGAGCGGGCGGTTGAGGCTGTTTTTTGATCTGTTAGGGCAGGTTTCAGGTATTTTTACCAAGATGAAAACGGGGCTTTAGCGCAGGCCAAGCCCTGCTTTCATCAAGGTTTTGCGCAGGGGGGCTGCGGAGTATAGCGCCCTTAGGGCCGAGGCTCGCAGGTCGCGCAGGATTGGCGCGCCCATCATTGATGCCCGGTTCAGCGCGTCGATGCCTGCGACACGGGCTTGGACCTCTAGGTGGCGGCGTTTGTGATATGTTTCCAGCATTTTGGCGCTGCCTAAGTCTGACGGGTTGGCCAGCGCCAGTTCCCGCAGGGTCGCAAGATCGGCCAAGCTCATGTTCAAACCTTGCGCGCCGATAGGGGGGACGACATGGGCGGCCTCGGCCATCAACGCGATGCGTTGGCCAGACATGCGCGCGGCGATTTGGCTGATGATTGGCCAGATGGTCAGCGGGCTGGTGCGGGTCATGGGGCCAAGGATATGGCAGGCCCGCAGGTTCATTTCGGCCTCAAACTCGGGTTGCGGCAAGGCGGCCAACCGCGCGATTTCTGGTCCTTCCTCCATCCAGACCACGGCCGATGCAGGCAGGCCTTGGTGGTCGGGTAGCGGGACCATGGTAAAGGGGCCGCCCGAACGGTGCACCTCGGTGGAGACGTTTTCATGCGGGATGGGGTGGGTGGTGGTAAAGGCCAGCGCTTTTTGACCGTAGCGCATGGTTTTTACAGGGATTCCAGCGGCTTGGCGCACGGTGGAGTTGCGGCCATCCGCGCCAACCAACAGACGCGCGCGCCAAGAACTGCCGTCTGAAAGGCCTACCAGCGCCTCAGCCTCGCGGGGGGTGACGTGGGTTGTGGACACGCCGGGGCGGAAGGTCACGTTGGGCAAGCTTTCCAGATGCGCCACCATTTCGCGGCGCAAAAGCCAGTTGGGCAGGTTATAGCCAAAGGGGTTCTCGGAGAGTTCAAAAGCGTCGAAATCGCGGGTTAGGCGCGCTTGACCGGGTGGCCCACCTGCATCGGCGATACGCATGATTTGCAAGGGCGCGGCAAAGCGCGCGAGGCGATCCCAGAGCCCGATCTCTTGTAAAAGGGCGACCGAGGGCATCAAAAACGCCGTGCTTCGCAGGTCGGCACCGGCTGTGTCGCGATTGATGACCGGCGCACTTGGGTCTACGCAGAGCACAGAAAACCCAGCGTTACCAAAGGCCACGGCCGCCGAGAGGCCAGCGACGCCGCCGCCCGAAATCAAGATATCAATGGTTTGACGGGTCATCTTGGTGGCCTCCTTGTTGCGCAAAGATAGGGTTTTGCGGCGTGGCGTCCACAGGATAAAACGCCGCTGCTAGCCTAGCGTGATCGCAATCAGGTCCACCAGCATGACGGGCACAAAAAACAGCGCCGTCATGGCTAGTGCGACCAAGCCCCAAGTTTTCACGCCAAGCACGACAAGGGTCACCAAAATAACCAAAGCGTAGTAAATACTGTTGATATCAGTTTTGATATCGCGGGCGAGCGTGCCTAGGATGGGCGTTGCGTAAAAAAGCCGCTTTAAAAAGGGGGCCTGCTCAACTCTCTGCGTCATTTTGATCCTCCTGTTGGGACGATATATAGGAGCGTTCGGTTCCAGGCGTAGGCGGCAGTTTGACGCGGGGCTGTGTCGCAGTGGGTTAACCGACCAGTTTGGCCAAAAAATCAGTCAGATTATCAGTATGATGATGAATGTGATCCGCAGGTTCGGCTGTTGGTGTCACATGAACCGTGCGCATGCCCATTTCATGTGGGGCCACAAGGTTACGACTATCATCTTCGAACATCGCGCCATGGGTTGGGTCAAGGCCATCACGCGTAAAAATGGATTCAAAAGCGAGGCGTTCGGGCTTTGGGCGAAACCCCGCATGTTCGACCCCGTAGACTGCGTCAAACAATCCAGACAAACCGCGCGCGGCCAAAACACGTTCTGCATAGGGGGCCGACCCGTTGGTATAGACAATGCGACGACCGGGCAGGGCGCGGATATGGGCGGCCAATGCGGCATCTTTTTCTAGCTTTTCCAATGATATATCATGCACGTCGGTCAAATATGGTGCGGGATCGACGCCATGTTCGCGCATCAACCCCGCCAAAGTTGTGCCATATGTTGCCCAATAATGGCGGCGCAACCGGTCGGCCTCGGGGCGCGCAACTTTTAGGCTTTGCATCACCCAATCGGTCATCCGCACCTCTATCTGATCAAACAGGCGGGCGCTGGGGGGGTAAAGCGTGTTATCAAGGTCAAAGACCCATTGGCGAACATGTGCGAAATCTGGTGCTTTCATGGGGGTGAAGGTAGGGTGGATCCGAGGGGTTAGCAATCTGTAAGCGCGTGCGATTGCGGTTGAGGTTGCGCGATCTGCCCGCTAATCTTGGCCCGACTACATAAAGCGATAAAAGAGGCCGAGTTTGCAAAAAGATGCCTATACCCTGATCCTCGAGGCGATTGATGCAGGGCTTTATAAACCCGGCGACAGGTTGGTCGAATCAGAGTTGGCAGAGCGGTTTGGCGTGTCGCGCACCCCGGTGCGAGAAGCATTGCAGCGTTTGGAAACCCAATCGATGTTGACGCGCGATGGCCGCAGCCTGATTGTGGCCTCCTTGGATCATAACCAGTTGGCCGAACTATATGCGGTTCGCACCGAGTTGGAAGGACTGGCTGCGCGGCTGGCCGCCCGCCATGCTACCGAAGAAGAAATGCGTGTTTTGCGGTCGATGGTCGATGAGGACAAAGCACTTTTGGGGGGCGATCCGCGTACGCTCAGCCGCGCGAACAAGCGTTTTCACAAGCAGATCCATCTTGCCTCACACAATCGGTTTTTGGTGCAGCAATTGGATTTGGTGCATCGTTCCATGGCACTTATGGCCACGACATCCTTTGCGGCCGAAGGGCGCGATGCGATCGGCTTGGCCGAACATGATGCCATCGTGGCTGCGATTGAGACGCGCGATGGCGAGGCAGCCTATCAAGCGTTGCGGGGCCATATTTCCAAAGCGTTTGAGACGCGGTTACGGATTGATGCAGGCGAGGTGAAGACGCGCTAGGCCCTTAGTCTGGCGCGTCCTGGTCAAAATGGCCGTGGCTGGTTTTATCCCAGTAAAACGGTTTTGCGATCATTTCCCACGCGGCTTTGTAGGATGCCAAGGCTCCCAGCGGAAAGTAAAAGTGCAAGGACAGCACCCACAGCAGGCTCATCTTATGTTGGGTTTGGCGTAGGCTTATAATGTTGAGGGTTATGTTGATCACCTCGGTAAAGAGGTAGAGGCCCAGCAACCCTAGCATCACAATTGGGGGCAGGGTTCCCGCCAAAGGGTGTGGAAGGCCGAAGGTAACGAGCCAAAACGACCACAGCACCGGGGCTAGTAAGAATTGCGACAAGGTGCAGAGGAACAGCACCTGAAAGCCAAAAAACTTCCAAGGGCCAAGTTGGTGCAGAAGGAGGCTGGGGCTGCGCATGTGAACCGCCCAGGTCATCATATAACCTTTCAGCCAGCGTGAGCGTTGGCGCACCCATGGCAAGGCGCGGCAGTTGGCCTCTTCGTGGGTGACCGTTTCCAACAGTTCGGCGCGGTAGCCGTGGCGGGCCAGCCGCATCCCCAAATCGGCATCCTCGGTCACGTTATGCGCATCCCAACCGCCCAATTCTTCCAAAGCGGCGCGGCGGAAAAACAAGGTCGTGCCACCCAGCGGAATAGCAAGGCCCAGTTTTTGCAAGCCCGGCAGAATGATCCGAAACCAAGCAGCATATTCCATTGTAAAACAACGAGATAACCAGTTTGTTTCGGGGTTATAGAAATCCAGAACCCCTTGCAAACAGGCGACATCGGCGCCGCGTTGATAAAAACTGTCCACCACCTTGCGGATCTGGCTTGGTTCAGGTGCATCCTCTGCGTCATAGACCCCGATGATCGACCCACGGCACAGGTCCAGCCCGAAATTTAGCGCGCGAGGCTTGGTTTTCAGTGGACCATCCGGCACCATGACAACCCGCATCCAAGGCGGTAGTTCAACGGCTTTCAAGGCGTCGCAGGTCAGATGGTCCTCTTCCTCGACCACCAAGAGGATATCCAGCAGATCGCGGGGATAGTCCAATCTGTCCAAGCGCCGGATCAGGCGGGGGGCGATGTCGCCTTCTTTGAAAAGCGCCACCATGATGGAAACGACGGGGAGGCGCGCGATGATAGGGACTGGGGGGGACGACTCTTTGCGGCGGAACGCGGCCATCACCGCGCTAGTGCGCAGGGCGGTTGATAAGGCGAGCGTAAGGGTTGCCCAGAACGTAAAAACCAGCGCCATTATATTGGGGGAAAGCCACAGCCCCAAGGCAAATAGCGAAAAGCCCATGGCAACCTTGATCGCCAACCCTTCGCGCCCCCAATCGCGGCAGCTTTCAGAAGCTGCAACGCGGTTTTCAGCGGCATGGTTCAACTCTTGCGCACGGGCCTTCATCACTGCGGCTTGAATTTGCGAAGCTGGCGCAAGGGCCATCACTACTGGGCCAAGCTCTTCGCGCAATTTTTTGTAATGTTTAACGAAATCTTCAGGATAGGCGGTAGCTACCACGACCACATTCCCAACCATCTGCCATGGAAGCAGGCTTTCCCGCAGGCATTTTGCCGCGCCCAGGCAGTCAATCAAACGCGGGTCGGCGGGGTTGGCCAAAGGATCGATCAGGCGTACATTCCAATGCTGGGCCTGCGCCTCATACAGATGTTTTTCACTGATCAATTGGCGCGACAGCAAAATATCGCACAGGCGCCCACGATTCCGCTTTTGCAACGACAGTGCCATCACCAGATCATCGGGCGAAAGCAGTCCGTCCCGCAACAACGCAACCCCTAGACTGCGCAGCGATGGCGCCGTAACCGCGATCTGCCGTCCGCCCGCCCGTTTTTGGGTGACTTGCGGTGCTGGCCCAGCGTCGCTCAAACGGTCGACGTCGGGCGCAAAAGTGTGGAAGACTGCGGTCATGGTTGTCCCCGTGTTTGACCAAGCCTTGACAAGTCACGGTTAACAACGGGTTAACGGCCTAATTTTAAACGGATTTTTCCAAACTGAAAACCTGTTGTGGTGGTAAAAAACTTTGCGGCAACTATATGTGGAACAGCGTAGTGGTGGTTTAGGCTGTGCGCCGTGCCTTCATTGCCGCCGCGAATCGCTCAAACAGATAATAGCTGTCTTGCGGGCCTGGGCTGGCTTCGGGGTGGTATTGCACCGAAAACACCGGCTTGCCGTCTAGCGCGATGCCACAGTTTGACCCGTCAAACAGGCTGACATGCGTTTCACGTACGCCTGCGGGCAGGGTTTGTGCATCCACGGTAAAGCCGTGGTTCATCGACGTAATCTCAACCTTGTTGGTGTCGTAATCTTTAACCGGATGGTTGGCGCCGTGGTGCCCGTGGTTCATCTTGATGGTTTTACCCCCCAAGGCCAGCGCAAGCATTTGATGCCCAAGGCAAATTCCAAACACTGGGATATCGGCTGCAAGCACGCCTTTGATCATACTCACGGCGTATTCGCCCGTTGCCGCAGGGTCACCGGGTCCATTTGACAGGAAAACACCTTCGGGGTTCAGGGCCAGCACATCTTCGGCTGTGGCGGTGGCAGGCAGCACCGTTACATCACAACCAGCCGAGGCGAGGCAGCGCAGGATGTTCCGCTTTGCACCAAAATCCACAGCGACTACGCGCAGGCCGTCGCCGGTTCGCTTGGTATAGCCATCAGGCCAAGCCCAACGCATTTCATCCCAGCGATAGCTTTGTGCGCAGGTCACGTCTTTGGCCAAATCCAAGCCTTCCAGCCCACGCCATGCGCGTGCGGCACTTACCAGTGCCTCAATATCAAAATCCCCGTCGGGATCATGGGCCAAGGCCACATGCGGCGCGCCTTGTTGGCGGATAGCACGGGTTAAACGGCGGGTATCAAGCCCGCCAATCCCGATCCGGCCTTTGGACAGCAGCCACTGGGTCAATTCTGCAGTTGCGCGCCAATTCGAAGGCTCGGTAGGGTCCCATTTTACGACCATGCCTGCGGCGACGGGATCGCTTGTTTCGTCATCCTCGGGGGTTACACCGGTGTTTCCGATGTGGGGGAAGGTAAAGGTAACAACCTGGCCCGCATAGGACGGG
>Ga0075467_10003755_pt1 | contig 11536 bp, 12 predicted proteins | sample DEB08_DNA_9_FD_75067 | JGI IMG/M metagenome (GOLD analysis project Ga0075467, IMG submission 75067) | Aqueous microbial communities from the Delaware River and Bay under freshwater to marine salinity gradient to study organic matter... | ecosystem: Environmental > Aquatic > Marine > Coastal ...
GTGCAACATGGTGTGGCTGACATTGCCCTTCGCGAAATCCGCAAACGCCCCAACGAAGAGGTCATGTTGCGCGGACTGGTCGAACGACAGGTCGACTGCATCGCGGGATATTTGGTGCATCGTGCCGGTATACCTGCGATCGATTTGGCGGCGTTGTTTCAGGATGACCCGCTTGGCCGCCCGCATTGGGGGCGTGATCCGCTGCGGGTTGGTCCCGTCGTTGCAGTCACCATCGCGGCGCGTGCTGAATGGTTTGCACGCGGGCACGCCGGGGATATCGGGGCGTGTTCCCCCGGTGAATTCACGGGATTGGGATTGATAAGGGCCTTAAAAGACTAACTTATTCCCACTCGATCGTACCCGGAGGCTTGCTTGTGATATCGTAAGTGACGCGGTTGATACCTTGCACTTCGTTGATGATCCTGGTTGCGGTTTCACCAAGGAATTCATGGGTAAACGGATAATAATCCGCTGTCATTCCATCCACAGACGTAACTGCCCGCAATGCGCAAGCAAAGTCGTAAGTGCGACCGTCGCCCATCACACCCACTGTACGCACAGGCAGGATCGCCACAAAAGCTTGCCAGATTTCATCATACAACCCGTGTTTGCGGATTTGATCGATGTAAACGGCATCTGCCTTGCGCAGGATTTCCAGCTTTTCGCGGGTAATCTCGCCGGGACACCGAATTGCCAAACCAGGGCCGGGGAAAGGATGACGTCCGATGAAGGATTTGGGCAAGCCCAATTCGACGCCAAGCGCGCGGACTTCGTCCTTGAACAACTCGCGCAGGGGTTCGACCAGTTTCAGACCCATCTTTTCGGGCAAACCGCCGACGTTGTGGTGGGACTTGATCGTGACCGACGGACCGCCAGAAAAGCTCACGCTTTCAATGACATCAGGGTAAAGCGTGCCTTGGGCAAGGAATGCCGCACCTTCGATCCCATTGGCGTATTTCTGGAACACATCAATGAACAACCGACCGATAATCTTGCGCTTGGTTTCGGGATCGCTGACACCATCAAGTTCGCCCAAGAACAGTTCACTCTCGTTGGCGTGGATCACTTTGAGGTTCATGTTGTCGCGGAACATGGTCACGACTTCTTCGGCCTCGTTCAGGCGCAACAAGCCGTGATCGACAAAAACGCAGGTCAGTTGGTCGCCGATTGCCTCGTGTAGCAAAGCTGCGGCAACGGACGAATCAACCCCGCCCGAAAGTGCGCAGATCACATGGGCGTCACCAACCTGTTCCTTGATAGCAGCAATCGCCTGTTCGCGGTAGGCACCCATTGTCCAATCGCCGGTGAAACCAGCGATGCGGACAAAGTTTTCATAAAGCTTTGCGCCGTTGGGTGTGTGATGTACTTCGGGGTGGAACTGCACTGCATAGAAGTTGCGCACAACATCTGCCGTGATTGCAAACGGCGCGTTTGGTGAAGTGCCGTAAACTTCGAATCCCGGAGCGATTTCAGAGACATGGTCGCCATGGCTCATCCAGACTTGTTCCTTGTCGGTCGCAAACCACCCGTCCAAAAGCGATAGCTTGCCTTGTGGTTTGACATAGGCGCGGCCGAACTCTGCGGTGCCGTGCCCGCTGGTTACCTTGCCGCCCAATTGGGTCATCATCGTCTGCTGACCGTAGCAGATCCCCAAGACAGGCACGCCCATATCAAACACCGCTTGCGGTGCGCGGGGTGATCCATCGCGGGTGACGCTATCGGGACCGCCGGACAGGATCACCGCTTTGGGGGCGAAATCTGCAAGGAAGGCGTCAGTGACGTTTTGGTAGGGGTGGATCTCGCAGTAGACATTCAGTTCGCGCAAACGTCGCGCGATCAGTTGCGTGACCTGACTGCCAAAATCAATGATAAGAAGGCGTTCGTGGGTGCTGTTTTCCATGGCGCAGTGGGTAAAGCCAGACGGGTGCCAACGCAAGAGCGTGCCGCGCCCGTTTTTGCATGTTTTCACGCGGACTTATCACCGCATGTCGTTTTCACCTCTCAGGGGCCGCAAAATCGCAGAGCCTTCGGGTTCAGGTATCATATATCAAACTAAATAATGCCGCTTCTCAGGGGAGACGTTCATGTCCGAAGCACAAGCCAACCCAGCACGCAGAGCTCGTGGCGGCGGTGGGGCCGCGCGCCGCGCTGAACGTACTGCTGTCAGTGTCGACACTGCAAAATACATCACGCGCAACATTCCGAACTATGAGGTGTTGTCCGAAGACGCGCTTGATTTGATTGAAAAGAACTCTGAAACGGTCTTGGCCGAAATCGGTGTGAATTTTGTCGATAACCCAGAGGCTTTGGCCCGCTGGAAAGCCGCTGGTGCAGAAATCGAAGGCGAGCGTGTACGCATCCCGCGTGGATTGGCCCGCAAACTATGTTCCACGGCACCTTCTGAATACGTTCAGCATGCGCGCAACCCGGAACGCAATGTCGTTGTCGGTGGCAAGACACTGGTTATGGCCCCGGTTTACGGCCCGCCATTCGTGCGTGATGCCGAAGGCGGTCGCCGCTATGCGACGATGGCAGACTTCGAAAAATTCGTGAAGTTGGGCTATATGTCCAAGTGGCTGCACCATTCCGGCGGCACGGTTTGCGAACCGACGGATGTGCCAGTGAACAAGCGTCATCTTGATATGTTGTTGACGCACATGATTTACAGCGACAAGCCGTTCATGGGGTCGGTTACAGAACCAAGCCGTGCGCAGGACAGCATCGAAATGTGCGAAATCCTGTTCGGAAAGGAATTCGTCCAGAACAACACCGTGATGACGTCGCTTATCAACATCAACTCGCCGCTGACATTTGACAGCATCATGATGGGTGCGTTGGAAGTCTATGCTGCGAACAATCAGGCATCGATCATCAGCCCGTTCATTGTGGGTGGTGCAATGGCGCCGGTTTCGGTTGCGGGCACATTGACGCAAGTGCTTGCCGAAGTTCTGGCTGGCGTGGCCTACAGCCAGTTGATCCGCCCTGGATCGCCGGCGATTTTCGGCACGTTTGTGACATCGATCGACATGAATTCCGGTGCGCCAACATTCGGTACCCCCGAAGCATCGCATATCACATACGGCGCAGGGCAGTTGGCCCGCCGCCTTGGGCTGCCTTACCGTTCTGCTGGGTCTTTCTGCGGATCAAAGTTGCCTGACGCACAGGCCGCATACGAGACAGCGAACAGCCTGAACATGGGTCTGCTAGCCGGTGTAAACTTTATGCTGCACAGCTGCGGCTGGCTTGAAGGTGGCCTTGTTGCGTCGTTCGAAAAGTTTGTCATGGACGCTGATATGCTTGGCACGTTGCATCATTTCGCGGCGGGCGTTGATATGTCCGAAAACGGCCAAGCAATGGGTGCTATCGCAGAAGTAGGTCCAGGCGGTCACTATCTGGGCTGCGAACATACGCAAGCGAACTTCAAGTCGGCGTTCTGGCGGTCTGATCTGTTTGACTACAAACCGTTCGAGACCTGGGACGAAGAAGGCGCGCGCGACACACAGGCGCTTGCGACTGTACGGGTCAAGAAAATGCTGGATACCTACCAAAAGCCAGCCCTTGATCCAGAAATCGAAGCGCGTTTGCATGCTTACGTCGCCGAGAAAAAGGCAAGCATGCCTGACGCGTTCACCTAAAGCGCCATTACACTGCATAAAGGGCGGTGGCGCGCATCAGTTGCGCCTCGCCTAATATCGCGATCAAGACTTCGACATGCTGGGCAGGCCGGTATTCCCCGGCCTTGGCACGGCGCAGCGCGTCTAGGTCTGCTTCGCGATCAAGCAATTGCATCAAGGCATCGCCATGTTTTGGCAGTCTCTCGCTGCCCAATATCTGGCATAGATGCACGCACCAGCGATAATCATCGACACCAAAACGAGCCGCCCGCGCCAAAAGCTGCGGGCGTTTAAGCTGTGCAATACGGGTTTGAAGATCAAGCATGTCGCAATCCGTTCTGTTAGATGAAATCCTCATGCACCATACACAACTTAAACGGGTGTTGCGCGAATGCGCGTAAGTCAGAACGCTGCCGTTAGAGTTACTTATCTTTTGCAAAACATGGTTGACGGACGAGATGGGCCGTTAAGACTTGGGTAACCGTACACGCTCAGGTAGCATCATTTACTTGCGCCTTGCTGCGGCGGAAGCAGCGGTCAGGCGCTGTAATCGGCAAAAAAGGGATAGGCGAAATGACAAGGACACAAGGCCAAACGGGCGCGCATGAATTTCCACGTTGGGTGCCTGATGCGGCACGTCACTACCTTGTACACACGGAAAAGGGGATTTCGATCCGTGCCGTCGCGCGGGCCAGTGATTGCCATCCGTCCACAGAGATGCGGCAGGTGCGCAGATTTGAAGGCCGCCGCGATGATCCGTTGATTGATGCGGCGCTGCGGGCGCTGTCTGAACAGGTTGCGGCATGTGATTTAGAAAGAAAAAGGACAAAGGACATGGTGAATATTGCGTGTGTAAGGACTGAGACGGGGGCTTCTTTGGGCCTGACGCAGGCGCGCATTGATCAGGAAGCCAAACGCATTCTGCGGCGCTTGTGTGAACAAGGTGCGGTACTTGCCGTCGCCCGCGAGATGGAGACAGCGGTTGTTGTGCGTGTCACACCAGAGGGGGAACAGGTTCGGACTGCAATTGTTGAGCGCGAAATTGCGCAGGCGATGGCGCTCAAGGACTGGATCACCTGTCCTGATCCCGAAGGGCGCATCGCGCGCTATTTCATCACAAACACAGGCCGTTCTGGCCTGCGTCGCCTTACGGCAGAGGACGAAAACCGCGCCAGTGGCTTTGCTGAACGCAATATCGACCCTGAAAGTGACGCTGGTTGGGATATCGCGGCACTTGAAGGTGTATCCCGCCCATCGTTTCGGCACCAAACGACCGAAAGCCCGCTTGTCGGACTTGCCCGCCGCAAAGATCGTGACGGGAAACCGTTTTTGTCGCGTGAACTGGTGGCTGCGGGCGAACGGCTGCGCGAAGACTACGAATTGGTCGAAGTGGGCATGGGCAGCGCAGTAAGTTGGGACAGTTTTATGACTGACGACGGACCTGATGCAGCCAATGATGGGTCAAAGGGCGCTGTTGACGCACATCGCAGGATCAAAGCGGCGCTAGCCGAACTTGGCCCAGGTTTGGGCGATGTTGTGTTGCGTTGCTGCTGTTTTCTGGAGGGGCTGGAGCAAACGGAAAAGAAAATGGGCTGGTCGGCGCGGTCAGGCAAGATCGTCTTGCGCATCGCATTGCAGCGGCTCAAGCGGCATTATGCGCAAACTCAAGGGCGCTATGGTCCGTTGATCGGATGATGCAAGGCCATGCATGCGGTGCAGTTCTGTCATGCATGGCCGCTTGAACATTGGACAATGCAGTGCTGCGACGCTAGGTAAGTAGCAACAAAACCGGAGCATGCTTATGTCCACACGCGACCTGAAAATCCCTGCCCAGCGCCACCCTGAAAAGCAGCGTCGTCCGGATTCAGCGCAACCTAGAAAGCCTGACTGGATCCGTGTGAAAGCTCCGACCTCGCAAGGATACAAAGATACCCACAAGATCATGCGCGAACACAAGCTGGTTACAGTTTGCGAAGAGGCAGGTTGCCCAAATGTGGGCGAATGCTGGTCGCAAGGTCATGCAACGATGATGATCATGGGGGAAGTTTGCACCCGGGCCTGTACCTTCTGCAATATTGCCACTGGTAAACCGCCAGAAGATCTGGATGTTTTCGAACCAGGGCGCGTTGCCGATGCGGTCAAGAAGCTGGGCTTGAACCATGTTGTTATCACGTCAGTGGACCGCGATGATGTCGAAGACGGTGGTGCAGAGCATTTTGCACAGACGATCCGCGCGATCCGCCGCCAGTCACCCAACACTACTATCGAAATCCTGACGCCTGACTTTATCCGGTGTGATCCAAAGGTACTTGAGATCGTCGTCGAAGCCCGTCCTGACGTGTTTAACCACAACCTTGAAACCGTCCCCGGTCTATACCCTGAAGTGCGCCCGGGTGCGCGGTATTTCCATTCGTTGCGCCTGCTTCAGCGGGTAAAAGAACTTGATCCAACGATGTTCACCAAGTCTGGCATCATGGTTGGTTTGGGCGAAGACAAGCAGGCCGTCACACAAGTTATGGAAGATATGCGCGCCGCTGATATCGATTTCCTGACCATCGGCCAGTACTTGCAGCCGACACCAAAACACCACAAGGTTGACCGTTTTGTGACGCCGGAAGAATTCAAATCCTATGAAAAGACAGCCTTTAACAAAGGTTTCCTGATGGTTTCGTCGACGCCGCTGACACGGTCTTCATATCACGCAGGCGATCACTTTGCGCAGCTGCGCGATGCGCGTCAGAAAAAGTTGGGTCTGGCTTAAATGTCTTCGTTGGGAACCGCAGGAATTGCTTTGAGGTAGGCTGCAATTGCGGCGCGATCCGCATCACTTAGCTTGCTTGTGTTGCGGACGACTGCGGCCATCGACCCGCCGGCGGTGTCAAAATCGGGTGTGAAACCGCTTTTGAGGTATTCCGCGATTTCGCTTGTCGACCAACCCAACGCGGCACTGGTGATGTTCGGGATGCGTCCGTCACCCGAAGGATTGGGCGCGCCGCCCATCCAACGAGAGACTTGTAACCCTCCAAGCAGGTTTCGGGACGTATGGCATTCTGTGCAATGCCCCAAGGCCTCAACCAGATAGCGCCCGCGTTCCAGTTCCGGTGTTGAGGCATCGGCCAGCACCCAATCCGTTCCAACAAACAGGGTTTTCCAAGGGCCAAGCGTTATACGTTGATTAAACGGGAAACCCAACTCGTGCGGTGTGTTGGGACGGACAGCGGCGGGCAGGGTGCGCAAATAGGCAATCAGGTCAACAATGTCTTGCGTATCGGCTTTGTTGTAAGCTGCATATGGCAATGCGGGATATAGATGGCTGCCGTCGCGCCCCACGCCTTTGACAATGGCCGAAGCAAGTTCAAGATCTGTCCAACTGCCAATGCCGTGTTCTGGATCGCTTGAGATATTGGGGGCAATGAAGGTGCCAAAATCAGACGCAAAGCGTTTTCCGCCCTCTAGCAGGTCGCTGGTTCCGTCAGGGCCAATATGACACGATGCGCATCCGGCGGCGGCAAAAACCAGCGCGCCGTTCTCAGCATCACCTGATAGTCCCGCCAACGCGCCGTCGGGTAAGGGCTGCGGGCGGGTGACGAACCACCCGACCGCTAGGCCGGCAAGCGCCAGCAATGTAAAAGAGCGAACCGCGCCCAAACTTAACTACGCGGCGCGCGATAGGCCTCATGGCACGATCCACACGACTGCCCAACAGGACCGAATGCAGTTTTCATTGCGTCAAGACCGTCACCTGCCACTGCCGCCAAAGCGGTTGTTGCCACGGCGAGTTTCATGTCTTCGGCTTTAAAGCCGTCCATGTCGGTCCAGATTTCGGCCTTTGCGCGGGTGCCTTCACCAGAACTGTCAGTGCCTTCGACCCAATATGCGTCGTGGGACATATTTGCCAAGGCCGCAAGGTTCGCAGCCGCGACGGCAGCTACTTCGGCGTCGTATGGTATTTTGTCCTGTGCCATCGCGCCAAGTGGCCCAAGGTTAAAGCCGTAAAGCGTCATATGTGATTGACGTGCATCTACCGCGCGTTGCTGATCTTGGGTCAAATGGCCACCAGCGTAAGCGGCGCTTGCAATCATCAAAGCACCTGCGGTGGCTATCATGGTAAGTGTCTTAAATGGCATTCTGGTCTCCTCATCCGGGAATGGCCGTACAGAAAAGCGTAACAGCACTTTGAATTCAGTCAAATGACGCAACCGTGATCGTGTTTACGGACGCATCCTGTTCGGTGTCAGCCACGCGGGCCAACCCCAAAGGCTTTCAACGGCATATAATGCGATGCAAACGGCGATAATGGCCGCAACAAACTTGACCCGCCCAGCCGACGGCGGGTTTTGCGCCCAGCGCTTTGCCATCAAAAGCCAGCGTTGGTTCATGCGTCCTCGCCGGTAAAGCGTACTTTGCCGATGAATGGCAGGTTGCGATTGCGCTGTGCGTAGTCGATGCCGTAGCCCACAACGAATTCATCGGGGATTTCAAAACCGGTCCAGTAGGCCTTGAAGTCCACCTCGCGGCGGGCGGGTTTGTCCAGAAGTGCAATAGAACGCATCCGCGCTGGTTTGCGCGATTGCAGGTATTTGGTGACGTGGGCAAGTGTGTGTCCGGTATCGACGATATCTTCGACAACCAACACGTCGCGCCCTTCAATTTGTCCGCGCAGATCCTTGAGGATGCGAACCTCGCGGCTGCTTTCCATACCGTCGCCGTATGATGATGCCTCTAGGAAATCCACTTCGACAGGCAGGTCCAGTTCACGTACCAGATCAGCGATGAAAACGAACGACCCGCGCAACAGTCCCACAACAACAAGTTTGTCGGTGCCGGCAAATTCTGCCTCGATCTCGCCAGCAAGTTCTTCGATCCGCGCGGCGATGGATTTGGCGCTGATCATGGTGTCGATAACATAGGGTGGGTGCGACATTGGGGCCTCGGTTTGTAAATTCGGGTTGATTTCCGAGGCAGAGTTTACGACATCCAAGGGTGAAGTCACCCGCGAAAGACCATCAATGCCCAGTCATTCCGAAACAAAGTTTCTGCCTTATACGGCTCAACAGATGTTCGATCTTGTGGCTGATGTGGGCAATTACCCCAAGTTTCTGCCGTGGACCGCTGCCGCGCGTGTGCGCAGTATCACGGAACGTGGCGATCATTTGGAGATGCTGGCGGATCTTGTGATTTCGTTCAAAGTGTTTCGCGAAAAGTTCGGAAGCCGTGTTTTGTTGTGGTCGGATGACATGAAAATCGACACTGCCTATCTGGACGGACCTGTGAAAAATCTTGAAAGCCAATGGACGTTCAAGGACGTTGAAGGCGGCTGCGAAGTGTCTTTTTCGGTGGATTTTGAATTCAAAAGCCGTCTTTTGCAGGGCGCTGCCGGTTTGTTCTTTAACGAGGCCATGCAGCGTGTGGTCAGGTCGTTCGAACGGCGCGCGGCAGACCTGTATACTGCAATTCCCCAAACATAAAAAAGGCCCGCATCCGCAAGGACGCAGGCCTTTTTACATATTTTCATCAGCGCCTAGCTATTGAATTCGTAAGCCCGTTCACCGTGGACAGCCAGATCAAGGCCACCCACTTCGGTTTCTTCGTCCACGCGCAATGGTGTAATCGCTTTGCAGATAAAGATAAGCGCTGTGGTCACTGCAATGGTGTAGCCACCCACAATCACAAGGCCACCGATCTGGGCAACCCATGCGCCTGCGCCGAAAACAGCGATCATGATTGTCCCGAAGATCCCGCCAACACCGTGGACTGCGAAAACATCCAACGTGTCGTCGATCTTGATCTTGTTGCGGATGAGGCTGACGGCCTCTTGGCACAAGATACCTGCGATCGAACCAATGACGAGAGCCTCAACCGGACCGACAAAGCCGGATGCAGGTGTAATGGATGCCAGTCCCGCGATTGTTCCGGTTACCATGCCGACGAGGGATGATTTGCCGAATTTGACCCGCTCCCACAGCGCCCATGTAAGTGATGCTGCTGCCGCCGAGATATGTGTGACTGTGATTGCCATTGCGGCGCCACCGTCAGCAGCCAGTTGTGATCCACCGTTAAAGCCGAACCAGCCGACCCAAAGCATCGCAGCACCGATCATCACCATGCCTGGGTTATGCGGTGGCTTGGTTGCATCACGGCGTGCGCCAAGAAAAATCGCCAAAACCAGCGCGGCCAGACCTGCGGTTTCATGCACGACTATGCCGCCCGCGAAATCACGCACGCCAATCTCGCCCAAAATGCCGCCATCAGACAGCATTCCGCCGCCCCAGATCCAATGAACGACAGGTGCATAAACCACGAGCATCCAAAGCCCCGAAAAGAGAAGCACAAAACCAAAGCCGATCCGCTCTACATATGTACCGACAATCAGCGCAGGTGTGATGATTGCGAATGTCATCTGGAAGGCAAAGAACAGAACCTCGGGCAGGGTGCCTGACAGCGTGTCAGCCGTGATGCCCGCAAGGAACATCTTGTCCAAGCCGCCCCAGAACCCACTACTGCCGGATCCAAATGCGATCGAGTAGCCCAGTGCAAACCATAATATGCTCATCAGGCAGGCAATGGCGTAGCAGTGCATGAACACGCTTAGCACGTTGCGCGCGCGCACCAGCCCGCCGTAGAACAGCGCCAGTCCCGGCAATGTCATGAATAGTACAAGCGCCGTGGCCACAATGATCCACGCTGTATCCGCTCCGTTCATAGTCCCCTCCATCGAATTCAGATTTTGTTGTTGGGGGTTAGGGCGGATTCGGAGTGCCGACTAAATAGGCAAAGTGGTGAATACGTGCTGTGAAATCCAGCAATGTGTGAATTGATTAAAAAGTAGGCGATATTTGGAGCGCTTGCTTATTTAATGCCCGCTTCTAGGTTAGCGCGTCCCAGAGCAGAGCAAGGCCATGGTCGCGTGCTGCCAACCGCACATTTTCCCGACCGATTGCCCCAAATTCCATTGTTGTCGCGGTTGCCCCGCCCGACATTGCAATCCCGAAACAGACGCGACCTTCGGGCTTGTGATCTGAGCCACCGGGGCCAGCAATGCCTGTTATTGAAATGGCGATGTCCGCACCGGAGTGAGCAAGCGCGCCGCTCGCCATTTCGGCGGCGACTTGTTCGGAAACTGCGCCATGCTGATCCAAGGTCGTTTCACGCACTCCAAGCATCTCAACCTTCGCGGCGTTTGAATAAGTGACAAAGCCCCGATCAAAAATGGCTGAGCTTCCGGCGACATCGGTGATCGCGGCGCTCAGCATGCCGCCGGTACAGCTTTCCGCTGTCGTCAGTTTCTGACCCTTTGCGCGGGCCAGTTTCACCAGATCGGCGGCCATTGTCATGCGGGATTCACTTGGGTGATGAAGCCCCAATGCGACAAGCCCGCTAAACCAATGACCCCAATGGCGGCAAAGATACCGGCGATTACGTCATCCAGCATCACACCCGTCGGGCCATGCATACGATCTGCCCAGCCGATCGGACCCCATTTTGTGATGTCAAACAGCCGGAACAATGCAAATGCTGCGATCCATCCGGGCCAAAGGGCGGTGATTTCCACACCTGCGCTTGCAGCACCGAATGCCACCGGCAAAAGGGCGATCCATTGGCCGCAAACCTCATCAATCACGATCTCGGATGGATCGTGGTTATCTTTGCCCTTCGTCTCAATCCCGGTTGCCCAGACGCCAAGCACATAAGACAAGACTGCACCAAAAACCAATCCCCAAGGGCCCGCGGTCCAGTAAATGACCAATGCCGCAGGCAGTGCGGCCAGCGACCCCCAGGTTCCGGGGGCAGGGCGCATATGGCCCACATAAAAGAAGGTGGCTATTAGGTGTGTCATGTTTTGACCAATGCGACGGTTGCAAGTGCCGCGATGCCTTCTTCACGACCAGTAAAGCCAAGTCGCTCTGACGTTGTTGCTTTGA